>OLSP01000424.1_pt1 | contig 42331 bp, 40 predicted proteins | sample 1672941 | NCBI WGS metagenome assembly OLSP01 (sample SAMEA3136739, study PRJEB25190) | human gut metagenome | reverse complement strand
CTATGGTAGGTGGTGCTACTCTGACTAAGTTGCTGGGTACTTCTGCATGGTATGCACCGGGTGCAGCAGGAGCTTATGTAGTTGAGTCTATCATTCACAACCAGAAGAAGATGATTCCTTGCTCTGTATTGTTGGAAGGCGAATATGGCGAATCTGATCTTTGTATTGGTGTTCCCGTTATCTTGGGCAAGAATGGTATCGAAAAGATCGTTGAACTGGAACTGACTGCTGATGAAAAAGAAAAATTCGCTGCCAGTGCTAAGGCTGTTCACGGAACTAACGCTGCATTGAAAGAAGTAGGTGCTCTCTAATCAAGAAAGCGTTTTTATATTAATATTCGCGGTTGACTCCTTTTGTGGGTCAGCCGCTATTTTTTTGTCCATTCAGAATGGAAAGGAGTATCCATTTAGAATGGAATACCTATATTTGCACTTGAACTTTTTTAATCTGCCTGAGGGATTATTGCTGTCATTTAATCAGTATGACAAGTTTATTATTGGGGATAAAACGGTGCGTGTACTACCTGTATATGATTATTTCAAAAATATACATTGATGTATATTTTGTAAGCCTTGACGGGTACTTTAGGATGGCTACACCCTTTCGCCCGTATGGTGTAGCCCTTTGTCATAAAGGGTGTAGCCATAGGAGGCAAAGGGTGTAGCCTTGGCAAATGCTGATATTAGCCTTGATTATCAGCCGTTTCCGGTTTTCTCTTTTCTTAGTGCGGCGATGACGTATTTTCCTTTTGCCAGTACAGCACTCCATCGTGTACTACTGATTATTTTAAACACATACCCTCCTAGTCTTCCGTAGTCGGATAGCCGTAGAATGGCATTGATTTCATTTCGGTCTACGATATGAAGTTGTTGCAGCTCCAACATCAAACCTTCCAGATTGTGTGTCTTCTTGTTGTAGGCATATCCCGGGATGTCGAAAGAAGAGCCCTCCGTTCCTTCTCCTCCGTTCTCCCCTTGGGGAGTTAGAGGGGGAGTGTTTTCCTTTTCTTTACTTTGCTTTTCTTTACTTTGTTCGGAATTGCATGCATTTTCGGGTGGAAACAATACATCCTGTACCTCATTTTCTTCTTTCCCGTTTTTAGGAACTTTGGTTTCCATAAGGAAGTAAGGGAGGGGAGTCAAGTCCCGTTTTCTGCGTTTGGTAGCTTCCAGCCATACTTTCTGTATGTGTACGGATGTCAATACCTGGTGTTCCTCATACATTTTCCGGTCAAATATGTCTTTCGCTATCAGAAGTTCTACGATTTCCTGCATTTCCTCATCCGATAATTCGTTTCCTAATTTGTGGGCAAAGAGCATGCATTGCTCTTTGTTCCACACCAGGTAATATCCCTCTTCTTTATAAATTTTTCCGAGTAGCTTTATGAATGCCGCTACACCTTTCAGCCCGAACCGGGCTTCTATCAATTCTGTTGCTACTCCTTCGAGCAGACTTATAGTTATGGGGAAATACAGTACCCCTGTACAATTCATTGCCATTTCTTTAGTGATTAAACGATAAGTGATTAATGATTAGCAGACGGGGCTCCAGTCTAGTAAATTCTCCAACTGGAAACTTCTCCAAGCCTGTGACTCTACATCCCAGTAAACTACAGTACTTTCTATGCGCTCCATTTCATAGAATCGGTGAAAGAAACTTTCATAGGGTATGAGGGTTGCTTTCACCATTTTGAAGATTGTGCCTTGTTTGTGAAAGGCAATAAGGGCATAGCCATACTGCATGTGGTCAATGAGGTCGATCAATCTTTGTGCCATGTATTCTGCACATTCCTCAGAATACCCCTTTTCGAACATGAACCGTTTTTTCCATTTTTCTGCCATTCTTTCACGGACTGGAACCGGATTTTTGAACTCGTGTCTTTTCATCTTACGATATATTTAATTAATAATAATGTTGGTTACGTTTTCGAGCTCATGCCATAGCATAAAAAAAGATGTCGCTTCGCATAAGAGGAAGCGGCATCTCATTGAGGTCTGACTTGGTCTTGTTAACGTGAGGGCAAAGGTAGGTCTTGCTGTTTTGACAGTATCTTTTTAATTTCTGTCTTTTCTGTAGGGTGATTTCTCCTTATGCTTTTCATTGTGTCGTACTCTTTTATCCTTTTGCCACATTTTTTCTGCCATTTTGGTTAAAGTACTCTTTGACATGGGGATTCCGTCATTATTTAGGAAGAGTTTGGTTTCTGCTATGCGCTCTATAAGCGGGGCCAATTCGAGTTTTTCGGGTGGAATCTTTTCATTGTTTCCAACGTAGAAATTACCCTCGATGTATTCATCCAAAAGATTTCCCAGCATGCTTTCCTGGTTATTGTTAATTCCTTTAACTTTTTTACCCTTAGGACGGCCTCTGTGTGGTTTATTTTCCGCTTGTTCAGAGGATTGTCTGTTTTGTTCACTTGGTTTTACTAACCCTGTTTCTTCGCTTTTAGCAGCGTTTTTTTTGAATTACTCATTTTGAAAAATTATTTAATTAAAAACAGTTAATTTGTAAATAGGGGCGCAAAGATAAAAGGATTGTTGATGTGCAGAATAGAGGAGAGACAATAAAATGAAATAAATACTTTTCGAACAGATGTAATATGCAGTAAATTAGAATGGTATAGCGAAAAATAGGGGGTGTCCAAAAAACGTTCGTTTAATGGGCGCAAAGATAAGAGGTATTTTTTGAACGTGCAAGATGTTTAATAAAAATATTTCTATTATTTCGAATTTTGTTACTTATATTACTAATAATCAATACGATAACACTAATGATATATATATTTAATATCCTTTCATTTTTATACCTTCAAACTTTATTTTAAAGGCATGATAATGTTGCCCATTAAACGAACGATTAAAAAACGCTTTTTTGAATTTAATATCTTCGTTTATAACGCATTAAGTTGAAATATCTATTTGCTACGGTTTGAAAGAGAATATGTCTCGTTCAAACCGCGAAGCGCACCCGAAACTATAGTAAAATCCTCGATTCTTTTTTGCAAGTGATTGAAAATCAAAAACATTGGTTTGCTGCCCGCACTCGTGATAAGCAAGAGTTTGCTGTCCGAAAATCCTTAGATAAGCTTAAGTCCGAAGAGAAGCTGGATCTTGACTATTATCTTCCCACGCGAATTGTGATATCACAGCTGAAGTATCGCCGTAAACGTAGTGAGGTTCCTGTTATTCGAAATTTAATCTTCATCTGTGCTACTAAACAAACAGCTTGCGACATATCCAATGTTTATAATGTCCAGCTTTTCTACATGAAGGATCTATTTACTCATTCCATGTTGGTTGTTCCTGATAAGCAGATGGAAGACTTCATGTTTGTGATGGATTTGAATCCTGATGGGGTTAACTTTGATAACGAACCTTTTGCTATTGGAGATAAAGTGAAAGTTGTCAAGGGGGATTTCAGTGGAATTGAAGGTGAGGTTGCTACGGAAGCAAATAAAACTTATGTGGTTATCCGTATCAAGGGCGTTTTGGTCGCAAGCGTCAAAGTGCCCAAATCCTATCTAAAGTTTATAAAATAATATCATCTCAATTATAAAATGAATTCTTTACTTTCTCGTGCTGTTGAGCTTCAGCATGCCGCCCATACTTTAATGTATCTCGGCATGGATGGTGAGCCTCTTTATTCTGATGACTTTTGTCGTCAGAATAAAGATGTTCTCTTAAAATCCGATTCTCTTTTTGCTGCAAAAAGTTCCGATATCGAAGAAGAGGCCAACTTGTGTCTGGCTCTTTTGATGGGTTACAATGCCACTATATACAATTATGGTGATAAGGAGCAGAAAAAGCAAGAGATTCTTGTACGTGCTTGTGATGTTTTGGAACGGCTTCCGGACTCCTTGCTCAAAGTCAGGCTGTTGACCTATTGTTATGGTGAGACTTATGAAGAAGCGTTGTTGCAGTCTGCCCGTAAGATTGTGGATGGGTGGGGACAGGCTTCTCTTACATCCGAACAGATTGAGGCGGCTGAAGAACTCCGTAATATGGAAGAAAATTCCTATCCATGGGAATATGTCGATTAGTAAAAAATAACCGAGGATTTTGTTTGGAGCGTCTGTATTCTACGCATAATAAATATAAATCACCCTCAGACGTTCCCGTCCTCGGTTTTCAATATTGCATATAAGATTTATCGGCAGAACTTCTGTCGGTGGAAACCATCTCAATAATGATTAATAAATGTTTCCGAATCAGTAAAAAGAAGGGCATGCGAATTCTGTTCCTGCTTTGGCTTTTGACAGTGTCAGGGCTGGTTTACATGCTTTTCCTTTTGCTTTCTTAATTTGTTGTCAAGTATACTTTAATATTTAACTTAAAACAATCTGTTTTATTTTGGTTGTAGCTGTAGATTTTGATGGTACTATAGTTGAGCATCGTTATCCTTCTATTGGTCGTGAGATTCCTTTTGCCATCGATACCTTAAAAAAACTGAGTTCCGAACGCCATAAGCTTATCCTCTGGAGTGTCCGTGAGGGTAAGCTTCTTGATGAGGCTGTTGCTTTTTGTCGTGAGCGTGGCCTTGAGTTTTATGCCGTCAATCGTGATTATCCAGAGGAGGAGGAGAATCTGAACAATCATTTCTCTCGTAAGCTGAAAGCGGATGTGTTTATCGATGACCGTAATCTTGGTGGTCTTCCCGACTGGGGGATAATTTATGAGATGATTAACCGTAAACTTACCTATGAGGATCTCATACGCAGATATGAGTATGAATCAGAACCGGAAAAACCGAAAGGTTTCTTTGCCCGCCTGTTCGGGAAATAAGTATTTAATTTTTATTCTACCATCATTCTAACTAAAAAACAACTAACAAATATGAAGTAAGAGCGCTTGCTCTACTTTCATGGTCCGCTTATCCGATATTCGTTAAATCGGTATCTTATGTATTCAATAAAATAAAAACGATAACAAAATAATATGAAAATTAAAAGATTATTACTTTTATTGGCTCTACCTCTGGTGGTAGCGAGTTGCACCTCTTATAAGAACGTACCTTACCTCCAAAATCCAGAGGCAGTGAACGATTCTGAGGAGATACTTCCTTTGTATGACGCAAAAATCATGCCGAAAGACTTGTTGAGCATTACGGTTAATACTACAGATCCGAAGTCTGCAACCCCGTTCAATTTGACGGTACAGACTCCTATCAATGCAGCCTTGACAAATATAAGTACGACTACGCAACCGACCATGCAACAATATTTGGTGAATAATAAGGGTGAAATCGATTTCCCCGTTATCGGTCGCTTGGCGGTGGGTGGTCTCACAAAGAACGAGGCAGAGGAGTTGATTCGTGAACGTTTGAAACCTTATTTGAAGGAAACTCCTATCGTTACGGTTCGTATGGCTAATTACAAGATCTCAGTGTTGGGTGAGGTGGCCCGTCCAGGCAGCTTCACGATTGGTAACGAGAAGGTGAATGTGTTGGAGGCTTTGGCGATGGCAGGCGACATGACGATTTACGGTGTCCGTGATAACGTTAAGTTGATCCGTGAAGATGTAAACGGCAAGCGTGAAATTATTACTCTGGATTTGAACAATGCAGGAATTGTGACTTCCCCGTATTATTACCTGAAACAAAACGATATTATTTACGTAACCCCGAACAAGACAAAGGCGAAAAACTCTGATATCGGCAATAGCACGACTCTTTGGGTGAGCTCGCTCTCGATTCTGGTATCTATCGCCGGTTTATTAGTGAACATACTTAAATAAATGAAAGTTGAGAATTGAAAGTTAAAAATTAAGAGAGATGATAGATGAACAGATAAATAATAATAGGAGCTTGGAGAATGAGGAACAAGAGATTGATTTAGTTGCTCTTTTATTCAAATATCTTTTTTATTGGCGTTGGTTTGTTGCTAGTATATTGATATGTTGTATCGCTACTTACCTGTTTCTTCGTTATCAAACGCCTGTATATAACATTTCCAGTTCCGTATTGATAAAGGAGCAGGATAAGCGAAGTGGTTCGGGTAACAATCCATTAGCAGCTATTCAAGATTTGGGAATGTTTTCCATGACAAATAACTTTGATAACGAGGTGGAAATATTGAAATCACGTACTTTGATAAAAAAAGTTGTGAATGACTTGAATTTATATGTTCGCGTAGCGGAAAAACGGGCGTTTGGTTATGCGATGCCTCTTTATAAGAATAGTCCGGTGCGGATTTATATGACACCGGAAGAAGCCGAAAAATTAGAGGGGCCGATTAAGCTTGATCTCATTTTTACAAAAGCGGGGAAATTGTCAGTTAAAGCTGAATATGTGCAAGACGAGGAAGAATATGAGATGGAGCGGACATTTGATCAATTGCCGGCGGTGCTGCCAACCCCTGTAGGTATTTTAAGCTTTACGAAAGGTGATACCTTGCATATGAAAGAAGAGGAAAATGTTTTACGTGTTACTGTAAAGACACCAACAGAGACCGCCGATGAATATATGAAAAATTTGAGCGTAACGGCTTCTTCCCAGACCACGACTATAGCGAAGATCAGCGTGAATAATACGGTAAAAGAGCGTGGTGTGGATTTTGTTAATCGTTTGGTGGCGTTCTACAATCAAGATGCAAACGATGAAAAGAATGAGGTAGCCCAGAAAACCGCCGAATTCATCGAAGAACGCATTGGTATCATTAACAATGAGTTGGGTACGGCGGAGAGTGAGTTGGCGGATTTCAAGCAACGATCAGGCCTGACAGACTTGACTAGTGATGCCCGACTGGCCTTACAAGAGAGTTCCAAGTATGAGCAGCAGCGTACGGAGAACGCTACGCAGATCAGTTTGGTTCAATTCCTGCGTACTTATATCAATGACCCGGTCAACCGGGAAGAGGTAATTCCGGCAAACGTAGGATTGCAGGATCAAAATCTATCCAGGGTGATTGAGCAATACAACACGATGATTATTGAGCGTAAGCGTTTGTTGCGTACCTCTTCGGAAAATAACCCGGCGGTAATAAACATGAATACGGGTATTGAGGCGATGAGGAACAATGTGGAGACAGCTGTGAATAGCGTCTTGCGAGGATTGCAAATCGCCCAGAAAGATATTGAGCGTCAAGCCAGCAAATTCGAGGGTCGGATTAGCGATGCTCCAAAGCAGGAGAAAGAGTTCATGACTATTTCTCGCCAACAAGAAATCAAAGCAACTTTATATATCATGCTGTTGCAGAAACGGGAAGAAAATGCGATTACGTTGGCATCGACGGCTAATAATGGCCGTATTGTAGAGGAGCCGTTACCCGGGAAGGATCCGGTTGCCCCGAAGAAAATTATTTTTTTATTGGCAGCTTTGGTGGCAGGTCTGTTTATTCCGGTAGGAATTATCTTTATCGTGGAATTATTGAAATATAAAATAGAGAACCGGAATGATGTGGAGCAATTGACGAATGTACCAATCTTGGGCGAATTACCATTGTGCAGTCATGAATCCTCCGATAAAGGAATGATTGTAGTGCGTGAGAATAAGAACGACATGATGGAAGAGACCTTCCGGGGACTGCGGACCAATTTACTTTTTATGTTACAGAAAGAGCAAAAAGTCATATTATTCTCCTCCACACAGCCTGGAGAGGGCAAATCTTTTCTGACTGGAAATCTCGCTGTTAGTCTGGCTTATTTGGGTAAAAAAGTGGTAGTGGTTGGCATGGATATCCGCAAGCCCGGTTTGAATAGGGTATTCGACTTATCGAAAAGGCAGGAGGGAATATCTAATTATCTGATGAATCCGGATAAGGATCTCTTTGAGTTTGTACAGCCTTCAGGCATTAGCCCTAACTTAGATATCCTTTTAGGTGGAACAATCCCCCCAAACCCGACGGAGTTGGTAGCCCGTGATACATTAGAGAAAGCGGTAGAACTATTGAAAGCCCGTTATGACTACGTGTTGTTGGATACGGCTCCAATCGGTTTGGTAACTGATACGGCCATAATAAGTCGTGTAGCCGACATGTGCATTTATGTTTGTCGTGTGGATGTGACCCCGAAAGCTGCTTTTTGCTACATCAATGTTCTTAGAGACGAGCATAAGTTCGATAAGTTGGCAGTTGTAATTAACGGGATCGACTTAAGTAAACGTAGGAACACCTATGGCTACGGTTATGGTAAGAAATATGGTTATGGCTATGGCAAACATTATGGCTATGGATACGGCTATGGGTATGGTTTTGAGGCGGAGAATAAGAAAAAGAAATAATATTTAGATATGAAGAGAGAGGATCAAGACTGCAAACTAAAACAGATATCACCGTTTGCTTCTAAAATATGGCTGAGTTCTCCTACAATGCATGGAGATGAAATCAAATATATAACAGAAGCGTATGAGAGTAATTGGATGTCTACCGTAGGTAAGAATATTAATGAGGTAGAACGTTTAGCTTGTGAGAAGATAGGCTGCCGGTATGCAGTTGCTTTGTCTGCGGGGACAGCGGCTTTGCATATGGCAGTTCGGTTAGCTGGAGTTAAGTCTGGTGATAAGGTCTTTTGTTCGGATATGACTTTTGATGCGACAGTAAACCCTGTTGTTTATGAGGGAGGAATCCCTGTGTTTATTGACACGGAATATGATACTTGGAATATGGATCCTATCGCTTTAGAGAAAGCCTTTGAAATTTATCCGGATGTGAAGGTCGTTGTAGTCGCTCATCTATATGGGACACCGGGTAAAATTGAAGAGATCCAAGATATTTGTCGGAGACATAATGCAATTATCATAGAGGATGCGGCAGAGTCACTGGGGGCTTCTTATAAAGGTGTGCAAACCGGAACCTTTGGCAGTTATAATGCTATTTCTTTTAATGGAAATAAAATTATTACGGGATCTTCTGGAGGGATGTTATTAACAGATGATTTGGAAGCTGCCAATAAAGTACGTAAGTGGTCTACACAATCTCGTGAGAATGCCCCGTGGTATCAGCATGAAGAACTGGGGTATAATTATCGCATGAGTAACGTGATTGCAGGAGTCGTAAGAGGGCAATTTCCTTATTTGGAGGAACATATCGCTCAAAAAAAGGCTATTTATGAAAGATATAAATTGGGATTCAAAAATCTTCCGGTTACAATGAATCCATTTGATGCAAAACATTCTGAACCCAATTATTGGTTGTCTTGCTTATTGATTGATGAGGATGCTATCTGTAAGCAAGTACGCGGGGAGTGTGAGGCTTTATATATCAGTGAATCCGGTAAAAGTTGTCCGACTGAGATATTAGAAAAACTAGCGCAATATAATGCGGAGGGGCGTCCTATTTGGAAACCTATGCACATGCAACCTATTTATCGGATGAATGGATTTGTCAATAGAGAAGGTAATGGCAGAGCAAAGACCAATGCGTATATAAATGGTGGTGTTCGAGGAAAGGATGGAAAACCTCTTGATGTTGGCATGGATATTTTTCATAAAGGCTTGTGTTTGCCTTCGGATAATAAAATGACGGTGGAACAACAAGAAATGGTAATAGAGATTGTTAGAAGCTGTTTTGAATAATAAGTTTTTATTATATGATGAGGAAACTGAATCTTTTAATTAAACGGTTCTTTGATATTATTGTCAGTTCTATTGGAATCATAATATGTGCTTTGTTTTGGTTGGTTATTGTGATTTTAATAAAGATCTTGATGCCTGGACCCGTCTTTTTCAAACAAGATAGGGTTGGGAAAAAATTCAAAGTATTTTCAGTGCTTAAGTTTCGGACAATGAGAGTAGATCAAGATGCCGAGAAGAATTTTAAAATTGAAAAAGATAAGGAAAGAATAACTTTCTTAGGAAATATTCTTCGACGAACAAAATTAGATGAAACTCCCCAATTGATAAATGTACTAAAAGGGGATATGAGTTTGGTCGGACCTAGACCTACTGTTCAGCAAAGAGTTGATGAATATCCAGAATACCAAAGGAAAAGATTGAGTATGCGTCCGGGGATGACCGGGCTTGCTCAAACAAGAGGCAATGTATTGTTGTCATGGCCTAGAAGGATTCAATATGATTGTGAATATGTGGAAAGATTTACTGTCTTTTTAGATTTGCAAATATTAATTAATACGGTTGGGGTTATATTGTTGGGGGAAGAAAAGTATATAAGTGAGAAAGACTTGTCGAGTTATAAGAATCCGGTATATGATAATGTAAGAAAATGAAGAGTATATTAATTGGTTCTGTACGTTCAAGTGAAATAGTTTTAAGGGAAATGATAAAATTAGGCTTCCCTTTAGAAATGGTTTTTTCTCTAGATGATCAGTATTCTGAAAATGTATCAGGTTATGTGCCTATACACGAAATAGCAGAAGTACATGGTATTCCATTCAAGAAATTTAAAAGAATTGGATCAGAAGATAATATTCTGTTGATAAAAGAGATTGAACCGGATTATATTTTTGTAATAGGCCTTTCTCAATTGATTAATAAAGAGATTATTGATAGTGCAAAAATTGGTGTTGTTGGTTTTCATCCGACTCCATTACCTAAATTTCGAGGGAGGGCCGCAATGGTTTGGCAGGTTCTGTTAGGGGTTCGTGAGACAAAATGCAGCCTATTTATGATTGATGAAGGCATTGACTCTGGAGACATTTTAGGGCAGGAAGAATATATAATAGAAGATACTGATTATGCAGCAGATGTGTCTAGAAAGTTGGGGGAAGCATTATCTCGCTTAATCCCGAAAGTCTTGAAGAAGATTATTAAAGGTGATTTGGAACTTGTTAAACAAAAGGAAGAGGATGCTACTTATTTGTTAATTCGTCGTCCGGAAGATGGTCAAATAGATTGGAAAAATCCGGTAGAGAAAATACAGCGATTAATAAGAGCTGTCTCTAAGCCATATCCTGGGGCATTTAGTTTATATGACGGTGTTCATAAAATAATTATTTGGCGAGCGGATTATTTAGAAAATAAGAAGTATGTTGGTATTCCAGGACAAATTAGTGAGATACATGATGATTATATGGATGTGGTTGGTATTGATGGCATAATTCGTATATGGGATTATGAAAATATAGATAGAGTAAGAATGCTGGTAGGTCATAAATTGAAGTAAATTAAATTTGTTATATGATGAAAGTACTTGTTTTTGCACCTCATAATGATGATGAGGTTTTGGGGGTTGGAGGAACTATCGCAAAATATGCAAGAGAAGGATATGAGGTATATGTTTGTGAGGCAACAAGTCTTTTAAGCAAACCAGAACGGATTCAATTTGTACGGAATGAAGCGTTAAGAGCTCATGAAATATTGGGGGTAAAAAAAACCTTTTTTTTAGATCTTCCTGTTGTTGCTATCAAAGATACTCCAACGAAAGAGGTGAATGCTCGATTTAATGAAATAGTGCGACAAGTTAAACCTAATATAGCGTTTATCCCACATAAGGGGGATATGCATATTGATCATGGAGAGGTGGCTAAAGCTGCAATGGTTGCTTTAAGACCCATTGAAAATCCTCAGCTAAAAGAAATCTATGTATATGAGACTTTATCTGAAACGGAGTGGAATATACCAACTGTTGATAATGTATTTATACCTAACTGCTATAATGATATCTCAGGTTCTATTGCATTAAAGAAGCAGGCAATGGAGTGTTTTAAATCTCAATTGAAAGAATTTCCTCATCCAAGATCCTTAGAGGCAATAGAGTCTTTATCTCGATTGCGTGGATCTACTATTGGTGTGGCAAATGCGGAAAGTTTTATGTTGATTCGGAAAAGAATGTAGTTTTATTTTATTAGCAGGATGTGTTGTTCGAGAATGTTAGGAAAAACTAGTATTAGATTATTCAAAGAAAGTGATATTCCATGTAAGGTTCGATGGATAAACGATTGCAAAAACAATAAGTTTTTACATTATGATCTTCCTTTAGATGAGGGTAAGACTAGAGCTTGGTTTCATAAGAATAAGGGTAAACTAGATCGTTACGATGCTGTTATTGAATATGATGGCAATCCAGTGGGTATAATAGGATTATTGTCTATAGTAGATGGTCGGGCAGAATACTATATTACATTAGGAGAGAGTCAATATAAAGGGAAAGGAATAGCACTGGATGCAAGTGTTTTATTGTTGAAATATGCTTTTGATAAGTTGAAATTACGAGAAGTATATTTATATACGGAAGTAGATAATATACCTGCCCAGAAATTATTTGAGAGATGTGGTTTTGTGAAATACTGTTTGGATAAAAACTCTGCTGTTAATAAAGGGAAATTAGTAGATAGATATTATTATGCTATTACAACTTCTGAATTTTGTAAAAATAATAAAGGGAAATAGATATGACTCCTTTATACTTTTTGTTTGGAGATATCAATAAAAACAATATTTATATAAAACGTGATGATCTGCTTCCTATTTCCTTTGGCGGAAATAAAGCGAGAAAAGCCGTAAACTTCTTTAGAGAAATAGAACAAGGAGGATTTGATTGTGTCGTTACGTATGGAAGTAGTAGTTCCAATCATTGTCGAATCGTCTCAAATATGGCTGCTTCTAGAAAACTACCTTGTTATATTATTGCTCCGAAAGAATCGTCTTTGCCTACGTTTAATAGTAAGATGATGGAATTGTTTGATTCCCATTTTACGTTTGTTTCTGTAAATGAAGTTCATGATACAATCGAAAGATTATTGACTACATTAAAAGAAGAAGGTAAGAAGCCTTATTTTATTGCGGGGGGAGGACATGGTAATCTTGGCACACAAGCTTATGTCGATTGTTATGAAGAAATTAAGGAATATGAACATGAATATAAAATTCATTTTGACTCCATTTTTTTAGCATCTGGGACGGGAACAACTCAAGCTGGATTAATCTGTGGTCAATTGATAAATCAGGATATACGAAAGATCATAGGTGTTAGTATAGCTCGGAAAAATCCTCGGGGAAAACAAGTTGTATTGGATAGTTCCTATGAATATTTAGAGAGTAAAGGGATACAAATATCAAAGAGTCTATTAGATAATGAAATTATTTTTGTTGATGATTATATCGGCTTAGGGTATGGAATGAAATCTCAGAATATAGATTATACGATTAATAGCGTATTGATAAATTTTGGAATTCCAATGGACTCAACTTATACGGCAAAAGCATATACTGGTATGATGAGATATATAAAAGAAAATAATATAAAAGGAGAAAATATTTTATTTATTCATACGGGTGGAACTCCTTTGTTTTTTGATGATTTGATGAGATTAGAAAATATAATTTAGAAATGGGAATCAATATATTAATCTTAAGCGTAGGGACAAGAAATAAAATAGTCCAATATTTTAAAAAAGCTTTAACAGATAAAGACGGTAAACGTTTAGGTTTCGTAATTGCTACAGATATGAGTGACATTGCTCCGGCTATATACGAAGCTGATAAATATTATCAAGTGCCTTGTATGACGGATCCGGATTATATGGCAATTATTTTTAATATCTGTAGAAAGGAAAAAGTAACAGCAGTGTTGAGTTTAATAGATCCTGAATTAAGTTTATTAGCTAAATACAAGGAAGAATTTGCAACTCTTGGTACTACGGTCATTGGATCTGATTATACTGTATGCGAAATGAGTCTCGACAAAATGCAAATGTATGAGTGGCTAATACGGCATGGTTATAAGACTGCTAGGAGTTATACGGATAAGGCTGTTTTTTTTAGAGATGTTGAGTTGGGGAAAATTTCTTATCCGGTATTTGTGAAACCTGTTAGAGGTAGTGCCTCTATTGCTATAAGCAAGGTGAATGATATAGAAACTGTCGATTTACTTTTTTCTCATGCCGATAATCTGATGATTCAAGAATTCTTGGATGGTCAAGAAATAGGGGCAGATGTTTATATTGATATGTTGAGCGGTGAAGTCGTTTCTATTTTTACGAAAAGAAAAATAGTTATGAGGGCAGGCGAAACAGATAAAGCCGTTTCTTTTAAAGATGAAAAGTTGTTTTGTTTGATAGAGAAATTTGTGAAAGAGGCTGGATATAAGGGACAAATAGATATTGATATTTTCGATATTGGGGGAAACTATTATGTATCAGAGGTAAATCCTCGATTTGGAGGTGGCTATCCCCATGCTTACGAATGTGGCTGTAATCATATGGGGTTGATTGTGAATAATTTAAAAGGTGAATCTAATACTGTGAATATTGGTAATTATTCTGCGGGTATTCATATGATGAAATATAATGAGGTGATGATTCGATAAGACAGAAAAATGGAGTAGATATGAGAAGTGGCATACGTAAAAAATGGGATAACCTGAATTTTCGGGTAGAGTCTATTTATCGGAAGTATGAGTATCGGAAGAAAGCCAAAATCCGTTTAAAACGGATGAATGGCGGATACAAGTGTACTAAAGAGTATAATGAAATTGTAGTTCCTTTTTGGAAAAAATATGGATTGAGACCGGATAAGATGTGGTATCAAATTTTTTGGGATCGAACTCATGTGCCGGATCCGCGCTATATCCCGGATGATTTATGGTATGGGGTTATAGTTCCTTATTTCAGTAATTCACAATTCCGGCGTTTTGGCGAAGATAAATGTTTGCATGATGTTTTTTTCAAGGATTTGATTCGACCTGAAACAATAGTAAAAAATATGGCTGGAGTCTTTTATGATGCAAATATGCATATAATTACAAAAGAACAGGCTATAGAGAAATGTATGGCATATCAAGGAGAGTTTTTGATAAAGCCATCAATCGACAGTGGAGAGGGAAGGTTGATAAGTTTCTTTGACTCGCAGGCTGTGGATGAAGGAGCGTTATTATCGGCTATGGATGGGCTAGCGGCGAACTTTATTGTTCAAGAGGCTGTAAAACAGCATACTGTGTTAGCTGAGTTGAATCCCTCTTCTTTGAATACAGTTCGCATTGTGTCGTTTTTTTTTAAAGATACGATTTATATCCTGTCCTCTATTTTACGGATGGGAGCGAGTGGGCATAAGGTTGATAATATTGGTGCAGGAGGATTCGCTTGTCCGATTCAAACTGATGGACGATTGACAGAGAAAGGTGTTAATCGAAAAGCTGAGTGGGTTACGGAAAATCAACACGGTATTCGCTTTGCGAATGTTATTGTACCCTCTTATGATAAAATCATAGCTATGGTGAAAGAGCAGCATTTGAAATTGGCTCATTTCAAGCTGATCGGTTGGGATTTTTCTGTGAATGTGAGTGGGGAGCCTGTTTTTATCGAATATAATGTTTGCCCAGGATCAAATCAGATTACTTGCGGCCCTACTTTCGGAGATTTGACAGAATGTGTGTTGGAGGAAGTCTTTGTGAAGAAGACGTTAAAATATGCACAGAATTAAATGGATATATAATAATTTAAGCAAGGAGATTAAAAAATGAAAATTGCTATTTTAGGAGCTGGAAACGCTGGATGTGCGGTTGCGGCTGATTTAACATTGAAAGGACATGAGGTTACTTTGATCAAGACATCTCATGCGATGCATGATGATAATTTTGAATATTTACAAACGCATCATGGAGAAATGACTTTGAATGAGTTTGGAAAAGTATCTACCGCATACATTTACCGAGTTACGAGAGATGTGAAGGAGCTGCAAGACGCTGAAATCATAATTGTATATATTCAGACGAATTTTCATGAACAATTAATAGAGAGGATAGCGCCGTATTTACAAAAAGATCAAATTCTTTTGATTAATCCTGGCTATCTGTCTACTGCATACGTGCTTAAATATTGTCAAGATAAACCGATTATCGTAGCAGAAGCTCAAAGCTCTTTTATTGATGGTCGTATTATGGAACCAGGACAATTTAAAGTAGGTTTTCGTAATGTAAGGAATCCGATAGGGATTTATCCTTCGTCAAGAAAGGAAGAAGCGATAGAAAAGTTAGATAAATTGCAAGAACGATTTGTTTATCTAGATTCTGTGATAGAGGCAGCTCTCCATAACCCTAATTTGGTTGTACATACCGTGGGATCTGTTATGAGCATACCGCGTATTGAGAAATCTCATGGTGATTTTTGCATGTATCATGAAGCATATACGAGAGATAATCCTGCTACATGGAGAATCTTAGAAGCGATGGATGAGGAAAAGATGAATGTTTTGGAGAGACTAGGTTTTTCAAGGCTGAGTTATGTGGAAGCTTGTAAATACCGGAATTCTCTGGATGATAATAAAAATGCGAAAGAGGTTTTCTTGGACTATGCGGAGATGGATACACGTGCGAAGGGGCCAACAAAAGTAGATTCTAGATATATATCGGAAGATGTACCTCAAGGATTGGTGATGTTAGAGGCTTTAGGCAAGTCGCTTAGTGTTGCAACTCCTCTTGTTTCGAGTTTGATAGAAATAGCAAGTGCTGCTTTGGGACGTGACCTTCGTATGGAAGGGAGGACTCCGGAGAAGTTAGGTAAGGAAAATATTCAAAAAATACTGATGGACTGCTAATCTGGAGAGAAATTGTGAAAGAAAGTATTTTGCAGAAATTTATTCGCTTATATCGCGATATTGATAGTGAGGTTCTTCCTAATGCGAATATTTTAGAACGAGTCAGAATAGTTTTTGATTTTTTGTGGGAAAAAGTAAGATATGACATAGAATTGATAGATTATATTCAGTATCGTTTTTATTTTAAAAAGCGAATTGAGAGGAATCAATTTATTACTCATGGTAAGTTGCTGAGAATTATTAAAACATGTAATGATCCGAATTCGAGAATGTTTTTTGATCAGAAACCATTGTTTAATCAAGAGTTTAAAGATTATTTAGGTCGAGATTGGCTTGATACAAAGGTTTGCTCAAAAGAAATGTTCTTTTCTTTCTGTAAAAGAAATCCTATACTTTTCTGTAAATCTCCTGATGGCATGTTCGGAAGGGGAATTGATATTGTTCATTCGGCAGACATAAGCAATTTGGACCTTTTCTATGATACATGTAAGAAAGATAAGATATTATTAGAAGAAGTGCTGGAGCAAGATGGCGAATTGGCAGCATTTAATGATAGTGCAGTGAATACTATTCGTGTTGTAACACTGATTTGTGCGGATGACTCGGTCCGGATTATGGCTGCAGTTTTACGGTTAAGTAGAAAGGGTAAATTTGCCGATAATTTCCATCATGATGGGATTGCCTCGCTAATAGACATAGAAACTGGTATTGTTAATACAACAGGAATGGACCGTAAATGGAATCGGTATACAGTGCACCCGGATTCAAGAAAAACTATTGCAGGATTCCAGATTCCTAAATGGACTAACATTGTAGATACGGTAAAGAACGCAGCAAGAGTTCATCCGGAAGTCAGATACGTAGGATGGGATGTAACGATAAAAAGCAGTGGAGAAATTGTTCTGATAGAAGGAAATCCGGGAGCAGATCCTGATGTGACACAAATTGAGGATCAGATTGGGAAATGGCCATTATATGAGCCTTTGTTACGTGAAATAGAGAAGTGTAAAGAATGATTTGAGCCTATCATGAATAAAATTACTTTTATTGGAGATATTACCTGTGATAGACCCTTGCTGAATGCTGCATATGATAGGAATGCAGGTAGTTATGACTTCTTCCCTGTTTTTGGAAAAGTTGAAAATTTGTTTGTGGACTCTGATTATGTGGTAGGCAATTTTGAGACTGTATGTGCGGGTGGTAAAAATGGATTCCAAAATCAGTACATGTTATGTAACTCTCCAGATGAATTGATTCAAGCAATGGTGAGGGGGGGCATCAATTGTGTTACGACGGCTAATAATCACTGTTTAGACCAAGGGATTGAGGGGCTTGTTCGTACAATAGACGAGTTGGATAAAAATAAAGTTTTACACACTGGCACTTTTACAAATGAAGATGCTTCAAAACGTATTTTGTATTTATATTTAAACGATGTTGTAGTGGCATTAATATCGAATACTTATTCGACTAATGCTTCAAATACGGGAGTTGTCCTGAATGATCAAAATGATTTTCATGTGAATTTGCTTAGGAAGCAAAGTGAATTTATTCTTGCTGGTAAGAGAGAATGGGCTAAAAGATTTTTGTTCAAACTTATTGGTGCAAGGTATAGGAGAATTATAAATAGATTTGTGGCAAGACTGAAGTTGAGGCAGGGAAAAGTCTTTTTAAAGCCAAGGGTTGATACTGTTGTGGATGATGATACGGATAATAAATATTTAAGGTTACTGGTGGAAGACTTGAAAGTCGCAAGAGATAATGCTGATTTTGTGATTGTTTGTTCGCATATTGGAGGGCAATTTAATGAGATTCCAGGTGAATATAGTAAGTTCATTGGTGACTTTGTCTTAGAACATGGTGCTGATATGTTAATCGGGAATCATCCGCATGTTATTCAGAAAGTTAAAAGAGAAAATGGAAAAATCGTAGCTTATTCTTTAGGCAGTTTTAATCAATCTCCGAGTGCTGATTATATAATTCATGACGCCTTGCCTGAATATTCAATGGCTTTTCATGTTTATTTTTCAAAGGATCAAGACTTTGTGAATATAGATAGGATGACGTTCTCTATTTTTAAAGCGGTTGAGGATTCAAAGAAGATGATAGTTGTTTATCCTATAGATAAATTATATGATGAATTGGGAGAGGGTGAGCGTATCCAATTGGAGGAGGATGTGAAGATGGTTTATAAAAGAATCACGGGGCAGCCTATTCTTAAGAATGTAATACAGAATGAATATATATTTTAGGTGATGCGATGAAAGATTACTATAAAATAAGTTTTACAGGAGATATAATGTGTGAACGTCCCTTATTGAAAGCTTCGAAATGTGATAAAATATATGATTTTGATTTTGTTTTTCATGGGGTGAAAGATAAATTATTAGAATCAGATCTTGTTGTGGGTAATTTAGAAACTGTATTCGCTGGGGAGGAGGCTGGATACACGAATGATGTGTATTCTTTTAATACTCCGGATAGTTTTGTGTGTTCGATGAAGAGAGCGGGAATAAGTTATGTAAGTACGGCCAATAATCATTGTCTTGATCGTGGAATCGAAGGACTAATCAGAACATTAGATCTATTAGATAAATGTGGAATAAAGCATTTTGGAACTTATAGGAACAAAGAAGAAAGAACTCCGTATGAACTATTGAGGATAGCCGATAAGAAGATTGCCCTTATGGCTTATACGTATGGAACAAATGTTGCTGAAAATGGGATTGTTTTTAAAGAAGAAGATTTTTATGTTAATCTTCTGAAATCTCAGAAGTATGAATGGATGAAATTTGAAAAGACATTAAATACACCTGGTATTCGTAGTAAACTCTCTCGCTACATACGGAGAGTGACAACGTTAGAGCAACGAATGCGAATCAAAAAGAAACTTGGAATGTTGAAAAATACTCCTAAATCGGATGATTTGGTAGATGGTGATATCTATCCTAGGTATTTAGAACGTCTTAAATCTGATATAGAGAAAGCGAAAAGTGAAACTGACTATGTTTTTGTTTGTTTGCATTCTGGCGGTCTATTTAATGTTGAGGTGGGGAAATATACAGAACATATCGTGAATTTAATAGTTCGTGCAGGGGCGGATGTTATAGTGGGTAATCATCCACATGTCGTTCAAAAATGGGAGGATAAAGGTTGTTTGATTGCTTATTCATTGGGTAATTTCAGCATATCTCTTAGTTCTCTCTATTTAGTAAGGGAAAATTTACCAGAGTATTCGGTATTGTTGCATTTTTATTTTGATAAAGAAGATATGTCACTCTATAAAGTGACATTTTCTATATTAAAGATTGTAGAATCTGGAAGTGGAAATTTAAGTATATATCCTATTAATGTGTTGTATGATAAGTGCGTTGCCATTAGTGAACGGGATTTGTTGGTGAGAGATTGTACGAAAATATACAATACCTTTACCGGTAAGAAGGAGAAGGTAATAGATATATTGGATGAGTATACATGTTTTAAAAGAAATTAAGGGTACATTATGAAAATTTGTTTTTTTGCGCATTATAGCATTACTAATAGTGATGGGGCAACTCTTTCAATGTATAATATCATTGATGAAATGTTACGTCGAAGAATAGAAGTTGCCGTAGTTCTAGCTAATACGAGAAACTTAGAAAATAAGATTGCGGAAGGTAAGATCAAATTCATAGTTGCTCCTTTATATGGCATGAGGATGGATTTGAATAGGAAGACTCCAATGACACAAATGAAATTTTTTGTGAAAAGTATCTGTAATTCTATACATAAAAGAAAAATAGAAAAGGTACTTAAATCGGAAAATATTGACATTATTCATATAAATGGACTAGATAGTGGTATTGGTGCCGAAATCGCACAAAAATTGAAGATTCCGTATGTCTGGCATATTCGCCAATTCATGGAGGCAGATTTGGGAAAGAAGTTGTTTCGTGAAAGGTCTATATACCGATTGGTTTCAAGGGCTTCTTCTGTTATTGCAATATCAAAAGACGTACAGACTAAATTTGAACCTCTTTTAGGACGCAAAATGGATCTTGTATATAATGGAGTTCCTGTTGAAAAATATAAACTTGAGGATATGCCGAGATTTGAAACTCCGATAACTCGAATTCTCTTAGCGGGGAGGATCTCCATCCAAAAGGGTCAAATGGATGCTATTAAGGCTGTGGAATTATTAATACAGCGTGGTATTGATAATGTTTTGCTAACTTTAGTTGGGCAGGGAGAAACTAAGGAATATTTAGAATATGTGAAGTCGTATGTAAAGAAACATGGACTTGAACAAAGGGTTTGTATCCTAGAGCATCTGGACGATCTGAGAGAATTGCGAAGACAATGTGATATAGGCTTGACATGTTCGAAAAAAGAGGCTTTTGGACGAGTTACTGTAGAAAATATGTTGGCTAAAATGCTTGTCATTGGGGCTAATACAGGTGGAACTATGGAGATTATCAATGATGGTTATAATGGTTTGTTGTATGAGGAAGGTAGTCCAGAAAGTTTGGCAGAGCGTATTGAATATGTTATGTTGCATAAAGATAATGTACAACAGATGATAGAACAAGGGTTTGCTTGTGCTATAGAAGATTATTCAATAAATAGAGTTGTAATGCAAATATTAACTTTGTATAAGTCTATTGATAAGCGTTTTACTGTTTAATATAAAGCTAGAATGTTGCTGCCAATAATAATTGTCGTTTTTTCTGTTATAGGAGGTGTGTTTTTCTGGAGAAAAAAGAAGAATTTGTGGAATCCTGTTTCTGTATTCTTGTTTGAGTGGGCATTGGTTGTTTATTTGTCTTCCTTACGATTGTATAATCTTATAGATATTAGTTCGAAAGCATATATTTTTGTATTAATTGGAGTTATTTCTTTTTTTATAGGTTCTTTGTTTGGGGATAACTTGCGACTTGGTAAAAAAAGAATAGGCAGAGTCTATGAAATCAACTATACTCGAATGAATATAGCATCGATAGTTATAATTGTGTTCAGTTTATTTCGAATATTATTTATTATTAAGTTATTGTCGGGCGGTTTTTCTTGGTGGGAGATTCGATTGATGTCTACTTCAGGAGAAGGAGGTATAGGCACTTTAAAAGGTGGAAACGTATCGGTGTTTCTTCATGATTGTATAATTGCTCCATTAATGTATTTGATTGTTCCTACTCTATTTGCAGAACTTTTAGTTGGTGCTAGAAATAAGAAGTTTATACTTCTTTCTCTAATTGCAATGACATGTTATTCTATATCTACTGTCTCAAGAGCAGTATGGGCTTTCTCAGTTTTGTATATATTGTTTATTGTTTTGTTGTATAGGAAAAAGTATAGTTTGCCAAAGAAAGTAAAACGAATGATGAAATATGGCATTTTTATTATTATCTTTCTTTGTGTTATAATATATAGGATTACCTTGATGCGAAATGTGGAAGCTGATATTCTTACAAATATGTATGCGTATATAACTGGATGCATGCCATTGTTAACTCTTCATTTGAATGAAGTGACTTCGTCTATAAGGACTTATGGTGCTATGTCATTGTATGGCTTTTTATATCCTGTATTTTTTGTTCTTAATTATTTGCATCTGCTTCCCTATCCTGATGCTTTTATGGATGCTCAATATGTTAAAAATTCATTGGAGACTTTTATGCCTTTGTCTCCTGATATTACAATGAATGCGTATGTAACATTATTCTATTATTTTTATATTGATTTTGGGTATTTAGGGATTATTATAGGGGCTTTTGCTTTTGGATATTTATGTATGAAGTCTTATAAATATTTGAAAAGTACAGGTGATATAAGAAGTCTTGTTCTTTATTTGATATTGATACAATTTATAGTGTTTTCTGTTGCTCGAATATATACAGGACTTTCAACTAGGGCTTTGTCTATAGTTTGGCTTTTGTTTGTGTTTAAGTCTATTGGTAATAAATATACTTTGAATAATAAATAAAATTTGGCATTGGACTGTGCTGGATTTTATTTGTTATTCGAAGAAAGTAACTCATTGCAATATTATGCAAAATGATGGATTGATTGCAAAAAATACTTTATTTCTATATATTAGAATGTTTTTTAGTATGGCTATTGGCTTGTATACAAGTCGTATAGTCATTAATGCGCTAGGTTTTTCAGATTATGGATTATATAATCTTGTTGGGGGGATTGTTGTTATGCTTTCATTCTTTAATGTTGGTATGCTTGCGGCTTCACAGCGGTTTATGTCCTATGAATTAGGACTGGGTGACGTGTCTAGTCTGAAAAGAGTATTTTGTACATCGATAGTGATACATAATGTTATTGCGTTGGTTATTTTTTTATTTGCAGAATCTTTAGGGCTTTGGTTTGTAAATACATATTTAAATATTCCTGATTCTAGGATGTATGCGGCTAATTGGGTATATCAGTGCTCAATACTGACATTTATTATATCAATAGTAAGTGTTCCTTATAATAGTTGTATAATCGCTCATGAACATTTTCGAGTTTATGCCTATGTTACATTGATTGAAGTGTTAATAAAATTATTTATAGCGTATGTTCTGTTAATTGTTGATGCTGATAAGTTAATTTTGTATTCAAGCCTGATCCTTTGTCTGCAAATCTGTCTTCGGTTTGTGTATATAATGTATTGTAGGCATAAGTTTGAAGAATGTCTGTATAGATTTGTTTTTGATAAAAAAGTATTTCATAGGATGTTCTCTTATGCTGTGTGGAGTGCTGTTGCTAATATTGGTTTTACGTTTAGAGATCAAGGTTTAAATGTTATTCTGAATCTTTTTTTTGGTACAACAATGAATGCTGCACGTGGAATAGCTATGCAGGTAGGAACATTGGTTAATAGCTTTTCAAAAAATTTTATTTTGGCTGTAAATCCTCAAATAACAAAACAATATGCTGCTGGAAATTATATGGAGAGTCGGAATCTTGTGTATTTGGGTGCAAGAATAGCCTTTTATTTATTATCTTTAATGACAATACCTTTGTTGATAAATGTTGATTATGTGTTGAAGTTGTGGCTTTCTGATGTTCCTGAATACACTTCTTTGTTTTTATGTCTTGTTTTGCTGTCTGCTCTGTTGTATGCAATGTCTCAGAGTGTGACAATTGCCATTCAGGCAACTGGGAATATTAAGTGGTTTCAAATATTGATTTGTACGCTTTTATTGTCTGAATTGCCTGTTGCCTATTTTATACTAAAATTAGGTGCACCTCCTTATTATGTTATGTTACCAACTTTGATTAGTAATTTTTTTGCGGTTTTTTTACGGTTTTATCTTCTGAAAAGGATGATGTGTGAATTTAGTTGTCGGTATTATTTTGTGAATATAGTTTTTCGGTGTTTGCTTGTTTATATATTGTGTTTTCTCCTGTCATATTATGTGTCAACTTTGTTTTATAATGATTTTATAGGGTTTATTTGTAAATCAATTTTATCTATATTGATAACTTCTTTTGTTATTTTGATAGGAGGGATATCCAAAAGTGAAAGAGCCTCTTTAATTAATAAATTGAAGAATAAATTAAAGTCAAAGTCGTATGTTTGAATTTTTAATTGATTTGAAATCATTTATTCGTAGCATTCTTTTTTGTTTTAGGTATTTGCCTTTGTCGTTAGCAGTTAAAGTTCCAATTAAATTGGGGAAGAATGTAAAAGTTGAAAAGCTTCGTAGAGGGCAATTGAAATTTAATAAAGTATTTGGCCGTTATCAAATTATATTGGGTGATTTTGGAAGTCCAGCCCTTCAATGTTTTGATACAACGTTGTACGTAGATGATGGTGCTAGTATTATATTCAATGGCTTTGCTATCATTGCAGAAGGAACTTCTATTAGAGCAGATTATTTAAGTGTTATAGAATTTGGAGATAATTTTTACTGTAATAAAAATTGCTATTTTAGGAGCTCTAATAGAATTAAATTTGGAGATAATAATTTATTAGGTTGGAATATTACAATGAATACAACCGATGGTCATTCTGTTTATATAAATGGAGTATTGAAACAAAATTCTGGTCCTATATTAATTGGTGATAATGTTTGGGTTTCTAGTTTTTGTGTCCTAGGTAAAGGTGTTGAAATAGCTGATGGGTGTGTAATATCACAAGGGTCTATTGTTACAAAAAAAATCTCCTCTTGCCATACATTAGTGGGTGGTGTACCTGCCAAGGTTATTTCATATAACGTGGATTGGAAGAGGTGATGGTGAATGTAGTTTTAAAAATAATATTTCTTTTTAATAATTATTTGATATGAAACAGTTTAAAATAGCTGTGGCTGGTACTGGCTACGTCGGTTTATCAATCGCCACTTTGTTGTCACAGCGTCATGAGGTGGTTGCCGTGGATATTATTTCGGAGAAAGTAGATTTGATCAATAATAAAAAATCACCTATTCAAGATGATTACATAGAAGAGTATCTGGCTAATCATAAATTGAATTTGAAAGCTACGCTAGATGCGGAAATGGCTTATAAAGATGCTGATTTTGTAGTGATAGCGGCTCCGACAAATTATGATAGTCAACGAAATTTTTTTGATACATCCGCAGTCGAGGCTGTGATAGAACAGGTTCTTCGTTGTAATCCAAATGCATTTATGGTCATTAAAAGTACGATACCGGTTGGCTATACGGTTTCTGTACGTGAGAGGTTTAATACGAGGCATATTCTTTTTAGCCCAGAGTTTTTGCGGGAATCTAAGGCCTTGTATGATAATTTGTATCCAAGCCGGATCATTGTGGGTACGGATTTGTCTGATCCGGACTTGGTGGATGCAGCTCATATCTTTGCTGGGTTATTGCAAGAAGGTGCTATAAAGGAAAATATAGATACCTTGTTTATGGGGTTGACAGAAGCGGAAGCTGTAAAATTATTTGCGAATACATATCTCGCACTACGTGTCTCTTATTTTAATGAGTTGGATACGTATGCGGAAATGAAGGGGCTGGATACTCAATCGATAATAAATGGTGTGTGCTTAGATCCTCGTATCGGAAATCATTATAATAATCCCTCTTTTGGCTATGGAGGTTATTGTTTACCGAAAGATACAAAACAATTACTCGCTAATTATGCGGATGTACCCGAAAATTTGATAGAAGCGATTGTGGAAAGTAACCGGACTAGGAAAGATTTTATAGCGGATCAAGTACTTCGTATGGCGGGCTATTATGCTTATGGTAAGGAAAATGAATGGAGTCGTGTGCGAGAACATCCTGTCACAATTGGGGTGTATCGATTGACAATGAAGTCAAATTCGGATAATTTTAGACAGTCTTCTATTCAAGGAATAATGAAACGGGTGAAAGCAAAAGGAGCTACTGTAATTGTTTATGAACCTGCATTGTCGGGTAATACTACATTTTTTGGTTCAGAAGTCGTTAATGATTTGAATCTCTTTAAAGAACGTAGTGCGGCTATTATAGCTAATCGATATGATACGGAATTGGATGACGTGAAAAATAGGGTATATACACGAGACGTATATAGAAGGGATTAATCTAAATTGAAGGGTATATGGCTACTTTTCGATCACTGAAGGGTATGCCAGTAAGTACTCAAAATGTTTCTTGTATGTCCTACAATCATTTCTACAGTTTCATACCATTGAGCTTACTCGTTAGATGATATTCTCCTTAAAAACACTCATCCAACATATCGTATTCCAATCTCTGCTTCTGCTCATGTTTATTGAAGGTTATATCCGTTTGGAAGAATTTTATTGCGATGGCACTTCTATTTAGGTGGATGCCAACAAGCATAAGGTTGTCTGGAAGAAGAACTCTTCCCGCTATCTTGAAGGGGTGAAAGTACAGATTGGTTCTATGCAGCTTGAAATAGACACCTTATCAAAGAGGAGAACGAGCGGTATAGTGAGGATAATTTGGAAATCCTTGGCAAGGCTGATTCTACCCAGAAAACCGTATACGGCAGTCCATATCCCAGCTAAATTCCATCATCAACAAGGAGGAGAGAAGCCCGAAAAGTAAAAAGTCCCGTACTGCTTCCCGCTTGGAAAATGAACTGGAAGAGGCTGACTTACGCAAAAGAATCCATGAAGGACAAGCGGAAATCTGTGGTGACCGTGGAGAATACAGCAAAATAGATTCTCTGGTTCCCTCTCCCCCTTACGCGGACCAAAGAATGCCGGGAGATCTCCGTCCCGTCTATAACAGCCAGGTCGGTTCTGAAAAACAGTATATTACGGGAGTCAGTGTCCATCAGAATTCTAACGATGGGAGCTGTTTTAAGAATCACATGGAGCAAATCATATCTCTACTGCTGGATAAACCGCAAAAGGGCATAGTAGACACAATTTTTGGTACGGAAGAAATTTATGAATTCTTGAATGGGCGGAAGATAGAGGCTTTGCTGAAATATCCTTCATATGATAAGGAGTAAATCAAAGTATTTAGAGACAATCCTTTCCATAAAGAAAAAAATGCCCTATGATGGAGAGAATGACAGCTTCTTATGCCTCAACAATAAACACTTGATTCATGCGGGGTGAAATGACAGTTGTAAATAATAATGGATTTACTTCTACCTTGCGAAACTACGAGTGCCGGGATTGTTCCAGATGTCCGTTAGCTGATCAATGAGGAAATAAACGGCAATAGGGGAGCAATAGAACGATACTGTTAAATCAAAAACTGGAGGAATACACGCTACAAATACGACGGCGGCTATTGACGGATGAAGGAAAAAAGCTAATGAATAATCGATCACATGGTATTGAAACATGTTTTGGAGACATAAAACAAAATATGCTGTTCCGCAGAGTACACCTAAGGGGACTACAAAGGGTAGAAGCCGAATACATTATCATCGCAATAGCCCATAATTTAAGAAAAGTGGATGGTGTTACCGGAAAGGAGGTTACCTGAAGAGGCTATAGAAAAGAAACAATGACCTTGTACAATAAAAGTTTCCATAAACAGGTAGGAAATGGAGACTCTTTATATTGTATACAACTTTAAAATAGGGTAAATATATGAAGGGGGGCTTTTTAGTCCCCCATACTATTGACGATATGAACATTGAGCGTATCATCAGGTCTTTACCGTAAACAGAAAAAATCTTTGTTTTATAGCAGTGAAGAGGGAATGGGTGTAGCCGCTACATAACTTGCCGTAATAGGAATTACAAAGATGCATAGTCTTGAAGTCAGGAGCTATCTGGTACATGTCTTCCGTGAAATTATGAATGGAAATAAAGACTGTTCAATGTACGCTCCTAAGGCGTTTCTAATATAAAAAACAATTGTAAATGTTGAAGTTAAGATTCTTGATGATGGTAAGTCGCTGATATTTAATAAGAAAAAGTGATAGTGATTATGCGCTATTTAATATGGTAGTTATGAAGTTAACTAGATTTTTTCAATGGTGCTTTTCTCAAAAAGCATTGCCTTATTGGTGTATTTTGCTACTGGATTGCGCGACTGTAATCCTGTCTGTTTTTATTGTTCTTGCACTGAACTATGGAATTTTATATGTAGTATCTAATGCCTCTTCATTGGTTAGCACACTTCTTGTATATCTATTGTGTTATGTTATTGGATTTAAGATGTTTCACACATATTCGGGAGTGTTTCGATATTCTTCTTTTGTTGATTTACAACGTGCAGGGTTTGCAGTCATGTTGGGGTTAGTTTTAATAATAATTGCTAGGATGATATTCTCCGACAAAGCAATACTGACAACTATGCAAATAACCGATGTTGTTTTGTCCGCATTCCTCTCCATCATGCTTTTGTGGGCACTCCGTATAATAATAAAATATCTGTATGATTCCAATTACTATCAGGAGCAACCAGAACGCGTCTTTATTTACGGAGTCAAGCAAGGAGGTATCGGATTGGCAAAAAATATACGGAATCAAGATCCGGCCAAATATATTCTTGCAGGATTTGTATCTGAGGCATCAGATATTCGATATAAATCTCTACTGGGAGTGTCTGTTTATGCCAATGATAAGAATTTAGTTTCTGAGATGAAGAAAAAGCATGCAAACATACTCTTTGTTTCACCATTGAAAAATGAAATTCTTCGTAATAATTTAGAAATGGTGAATCGTCTTATTGAAAACAGAATAAAGATTTTCATCGTTCCGGAGGTTCAAGAGTGGGATGGGAAAAGTGAGTTTAATCATACGCAACTAAAAGAAATTGAGATTGAAGATTTATTGCCTCGAGAGAAAATAGAAGTGGATATGGAATCCATAGGGCGCGTGTTACAGGGAAAGAAAATTTTGATTACAGGAGCGGCTGGCAGTATAGGCAGCGAAATGGTTCGTCAAGTAGCTATCTATAACCCATCGGAGTTGATATTGATAGATCAAGCTGAAACGCCCCTGCATGATATAAGATTAATGATAAAACGTTGCTATCCAGATGTTCTTGCTTATACACTGATTGGCGACATCGCTAATCAATTTCGCATGGAAGATATATTTAGACAACACTGTCCGGATTACGTATTTCATGCAGCTGCATATAAGCATGTCCCAATGATGGAGGATAATCCACAAGAGGGTATACAGAATAATGTAAATGGCACCCGGATCGTGGCAGACCTTTCCGTAAAATATGGGGTGAAGAAATTTGTCATGATTTCAACAGATAAGGCTGTTAATCCGACAAATGTAATGGGATGTTCGAAACGTATCTGTGAAATTTATGTTCAAAGTCTTGATAAGGCCATCAAGGATGGAAAGGTGAATGGGGATACGGAATTTATTACTACCCGTTTCGGAAATGTACTGGGATCAAATGGTTCTGTAATCCCCCTATTTAAGGAACAAATCAAGAATGGCGGTCCTGTCACCGTAACCGATCCGAATATAGTCCGTTTCTTTATGTTGATTCCAGAAGCCTGTAAACTTGTATTGGAGGCCGGAACTAAAGGACACGGAGGTGAAATTTTTGTCTTTGATATGGGTAAAGCAGTAAAAATTGTAGATTTGGCTAGACGGATGATTCAATTGAGTGGAGTAGATATAGATATTAAGTTCACCGGGTTACGTGATGGAGAAAAATTGTACGAAGAAGTATTGAATAATAAAGAAACTACATTGCCGACATTCCATCCTAAAATTAAAATAGCCAAAGTGAGGATGTATGATTATGTGAGTGTTTGCAAATCAATTGAAGAATTGGTAGAACACAGCTATGAAAATGATGATATGCAAATTGTAAAAATAATGAAGAATATAGTCCCTGAATTCAAGAGCCAACATTCAAAATATGAGGTTCTGGATCTGTGTTGATGTGGCGTTCGACGGAGTTCGGTTTGATTATAGGCAGAGGTGATATAGTTACTATCAAGAAAGAGGTAAAGCATGCTGTTAGGGACGTATCGAATTTGGCTTTCATCTTGGGCGCGTGAATGTAGAACAGGGATTGAAGTTATTCACAAGTAAGTTGATAAATGCTTCCTTTAATTATTTTTGAATGAAATTCTGTTGGAAGTTCAGTTACAGTTTTTAAGCGATTCTAATGATTCATGTTTTGATTTGTTTGATTGGCTTGCTAAGAATCTATGCTATGTACAAATCTGACAAAAAATGGAGGGATTATTCAAGACTGGGTGGTGAACCGAATTATGAGTTTGGAAACTCTTCATCATACTGAGTTTTGTTTTGCTTCGTGAAAACTCCTAGTTTTGCTACGTAATTATAACGTGTAAGCACTCTTATCAAACTTACGTAATTTAAATGAAATATGTATCTTTGTACGGAAGACAAAAATATTGCAATGGACAATTTCTAGTAATTTGATAGTAACTCTTTTAGATTTTTCCCTTGTCTTTTTATAATACGGCGACTAAGTAATTATATGGTAAGCCATTCTCTGGGATTAATTTGAGATGCTTTGCATGATGTTAACAATGAGCAGATAACAGCGGTGTTTTCTGTTGCCTTATGATTAGCGCAAAAAAAAAGTTTTTCCTGGATAAAGCAATTTGACAATAATATTAATAAGGAGATTGTGCTTGGAAGAATTTCTAAAGAAACGGGAATGTATAGATTTAAGTCCGACAGCTATAGAAAAGTTGATTAATGGATTTTTGTGTAGCCGCTGTCCGAATTTTCGGGTAGCGGCCTTTGTATAAAGTAGTCTCCATGTTTTTGGGGTAATTGGATGAAATTCCCTATGGATTTTTGGGCAATGCGCAAAAAAAACACTATTTTTCACAGGAAAAGAATCTGTTATGATAACAAGAGGTAGTTATAAAGAGAGAATTCTGAAAATTTGTCTGAATGCAGAATTAAATGGCTTGTTACTGCTTGATGAATTTCAGTTTATACAGGGAATTTCTACTATGTTGAAACTGTTGACTGATAAATTTGGTAATTTGCGTATTCTTTGTTCCGGTAGTTCAAGTCTGGATATCCTTCAAAATATCGAAGAATCTTTGATGGAACGGGTACGTGTGATAGAAGTTCTTTCACTCTCATTAGGCTTATCCTTCGTTGATTAATTTTGCTGATGATGAAAAATTAAGTTACGTTATGTATCTGGCGCCGGATGTATTAGTGAATGGAATAGGAAAATGAATGAACGTATAAGTCGTTGTTCTATATGTGTTTATAACTTTTCTCAGAAAAACCGTCGCTGACATGCTTTTTTCTTCTTCTCATTTGAGATTTTATCCTCACCTTTGTATCGTTGATCAACACAACGAGTGAATTAAAACAGAATTTAAATCTCTAAATGAAAAAAGTATGAGTGTAATTTTTAGAACGGTGGAGAGACCGTCCGACCCTCGGGTTGAGAATTCTCCCAAAAAGTATTTTCCGCAGTTAATAACTTTAGGACAGACTGTAGATTTGGCATTTATTGCGCAGAAGATGCAGGATCGTTCTTCACTCTCTATTGGTGATATCAAGAGTACCATGCAGAACTTTGTGGAGAAATTGAAAGAGCAGTTGTTGGAAGGTAAGACAGTGAATATTGCCGGGTTGGGTGTGTTTTTGCTGGCTGCTAAGTCGAAAGGAGAGGAAAAGGCAGAAGATGTGACTGCCAAGAGTGTGGACAGCGTTCGCATATTCTTTCAAGCCAATAAAGAGTTGAAGATAACCAAGACTGCTACCCGTGCCGGTGAAAGACTGGATTTGGTTTGCTTGGATGATTATCTGAAAGGCTTATCAAATATTCCTGCGGGAGGCGGCTCGGACGGTGGATCGGGAGATAACTCGGGCGATGGAGGACTGGATGAGAATCCACTCGGATAAGGAGAGCTGAAAAGTAAAAGTTGAGAATGAAAATCAAAAGAATCGCTATGAAGAAAACGAATTGGAAGGTGATTTTTAAAGTGATTATTGCCGTTGCTACTGCCATCGCAGGTGTGATTGGAGGGCAGGCTATGACATTTTAAGTATAGTTGATAGACGAAGAGAAGCCGTTATCCGAGAAGTTGAAGTTCGGATAGCGGCTCTTTTTTATCTAACATCCGCTCCCCACATCAATTTATTGCGAAGCGTATCAAAGAAAACATGATTGAAGCGTTTGATTACCTTAATGCTGTAATCGGCCCGTGAGATTCGCAGACGGGTTGTTTCTTTGCAGGATTCACTACGACCGTCGATGGCAACCAGGAAACTGTGGCTACGGCTTTCTACGTCAAGAGTGATTTCCCAATCATCACAAATAACGATAGGTCGGACATTCAGACTATGCGGAGCCACCGGAGTGATAGCAATTGTTTTGCTATGAGGCACGATAACCGGACCACCGACACTCAACGAATAAGCCGTGGAACCGGTAGGGGTGGATACCACCAACCCGTCAGCCTGATAAGTGGTGAGATGGGCACCGTTGATAGCAGTATGAATGCTGATCATTGAAGAACTATCGCGTTTCAATACAGCAATTTCATTGAGTGCATAAGGCGATTCCATCAATTTTTTGTCATCACAATGTAATTGCAACACGCTACGTTCTTCCACCTTGTAGTGGTTATTATAAATCTCGTCGAAAGTCTCTTCCATCTCTTCCGGAGAAATGTCTGCCAGGAAACCGAGGCGGCCGGTATTGATGCCCAGAATGGGGATATTCTTTTTGCCTACCCGACTGGCTGCTTTCAGGAATGTGCCGTCGCCCCCGATACTGATGACCATATCTGCTGTAAAATCGTCTCCGTCAAAGAGTTCGGCGGAAGCGATAGTCATGTGCAGGTCGGAAGTCAGGAAGTTATAGAACTCCCTGCAAATGCAAAGCTGGGCATTACGCCGCTCCAACAAGCGGAATAAAGTTTCCGCATGTGTTGATTTTTTTGCTTGGTAAGTATTTCCAAATATGGCAAATTTCATCGTCTGTACTTTCTTAATGAAATGCAAATATGGTGTTTTTTTCTCAGAACGCTGCCAATGTATCGCTATTATTTGTACATTTGCGGCAAACTATGATCCGAATTATGACTAGATTAAGTGTAAACATAAACAAGATTGCGACGTTGCGTAATGCGCGTGGAGGGGATGTCCCTAATGTGGTGAAAGTAGCACTGGATTGTGAAAGCTTTGGTGCGGAAGGAATTACCGTACATCCACGCCCTGATGAACGTCATATACGCCAGAGGGATGTGTATGATCTTCGCCCGTTGCTTCGTACTGAATTTAATATCGAAGGATATCCTGCCCCCGAATTTATTGATCTGGTATTGAAAGTGAAGCCGCATCAGGTGACTCTGGTTCCGGATAGTCCGACTCAGCTGACTTCTAATGCAGGCTGGGATACCAAGCAGAATCTGGAATTTCTGACCGAAGTACTCGAAACATTTAATGATGCAGGCATCCGTACTTCCGTATTTGTATCGGCGGATGCGGAGATGATAGAGTATGCTGCCAAAGCTGGTGCCGACCGGGTGGAACTCTATACCGAACCCTATGCGACCGCTTATCCGCAGAATAAGGAAGCCGCCGTTGCTCCTTTTGTAGAAGCCGCCAAAGTGGCACGTAGTCTGGGTCTGGGTCTGAATGCCGGACATGACCTGAGTTTGGTGAATCTGAATTATTTATATCAAAACATTCCATGGATGGATGAAGTCTCTATCGGACACTCGCTGATAAGCGATGCTCTGTATCTGGGATTGGAACGTACCATTCAGGAATATAAAAACTGTCTTCGTTGATGAATGCAATGTTGTTATTAGCCCAAGTGGCTCCGGCGCTGACCGATTCTATTGCGGGCGCCAATCCGGTATTAACTCCGGTAGCTGGTCCTGAAGAGATGAACTTATGGAGCATGGCTGTCAAAGGTGGTTGGATTATGATCGTTCTTGGATTGCTGTCCATTCTTTGTTTCTACATCTTGTTCGAACGCAACTATGTGATCAGAAAGGCCGGCAAAGAGGACCCGATGTTCATGGATAAGATAAAGGATTATATCCTGGATGGAGAAATAAAAGCCGCCATAGCTTATTGCCGCAGCGTAAATACTCCGGCTGCCCGTATGATTGAAAAAGGTATCAGCCGTTTGGGACGTCCGGTGAATGATGTGCAGGCTGCGATTGAGAATGTGGGAAACATTGAGGTAGCGAAACTGGAAAAAGGATTGACGATTATGGCAACCATCTCCGGAGGTGCGCCGATGATTGGTTTCCTCGGTACGGTGACCGGTATGGTGCGTGCTTTCTACGAAATGGCCAATGCAGGTAACAACATCGATATCACATTGCTTTCGGGCGGTATCTACGAGGCTATGATCACTACGGTAGGTGGTTTGATCGTGGGTATTATTGCGATGTTTGCCTATAACTACCTCGTGACTCTGGTAGACGGTGTGGTGAATAAGATGGAGGCTAAAACCATGGCATTCATGGACCTCTTGAATGAACCCGCATAATCAATTAATAACTAATAATTAAAAATTAAAGCGTGCTACAACGTAGAGCTAAAATATCGCCCAATTTCAGTATGGCATCCATGACGGACGTCATCTTTCTGTTGCTGATCTTTTTTATGATCACGTCTACGGTTGTTTCGCCGAACGCTATTAAAGTGTTGCTTCCGCAGGGAAAACAGCAGACGTCGGCTAAGCCCTTGACGCGAGTGATTATCGATAAGGACCTGAATTTTTACGCGGCGTTTGGAAATGATAAGGAGCAGGCGATTTCTTTGGAAGAATTGACTCCTTTCCTGCAATCGTGCGCTGCGAAAGAACCGGAAATGTATGTGGCGCTTTATGCTGATGAAGCTGTGCCTTACCGGGAAATCGTGAAAGTGCTGAATATTGCCAATGAGAATAAGTTCAAGATGGTGCTGGCTACACGCCCGCCTGAAGGGAAATAAATGTACGATGGGTAAATTGTACATTGTAAATGGTTAAATAGTAAATGGCAATGGTGGATCCGAAGAAGAAAGGCAAATATATAGGAATGGTAGGTGCGCTGCTGGTACATGTAGCGTTCATTCTCCTGTTGATACTGGTTGGCTTCGCTTTGCCGGAGCAGCAGGATGAAGACGGTATGCCGGTAATGCTGGGTGAAGTGCCCAATGCATTTGGAAGTGCTGATCCCTCTTTGGTGAAAGTGGATGTGATGCCTGAGACCGTTGCCCCTAAAGTACAGGAGACGGTAGAGCAGGAGATGCTTACCCAAGAGGATGAAGAAACCGTTGCTATCAAGCCCAAGGCGGAGCCTAAAAAGGAAGAAGTAAAGAAGAAGCCGGAAAAACCGGAGAAGACGGAAGCCGAGAAAGCGGAAGAAGCCCGGAAGTTAGCGGAAGCTAAAGCCGAACGGGAACGCAGGGAGGCGGAAGAGGCTGCCCGTAAGAGAGTGGCAGGTGCTTTCGGAAAAGGAGCACAAATGGGAAGCAAAGGTACGACTGAGGGAACAGGTATCCAGGGAAGTCCCACCGGAAATGCGCCGGAAGGTGCGTCGAGCGGAACGGGAGGTTACGGAACTTTTGACCTCGGCGGGCGTTCTATAGGACAAGGTGGTTTGCCGCGTCCGGCATATAATGTGCAGGATGAAGGGATTGTGGTGGTTTCTATTACTGTAAATCCGGCAGGACATGTTATTGCTACCAGTATTGACCGGAAGACCAATACTATAAATTCTGCCTTGCGGAAGGCGGCTGAAGATGCTGCTAAGAAAGCGCGTTTCAATGCTGTAAGCGGTTTGAATAACCAGACAGGAACGATAACATATTACTTTAAACTAAAATAATAAGGAGAACAATTATGGGTACAGTTTATGTTTTTTTTGCAGACGGATTTGAAGAAGTGGAAGCTTTCACCTCTGTGGATGTAATGAGACGTGCAGGGCTGAACGTGGAAATGATAACGGTGACTCCCGATGAGATAGTAACAGGTGCACATGATGTACCGGTGCTTTGCGATAAGAATGTAGTGAACTGTGATTTCTATGACGCAGATTTAGTTCTTTTACCCGGTGGAATGCCCGGAGCAGCTACTTTGGAGAAGTGCCCGGAACTTCGGAAACTGGTCTTGGATTTTGCTGAAAAGAATAAACCGATTGCTGCCATTTGTGCCGCTCCTATGATATTGGGTAAGCTTGGCTTGCTGAAAGGCCGCAAGGCAACTTGCTATCCCGGCTTCGAGCAATACCTGGAAGGTGCTGAATGTACAGGTGCTCCGGTGGAAAGAGACGGTAATATCATTACCGGAAAAGGACCGGGTGCTGCGATGGAATTTGCTCTGACGGTTGTAGATATGATGCTCGGAAAAGAGAAGGTACAGGAATTGAAAGAGGCAATGTGCGTCATCTAACTTTCATTTTTAATTTTTAATTGATGGAGTATGCTCTGATAGTTGCCGGTGGTAAAGGGTTGCGCATGGGAGGCGAACTTCCCAAACAGTTTCTGCCTATAGGTGGAAAACCTGTTTTGATGCGTACTTTGGAAGCCTTTTATGCCTACAATCCGGAGATACATATAATATTAGTGCTCCCGCATAGCCAGCAGTCTTATTGGACAGAGCTATGTGCGGAGCATTCTTTTTCTTTGCCGCATACAGTGGCGGACGGAGGTGAAACCCGCTTCCATTCGGTAAAGAATGGATTGGCTTATGTTACTACTCCGGGATTGGTTGGTGTTCATGATGGGGTACGTCCGTTTGTTTCCCGGGAAGTCATAGCCCGTTGTTATGAATTGGCTGCCGAAAAAAAGGCGGTGATTCCCGTGATAGATGTGGTAGAGACTGTACGCCATCTTAAAGGAGAAGAAAGCGTGACCGTCAGCCGGGATGAGTATAAATTGGTACAGACTCCCCAGGTGTTTGATGCCGATTTACTGAAACAGGCCTATGAACAACCTTATACTTCTTTCTTTACGGACGACGCTTCGGTAGTGGAAGCGATGGGAGTATCTGTATACCTTGCGGCAGGTAATCGGGAAAACATTAAAATTACGACTCCCTTTGATTTGAAAATAGCCGCTGCTTTGTTGGATTCATGTTTGATTTAGCTTCTCGTGACATAAAATACCTGTCGGGTGTAGGGCCGCAACGTGCCTCAGTACTCAATAAGGAATTGAATATCTATTCCCTTCACGACTTATTGTATTATTTCCCCTATAAATATGTAGACCGTAGCCGTATCTATTATATCCATGAGATAGACGGTACGATGCCTTATATCCAGCTAAAAGGTGAAATCCTGGGCTTTGAGACGATTGGAGAAGGTAGGCAGCGTCGTCTGATTGCCCATTTCTCGGATGGTACGGGGATTGTGGATTTAGTCTGGTTTCAGGGAATTAAATTTCTCGTCGGTAAGTATAAGGTACATCAGGAATATATTGTATTTGGTAAACCCAGCGTCTTCAACGGACGGATTAACATTGCTCATCCGGATATCGATAATGCTTCGGAACTGAAGCTCTCGACAATGGGATTGCAGCCTTATTATAATACAACGGAGAAAATGAAACGGAGTTCCCTCAATTCTCATGCAATAGAGAAGATGATGAACGCCGTAGTGCAGCAACTCCGCGAACCGCTGCCCGAAACGCTTTCTCCCGCTATATTGACAGAACATCATTTGATGCCGCTGACGGAAGCTTTGATGAATATTCATTTTCCGGCAAATCCGGAATTGCTTCGTAAAGCGCAATATCGCTTGAAGTTTGAAGAACTTTTTTATGTACAGTTGAATATTCTCCGCTATGCCAAAGACAGGCAACGGAAATATCGTGGATATGTATTTGAAACGGTAGGAGAGATATTCAATACTTTCTATGCCAAGAATCTGCCTTTCGAACTGACAGGTGCCCAGAAGCGTGTACTGAAAGAAATACGCCGGGATGTGGGGAGCGGTAAGCAAATGAACCGTCTGTTGCAGGGGGATGTAGGTAGTGGAAAAACGTTGGTGGCACTGATGAGTATGCTGATAGCGTTGGATAACGGTTACCAGGCTTGTATGATGGCGCCTACCGAGATTCTGGCTAACCAGCATTTTGAAACAATCCGCGAGTTGTTGTACGGAATGGATATACGTGTGGAATTGCTAACCGGTTCTGTGAAAGGAAAAAAGCGGGAAGCCATTCTCACCGGTCTGTTGACAGGAGATGTACGAATACTGATCGGTACGCATGCCGTGATAGAAGATACCGTGAATTTCTCTTCACTGGGGCTGGTCGTGATAGATGAACAACACCGTTTCGGTGTGGCACAACGCGCACGTTTATGGACTAAGAATGCACAGCCCCCCCATGTGCTAGTCATGACAGCTACCCCTATTCCGCGTACGCTGGCCATGACATTATACGGTGATCTCGATGTTTCCGTCATTGATGAACTGCCGCCGGGACGTAAACCTATTGTGACCATTCATAAATATGATGCGCACCGTGTAAGCTTGTACCAATCCGTCCATAGGCAGATTGCAGAGGGCAGACAGGTATATATTGTATATCCTTTGATTAAGGAAAGTGAGAAAATCGATTTGAAGAACCTGGAAGAAGGCTACCTTCATATTTGTGAGGAATTTCCGGATTGTAAAGTCTGCAAAGTGCATGGCAAGATGAAAGCAGCTGAGAAGGATGCGCAGATGCAGCTTTTTGTTTCGGGCGAAGCACAGATAATGGTAGCGACTACTGTGATTGAAGTAGGCGTAAATGTACCGAATGCTTCCGTGATGATTATTGAGAATGCAGAGCGCTTCGGTTTGTCACAGCTCCATCAGTTGCGTGGTCGTGTAGGTCGTGGAGCAGAACAGTCTTATTGTATTTTAGTGACCGGATACAAGTTGGTTGAGGAAACCCGCAAGCGCCTGGAAATTATGGTACGGACAAATGACGGCTTTGAAATAGCTGAAGCCGATCTGAAGCTACGAGGTCCCGGTGATTTGGAAGGCACACAGCAAAGTGGTATTGCCTTCGACCTGAAAATTGCCGATATAGCACGTGACGGACAGCTACTGCAATATGTGCGCAATGTTGCTGAAGAAGTGGTGGATGCTGATCCTACCGGTATTCGTCCGGAGAATGAAATCCTGTGGCGCCAGCTAAAGGCACTTCGGAAAACTAACGTTAACTGGGCTTCCATTAGTTGAATAACGGTTAAACATACACTTTATTTGCATTTTTATGTTGTAAAACATATAAGTCCTTATCTTGCCGATATACAGGGAGTTAGGAGGTGATTTAATATGTACCTTTTAGTCCCTTACCGAAAAAATAGTTAAGAACAGCCTTTTCATTTAGAGAAGAAATACTACCTTTGGGAGAATTTTTTAAAAGAATGACGAAACGGAATGAATTTCAATTGCATTAAAACGATCCTAATAGCTGCGACGGCAATGGTCAGCCTGAATTCTTTTTCTCAGGATTTGATTGCCCGACAAGCCCCCATCGACAGGAAACTAAAGAGCGTTGACTCGTTGGCTTTACAGAAACAGATACGTGCTGAACAATCTGCTTATCCAGGTCTAAGTCTATATCCGACTTGGAACAATGAGTATGTACAAGCTTATGGCGATGCTATCGTTCCTGAAAGCTATAAAGTGGACCTGACAGGTTTCTGTATGCCTACCACGCATACGAAGATTACCGATGTATTCGGTTATCGTCCCAGAAGACGCAGAATGCACTATGGCTTGGATGTTAAAGTATTCATCGGTGATACGATTCGAGCTGCTTTCGATGGTAAAGTACGCGTAGTAAAGAATCAGGGACGCCGTGGCTATGGTAAGTATATCGTTATTCGTCATGACAATGGACTGGAAACTGTTTACGGACACTTGTCCAAACAGATCGTAGAAATTAATCAATTGGTTAAAGCCGGAGAACCTATCGCTTTAGGTGGTAATACGGGACGTTCTACCGGTTCGCATCTTCACTTTGAAACCCGTTTCCTGGGAATTCCCATCGACCCCGCTTTAATGTTCGACTTTGAAAAGCAAGACGTTGTTGCTGATCATTATACTTTCACTAAGACCAAGACTTCAAAAGGAACTGCTCGCAGCATGGCTTCCGGTGAAGGTTTGTTCTATAAAGTGAAGAGTGGCGATACATTGTCTAAGATTGCATCCCGTCAGGGAGTATCTATTGACAAGCTCTGTCAGTTGAATCGCATTACACGGAAAACAATCTTACGTCCGGGACAGGTATTACGTTGTTCGTAAGATATCAATAAACCCATAAAGAAGAGGGCACTTTAATATAATTTAGAGTGCCCTCTTTTCTTTTTTCTTTAATTATTCCTACCTTTGCAACCAATTTGTAAGGAAATGAAAGATACCAAACAACAATTTGAGCATGTCATTGCCATCTGTCGTGATTTGTTCTCCAAGAAACTACATGATTACGGTCCGGCATGGCGTATTCTCCGTCCGGCTTCCGTGACTGACCAGATATTCATTAAAGTCAATCGTATCAGGAGTATTGAAACCAAAGGAGTGACGTTGGTGGACGAAGGAATACGTTCCGAGTTCATTGCGATAGTCAACTATGGCATTATCGGATTGATACAGCTGGAACTGGGATATGCGGAATCAGCCGATATCACGAATGAAGAAGCAATGGCGTTGTATGACAAATATGCTAAAACTTCATTGGATCTGATGCTTGCTAAGAATCATGATTACGATGAGGCATGGCGCAGCATGCGTGTCAGTTCATACACTGATCTGATATTGATGAAAATCTACCGTACGAAACAGATTGAAAGCCTGTCAGGACAGACTTTGGTCTCGGAAGGAGTGGATGCTAATTATATGGACATGATTAATTATTCCGTATTCGGTTTGATTAAGATTGAATTTGGAGACTAAACAGAAACATATAATCTGGAAGAGCTGGGTGAATGTTTGCCGTTTTTTATTGGCGGCGGTATTCATCTTTTCCGGCTTTGTGAAGGCAGTCGATCCGTTAGGCTCTTTTTATAAGATTCAGGATTATCTGACGGCTTTCGGAATGGCCGCGTGGTTTCCTACATATTTGCAACTACTGTTTGCCATCGTATTGTCGGCGTTGGAATTCTCCGTGGGAGTATTCCTGTTCTTCGGTATACGGCGGCGGTTTGCTACGACTCTGGCATTGTTGCTGATGATCGTGATGACACCGCTGACACTGTATCTGGCGTTAGCGAATCCGGTGTCCGATTGCGGTTGTTTCGGTGATGCATGGGTGTTGACAAATTGGGAAACGTTCGGCAAGAATGTAGTCTTGTTTATTGCAGCCGTATCTGTCTTCAAAGGTGGAAAACAAATCATCCGCTTTATTACGGCAAAGATGGCATGGATGGTTTCTATGTATACATTCTTTTTTGTGTTTGTGCTTTCATTCTATTGCCTGGACAATCTGCCTATTCTGGATTTCCGTCCTTACAAGATCGGAAAGAATATCAAAGAAGGCATGGAAATACCCGAAGGAGCAAAACCCAGTGTGTTTGAGAGCAAGTTCATTCTGGAGAAAGACGGAAAAAAGCAGGAATTTACACTGGATAATTACCCGGATAGCACATGGACGTTTGTTGAAACACGTACGGTGTTGAAGGAAAAAGGATACGAGCCTCCGATTCACGACTTCTCTATTGTAAGTCTGGAAACCGGAGAGGATCTGACCGATAGCATTTTATCAGATAAGGGATATACATTCCTGTTAGTAGCTCATCGTATTGAAAATGCTGACGATAGCAATATAGACCTTATTAACGAGATCTATGATTATAGTGTGGAACATGGTTACGGCTTTTATGCCCTGACTTCTTCGCCGGAGGAACAAATAGAGTTGTGGCGTGACAAGACCGGTGCAGAATATCCTTTCTGCCAGATGGACGACATCACTTTGAAGACCATTATTCGTTCCAATCCCGGACTGATGCTGATAAAGGATGGTGTCATTCTGAATAAGTGGAGTGATAACAGCTTGCCGGATGAATACGTGCTGACGGATAGTCTGGATAAACTGGAACTCGGTCAGCAGAAACAAGAAAGTGATTTGCGTACGATTGGTTACGTTCTTTTGTGGTTTATTATTCCGTTGCTGATGGTTATTGGCGTGGATATCCTGGTTGTGAAGCGCAGGGAAAGGAAGAGAGCGAAAAATAAAGTGATTAGCGATGGAGTGATGAGTGATAAGCAAGAGCTTCCTCAGCCATAAACCACAAATTATAAATCAAAAATATATTAACCCTTTTAATAAATAAAAAACAAAATGAGAAAAAACATTGTTGCAGGAAACTGGAAAATGAACAAAACCCTTCAGGAGGGTATTGCTCTTGCAAAAGAACTGAATGAAGTATTGGCTAACGAAAAGCCTAACTGTGATGTAATCATCTGTACTCCTTTTATCCACCTGGCATCGGTTACTCCGTTGGTAGACCCTGCTAAGATTGGCGTAGGTGCTGAAAACTGTGCTGATAAAGAATCAGGTGCTTACACTGGTGAAGTTTCAGCTGCTATGGTTGCTTCTACAGGTGCTAAATATGTAATCCTGAGATCGGAAG
>OLSP01000423.1_pt1 | contig 42357 bp, 47 predicted proteins | sample 1672941 | NCBI WGS metagenome assembly OLSP01 (sample SAMEA3136739, study PRJEB25190) | human gut metagenome | reverse complement strand
AGAATTTATGAAATGTTGGAAATACATCAGCATGACAAAGCCGATAGGCGTAGCTGCGTGAAAATTTATTTTCATGGTTTTAGGGGATTGGGGCATTTCCCCAACAAGCTAAAAATGCATTTTGTGTGCACAAATGCACTGCTTGCCAAGTAGCGAAATTAGGAATGAAAGAGAGGATAAGACAATGGAAAATGTAACTTTTGATTATAAGTTTTACAGGATACCTAAGCGGTTTTTTAAGGAAGATACGTTCAGAGATATGACGAATGCAGCAAAAGTATTATATGGAATACTGCTGGATCGCAAGTGCTTGTCAGACTCCAATGGGGATGCATGGCGTGATGAATATGGAATTACCTATATCATTTTCACAATCGAAGAAATTATGAATCTGATGAATCTGGGGAATAAGAAGGTTAACAAAATGTTGAAGGAGTTGGAGGAGCATGGTTTGATTTACCGAAGACACCAGGGCTTGGGAAGACCGAATAAGATTTATGTTTATGATTTGCTCAAAACAGATAATTCAAATTGGTTGCCAAAACAAATTATATTCGGAAAGGGGAGCAGCAATGAGAAAGAAGTATTATGAAGATGCAAAAGAGAATGCAGCTTTTGAGAGATGTGCAGATGTAATAACATCCCTGATTCTAAAATATGGACCGGCTTTAAAACAAAAATGGAATCTAAACGAGTGGAGTAGGAATATTCAGGCAGAGAGTCTATGGAAAGACATAGCTTGCAAAAGATATCAGCGGTATTTTATTTGCATGATGAATATGAAAAGTGTTTCTGCATGACAAAATCAAATTGACTAATGCTGATTAGCAATATATAATATAGACAAAACGAAAATGACATGAACGGAGGAATAAAGAAGTGGAGAAGGTTATAACACTTGCGGAAGCATTAAAAAGAATTGAAGAATTAGAAAATGAAAACGCCGAGTTACGTGAAGAATTGGAATATTATAAAAATCGTAAATTAAGCGGAAGGCAGAAGCATAATGCAAAATGGATGGCTATTTACAATGATTTTGTTGCCGGTTATGAAAGTGGAATGACTATGGTAGAGATTGCAAGAAGGAATAATGTCAGTGAGAGAACGATTTACAGGTATAAAGCGTATTATGACAAGATGAGGAAAGTGGAAGTTGATGAGTAGATCATTTTCATTGCATAAAGTGGTTGTATGGATTTTGTGGTCACAAATTGTGACCGCAAGACAAGGAAGGAAATCTTATGGCAGAAGAGAAGAAAGAAGAGATTGCAGTAATTGAAATTACAGAAGAGTATATGAAAGAAAGAATTTATGAAATCAGAGGTCAAAGAGTAATCTTAGACTCAGATCTTTCTGAAATATATGGTTATACCACAAAAGCATTCAACCAACAGGTAAAAAATAATATTGAGAAATTTGATGAAGATTTTATGTTCGAATTAACGGATGATGAGGTAGAAGATTTGCGGTCAAATTTTTTGACCGCAAATCTTAACAGTAAGAGTAGATATAATCCTCATGTATTTACAGAGCAAGGACTATATATGCTGATGACTGTTTTAAAAGGACCATTGGCTGTTAAACAGAGTAAGGCATTAATAAGAACCTTCAAAAGAATGAAAGATTACATATTAGAAAATCGTGATTTAATCGGACAGAGAGAATTACTTCAGTTAAGCATGGAGACTGCTAACAACAGAATTGAAATTAGTAAAATCAATTCTGATATGATATCTCTTGAAAAACAGATTTCTGATGTCGCAGAAGGCTTGAAGGATGTAGTGACGAAATCTGAACTTGCAGATATGATGAATAGTTTTATTTCAGATGATGATGAAAAGTGGCTTATGTTTAATGCAAAATTTAGTAGTGCGGATGAGGTTTATGAGTCTATTTACAGGCAGGCAAAGTCATCAATATATGTGGTTGATAATTACATTGGTTTAAGAACGCTGGTACATCTTAAAAATTCTCCGACAGGAGTAAATATTATTTTATTCAGTGACAATGTTGGAAACAATAAACTTCACAACATAGAATATACGGATTTCTGTAAGGAATATCCAACTGTAAAACTGTCAATGAAGAAGACTGGTGGCATATTCCATGATCGGTTTATCGTGTTGGATTATGGAACGGCGGATGAGAGAGTCTTTCTGTGTGGCGCTTCTTCCAAGGATGCTGGGGCTAGAATAACAAGCATCGTTGAGGATTATGGAACAGCCAAATACAACTCTGTTGTTGCAGGATTGTTGAAAAATTCGCCATTAGTATTACCGAAATAGGAGTGTGAGATTATTGAAGAATGAAAATTTGAATAGAAGGGGATGTTGTAAGTGTATGATGGAGATTATATAGAGAGATTATTTTTATTTGAAAAACCTTTGACATCACGTTTCAGAAAAAAATATGTTGAGTTTCTTGCATTGGAAATATTACAGTATTGTTATGGAGATTTTTACAAGAAGTTCAATGTATATGATTCTCCGGATTTATGTGATAAAGAACGGGTGGTTGGTATAGAAGTTACGGAAGCAGTTACTATTGAAGAGGCACAAATAAAAAGTGAATTTGTCAAATATCGTTTAGAGAATGATAATAGTAAGAAAGAGAGAAGAAGACAAATAATCGAAAATAATGGAGGAAGGGTAGAAAAGTTTGGATTATCGTATCCTGTTAAAAATAGTGAAAGTGAAATAGTAACCTTTCAAAATGCTATTCGTAAAAAAATGGAGAAACTTTCGCTCTATAGAAGTCGTGGTTTTAAAACCTTAGGTTTATTTATTTTCTATGATGAGCCGCCAATACCTATAAAAATAGAGTTGCTAAAGGAATGCTTTGATCAGGTTTTAAATGAATATAATGACAAATATGATTTTTTATATTTTGGTTATTCATGCGGCTTAGTATACTATGATATTGTGAATAGTGATATTCAAGTCAAAATTATTGACAGGAGTGATTACGATAAATTGATGTATGCTGCAAGGATAAAAACAGATATATAAATAATAAAATGGCCGGAATCAAGCCTCCAAGTCCCCAAAAGATTTGGAGGTTTTCTTCTGCCCATTTTTACAGGAAAGTAATTTCCGAAAAAAAAATCTATGGTACAATATCCTAGGAGTTATCAATGGGATAGTTGGGCTGTACACAAGGGATGTGAGTATTGTAAATACCGGTGCGGTCTATTTCAGAATAGTAGCGTTTTCCTATATTCCAATGGCGGTCAGCAATATTTTCTCCTCATGGCTACGCTGCAGGGAGCATGCCACAATACCATTTTTGGCGAGCTTTGGGGCAGTCGCTGTAAACACAGGTCTTAATTATCTGCTGATATTTGGAAAATTCGGATTCCCATGTATGGGAATAAAAGGAGCTGCGATCGCGACGCTGATTTCGCAGTTGTTTAACCTTGTATTTATTGCCGTTGGATTTGCCTTATGTATCAGAAAAGATGGAGATAAGCCGGTATGGTCATTGCGTTTCAGCAAAATTACTGTCAGGGCTTATCGTAGGAGCACTTAGTGGATTGTCGGCAGCAGCCGGTGTGATGGTCGGCAAGAGGCTGGGCAGGAAAGAATATGATGAGGCTTATACAGAGTCAAAAAAGATTATGTATGCAGGCTTAGCCGGAGCGGTAGCTGTATCGGCATTGCTCATTCTTCTGGCAGGAGTATATACAGGACTGTACCGTGTAGATGGCAGCGTAAAAGAGCTTGGAAGATACTGCTGATTGTGTCTGCTTGCAGCGTATGTATTTAAGTGGGAAATTGTGGGTGTGTATACACTGCTTACCACGGAAGAAATATTCAGATTGGTTGTATCGTTAATTATCTTTAAGAGGCGTAAGTGGATGATCAGTTTATCGTAGAGAGAGGTATTGGATATGGATTATATAAAAGAAAAATTATATCAGCAGTTAGCAATTGACTATTGCTGTCAGGTTTCGGATATAAAGGATGATAAAAACCATTTTACGGAATATGAAAAACTGAAAGGCAGGAGACAGTTTGAAGAAGCGGCTGATTGTGTCTTAAAGGTGATTGCTGTAAATGGAAAGCTGATATTTACAGGAAAAAAGAGCATTATTGAGGTATGCAGAAAGCAGTTTTCCAACAATTCAGGTAACTGGTTTATGGATGCCTCAAATTTTAGAAAACTGGATGAAATTTTAATGAATGAGGGATATAGGGTGAAAACAGCCCATCCGTTTTTTATTCCCAAAGATGATTGTGTGCACGAAATAAATGGTGTTGAAATAAAAAAATACAATCAGGAAGAAATTCTCCAATTTAAGGATGATGACAGGTTTGATGAAGCATTTTGTTTTAGCGAAGAGTCACCGGATGTACTTGCAGTTGCAGCGATTATAGATGATGAGATAGTCGGCATGGCAGGAGCCAGTGCAGACAGTTCTTCTTTCTGGCAGATTGGGATCAATGTAAACAAGAATTTTGAGGGCAGACATATTGCTTCGGGAATTGTATCAATACTTAAGGCAGACATCCTACAAAAAGGAATCGTGCCATATTATGGGACAAGTTTTTCCAATCTTGCGTCACAGCATGTTGCTGCGAAAGCTGGATTTGAGGTGGCGTGGGTGGAACTGATCACAGAAAGGACGGAGTATTGAGGGGAAATATACAGTTCTAAAAAAATACAAGATTGCAGCAATACTTGCAGAAGAAAGAAAAATCAGCACCCCATCACAAAAATGATGTGATATAGGTGCTGATTTTTATATCAATATAGAATTTACAGAAGCTGGATTCCATTTTCCTCGCACTGTGCGATCATATCTTCTGGCCACAGAGAGGACTGTACTTCTCCAATGTGTGCTTTGCGCAGGAAGAACATACAGATACGGGACTGTCCGATGCCGCCGCCGATGGTGTATGGAAGTTCTTCGTTGATGATTGCTTTCTGGAAAGGAAGATCTTTTCTTTCTTCACAGCCAGCCTTCTTTAACTGGGAAAGCAGCGCTTTTTTGTCAACACGGATACCCATGGAAGATAACTCTAATGCGATATCAAGAACCGGATAATAAACAACGATATCTGCGTTTAAACTCCAGTCATCATAGTCAGGAGCACGTCCGTCATGGCGCTCACCATTTTCCAGAACATCACCAATCTGCATAATGCAGACAGCACCTTTTGCTTTTGCGATGTAATACTCACGTTCCTTTGGAGTGTTGTCCGGGAACATGTCGGCTAATTCCTGGGTTGTGACAAAGAAAATGTCATGAGGCAGGATTTCCTCGATATAATCATACTGGATCGCCATATATTTTTCTGTTTTACGAAGACATTTGTATACAATCTTTACGGTATCCATCAAAGTTGCAATGGTACGCTCATCTTTTTTGATGATTTTTTCCCAATCCCACTGGTCAACAAAGATAGAGTGGATATTGTCGGTGATTTCATCGCGGCGGATGGCATTCATATCTGTGTAAAGTCCTTCGCCGTAAGAAAAACCATATTTTTTCAAAGCATATCTTTTCCATTTTGCAAGGGACTGGACAACTTCAGCTTCCCTTCCGTTCTGTTCTTTGATATCAAATGTAACAGGGCGTTCCACACCGTTTAAGTTATCGTTTAATCCGGAATCAGGATCGACAAATAAAGGTGCTGATACACGGGAGAGATTCAGTCTCTGGGAAAGAAGATTCTGAAAGAAATCTTTGACTGTTTTAATTGCAATCTGTGTATCATGCAGGTTTAATTCTGAATGATAATCTTTTGGAATAATAAATTTTTCCATATATATAAGTTCTCCTTTAGTGTTGATTCGTAATCATAACCTAAATAATTATAGCACAGCGAAACTGATTTTCAAGAAAAGAAAACACATAATTCTAAAATTATTCTAAAATTACTTTTAGAAAAGAAAAAAATATTGTATTCTAACTATGTTATGGATTCAGGGAAGATTGCAAATAGCAATACCAGAAAAGGAAATGATATAGAATGAAGAAAAATCATTTGTCAACAGAGACACTCGTTTTCGAGATTATTTCGGCGATAGCAGCATTATTTTATATGGGATTACAGGTTTATTATGGGATTGTCTACGGCGCAGGGGCAGTGCGTATTGCCATGAATGTGCTGATCCTGATTCTTGTCTATATGGGGCTTACTGTGCTGGCTATTTACCCGGAGCGCGTTAACGGACTGCCGCGCGAGGTCTGTACCGGAGCGATACGCAAATATACGATCCGCATGGTGGAACTGATCAAACTGGTATTTGTGTTGTCTCTTCTTTTTACCAGCATCTGCGATGCGTTAGGATATCGGGTCGATGCAGCATATAGTCTGATTGTTATGGGGCTGATTCTTGTAGTTGCGGTAGTCTTTGAGGTGAAGATCATAAAAATATTGCGCAAATTAAAATAAAAACTACAAATACGCTGCCATTATCTGGAAGAAAAACAACGAAAAAATATCTTGCATGAATGACAGAGGCTTGATATAATCTTCTTTGGTTTTTAGAGTTTGGGAATAGGAAAACGGGCGTCAATTTATGTTTAAAAGAAAAAAAGAAGTAGAAGAATATACAGTTGAATCATTTAAGGAGACAAGTGTGATGTTGACCACACAGAATGGTTCCATAGAAGTTCAGAAGTATAAGCTGCCATTGGAATTAGAGGTTGGCGATATTTTGATCCAGAATGAATTCGGCATTTATGAGAAAAAATAAGGATGACGGCAGGAGGGGCGTATAACCCCTCTTTTTCTTTTATACGAGAGGAAGAATGAATGGAAAAAAAGAGACAGATTGCGGCAGTTTTGATATTGCTTGCATTGATTGGCGTGATCGCCTACAGACATAGCACAGGGAAAGATCTGGAAAAATATGAGGCATCTTTTTTTGATGTGTTTGACACACAGACACAGATTATTGGTTATGCGTCATCAAAAGAGCAATTTTCGGAACAGATGTCATTGATCAAAGACAAGTTTCAATACTATAATGATCTGTATGATATTTATCACGACTATGAGGGGATGAATAACATCAAGACCATCAATGATAATGCGGGAATCCAGCCGGTAAAGGTGGATGAGGAAATCATCGAGCTGTTGAAACTCGGCATTACGATGGATGAAAAAACAGATGGAAACATGAATATCGCAATGGGAAGTGTGCTGTCTATCTGGCATGATTATAGGGAAGCAGGAAGTGAAGATCCGGATTCTGCAGAGCTGCCGCCGATGGACGAATTAGAGAAAGCAGCAGAACATACAGATATCCATGATATTGTCATTGATGAGGAAGCGTCTACGGTTTATCTGACAGACCCGGATATGTTGTTAGATGTTGGAAGTATTGGAAAAGGTTATGCGGTTCAAAAGGTTGCAGAGTATGCAAAAAATGAACTTGGGATCCGGTATATGCTTTTTTCGGTCGGGGGAAATGTGTGCGCTATTGGCGGACACCCGGATGGAAGCGCCTGGGCGGTCGGAATTCAGAATCCTGATGTGGAGAGTGATCAGGCATATATAAAAAAAGTGGAAGTTCAGGATTTAAGCGTGGTAACGAGTGGAAATTATCAACGCTATTATACAGTCGATGGAAAAAGATACTGTCACATTATCAATCAGGATACCCTGATGCCGGCAGATAATTTTTCATCCGTTACCATTATCACAAATGATTCTGGAATGGCAGATGCGTATTCCACTGCGGTTTTTAATATGCCGCTTGCGGAAGGAATGGAATTTGTAAATCAGCTTGACGGTGTGGAGGCAATGTGGATTTTAGAAGACGGAAGCATTCAGTATTCGGATGGATTTGAAGAATACACCAGGTGATGATAAAGTATTTTTGATCCGGCAAAGAAACAAGTGCTGCTGATAAAAAGAAAACAAAGAGGAAAGAGAGTCCCAGATGAAAAAAATATTTCAGATGAAAGAACCATCTCAAAAAGAAGCAGGGGCGCAGGATGGGAAAGAGTTACACATCCGGAAAAATGACTGGCTCCTGATCGCTGTGTTACTTGTGGCGGCGGCCGGTATATACGTTGCAATACAGTATTACCAGAAGGTATCGACCCAAAATGCAGTTGCCGTTGTGACGGTGGACGGTGTGGAATATGGGAGATATCCACTCTCGGAAGATCATACAGAAACCATCCGCTTTGAGGATGGCTCCTATAACCGGTTTGCGATTCAGGATGGCTATGTGAGCATGCCGGAAGCGTCCTGTCCGGATCAGATCTGTGTGCATCACAGCCGGATCAGCAGGAACAAGGAGACGATCGTCTGTCTGCCGGACAAGGTAGTCATCACGATCGAGAACGGAGAAGACTCCGGAATTGACATTTTGCAGCATTAGAGAAAAGAAAGGAACAATGATGGCAAAAAAAACAGCACTTCTCGGAATGCTTGTGGCACTTGCATTTGTGCTTTCCTATATTGAAACGCTGATCCCGATAAATCTGGGGATTCCAGGGGCAAAGCTTGGACTTGCAAATCTTGTGGTGATGGTCGCACTGTACACATTTGGAACAAAGGAAGCATTTGCACTTTCCATGGTGCGTATCCTGCTCACAGGGCTTACATTTAGTTCCATGGCAGCGATGCTTTACAGTTTTGCCGGGGGACTTTTGAGTTTTGCAGTGATGTATCTGGCAAAGAGATCAAAGCTTTTTTCGGCTGCCGGAGTGAGCGTTCTCGGCGGCATTTCGCACAATGCAGGTCAGATATTTGTCGCAATGTGGGTACTTGATACGGCAACTTTAATTTATTATCTCCCGGTTCTTGCTATCACAGGGATTGCTTCCGGAACGGTGATCGGACTTCTTGCAGTGATGGTGATCCGGCGGGTTTCTGGCATGATAAATCGTTGGGATTGATGTTTTTTAACCAAAAAGAATAACAATTATTAAAATTTGTTATAATAAAAATCAAATTTTTTCTTGCATTTCTGTTTTTGAAGTGATATAAATATTACAACATTAACACAGTAAAGCGTTGATAGAGACTCTGATCTTCAGGCGTCGACAGGAATATAGCGTCACCGACTGAGAGCGCTGTTTGAAAGAGGAGATACAGGGAACACTCTGGAGCAGACTGGTTGAACCATAACCGGGTATTACAGCCGAAGCTATTTGGATCATTGTGATGACCGGTATGTAAGTAGGTCAGTACGTCAGTGCACGTTACGCACATTGAGTGGGAAAATGAATTTAATGTTATCATTTTCCAATGCGGGTGGTACCGCGGGATAATTGTATATCTCGCCCTGAAAGGACATTTTGTTCTTTCAGGGCTTTTTTAGTTTCATTTTATATTATAATGATTATTCCGTCCCGCACCTATCAATTAATTGTTCAGCAGATCTTGAAAAACTGGATGATTACAAAGAAAAGGAGCGTACAAACGTATGGAATTCATGACAGGAGTAAACAAAAAAGACACAGTAGAGATCAGTGAGATCTTAGCAGGAGATTTCGAAGGAAAGACCGTAAAAGTGAACGGTGCAGTCCATACCATAAGGGATATGGGAGAGGTTGCATTTGTCGTTTTACGAAAAAGGGAAGGACTTCTTCAATGTGTATTTGAAGAGGGAAAAACAAAGTTTGACTTAAAAGACCTGAAAGAAGCAGCCACCGTGGAAGTGGAAGGTGCAGTGAAAAGCGAGGACAGGGCACCGAATGGTTTTGAAATCCGGTTAGACAGCATCCGGGTATTATCTGAGCCGGCTGCACCGATGCCGTTAGCAATTTCCAAGTGGAAATTAAACACTTCTCTGGAAGCAAACTTAAACAACCGTTCCATTGCACTTCGAAATATAAGAGAGCGTGCAAAATTTAAGATTCAGGAAGGTGTCGTCAGAGGATTCCGTGATTTTCTTTATGAGAAGGGATTTACCGAGATCCACACGCCGAAGATCGGTGCAAAAGGCGCTGAGGGTGGTGCAAATATGTTCCGTATGGACTATTTCCACAGACCGGCTGTTTTAGCGCAGAGCCCACAGTTTTATAAACAGATGATGGTTGGCGTATTTGACCGTGTATTTGAGACAGCCCCGGTGTTCCGTGCAGAAAAACACAATACAAAACGTCATTTGAATGAGTATACCAGTCTTGATTTTGAGATGGGATACATTGATGGATTCGAAGATATCATGGCAATGGAGACCGGATTTTTACAGTATATGGTTGACCTTTTGAAAAAGGACTACGAAAAAGAGTTGAAAATCCTTGGTGTGACACTGCCGAATGTGGATAAAATCCCGACCGTCAGATTCGACGAGGCAAAAAGAAAAGTAGCTGAAAAATATGGCAGAAAAATTCGTAACCCATATGATCTTGAACCGGAAGAGGAGGCTTTGATCGGACAGTATTTCAAAGAGGAATGTGATGCGGATTTCGTGTTTGTCACACATTATCCTTCCAAGAAAAGACCATTCTACGCAATGGACGATCCGGCAGATCCGACGTTTACATTAAGTTTTGATTTATTGTATCACGGTCTGGAGATCACGACCGGTGGACAGCGTATCCACGATTACAACATGCTGTTGGAAAAAATCGAAAAACGCGGCATGACAACCGAGGGCATGGAGCAGTACATGGACACATTCAAACACGGAATGCCGCCACACGGAGGTCTTGGAATCGGTCTGGAGCGTCTGACGATGAAACTGATCGGTGAAGATAATGTCAGAGAGACAACATTGTTCCCACGTGATATGAGCAGATTAGAGCCATAGCCGGAAAGAAAGCAGAGAGGATAAGAAAAATGGCAAATATTATTTCGGATGAAACCATCGAATATGTAGGAATTCTTGCAAAACTGGAATTGAATAATGAAGAAGAAAAAGAGCAGGCAAAAAAAGACATGGGCGCCATGCTTGACTATATTGATAAATTAAATGAGTTAGATACCACAGGAGTTGAGCCGATGTCTCATGTTTTCCCGGTGACAAACGTATTTCGTGAAGACGTTGTCACGAATGGAGACGGAAGCGAAGCAACCCTTTCTAATGCGCCTTCCATGAAAGACAGTGGATTCAAGGTGCCAAAGACGATTGGTTAGCAATTCAGATGTGTTGGATGTGAGCATGGAATAAGGAAGAAAGGGTGATAGAAATGAGTTTAATGAGTTTGACTGCCGTGGAATTAGGCAAAAAAATAAAAGCAAAAGAAGTTACGGTTACAGAGGCTGTTACAGCAGCTTTAGATGCAATTGAAGCAAAAGAGAAAAAAGTGAACAGTTTTGTGACAGTGGATCGTGAAGGCGCATTAAAACGTGCAGAGGAAGTACAGAAAATGATCGATGATGGAACGCTTACAGGTCCGCTTGCCGGAGTGCCGGTCGCCATCAAGGACAATATGTGCACGAAAGATCTGCTGACGACCTGTTCCTCAAAGATATTATATAATTTTAAACCAACGTACACTGCAGAAGCGGTAGAAAATCTTGAAAAAGCAGGTGCGGTGATCATTGGAAAAACAAATATGGATGAGTTTGCGATGGGAAGTACCACAGAGACGTCCGCTTACGGGGCAACGAAGAATCCATGGAATGAAGCTCATGTCCCGGGGGGCTCTTCCGGTGGTTCCTGTGCAGCGGTTGCAGCAGAAGAATGCTCCTATGCGTTAGGTTCTGACACCGGCGGTTCCATCCGTCAGCCAAGTTCATTCTGTGGTGTGACCGGAATCAAACCAACTTATGGAACCGTTTCCCGTTATGGACTGATCGCTTATGGCTCCTCACTTGATCAGATCGGACCGATTGCAAAAGATGTGACAGACTGTGCAACAATCTTAGAAGCGATAGCTTCTTATGATAAGAAAGACTCCACATCTATCGCAAGAGATGACTTAAAATTCACAGATGCTCTGGTGGATGATGTGAAAGGATTAAAGATCGGAATCCCAAGAGATTACTTTGGAGAGGGACTTGATCCGGAAGTAAAAGAGGCTGTATTAAATGCAGCAAAGGTTTTAGAAGAAAAAGGTGCGGTCGTAGAGGAATTTGATCTGAGTCTTGTAGAGTATGCAATTCCTGCCTACTATGTCATTGCCTGTGCCGAGGCAAGTTCAAACCTTGCTCGTTTTGACGGAGTAAAATATGGTTATCGTGCAAAAGAATACGAGGGACTTCATAATATGTACAAAAAGACACGTTCGGAAGGTTTTGGAACGGAAGTAAAAAGAAGAATCATGCTTGGTTCCTTCGTATTGAGCAGTGGATATTATGATGCTTATTATCTGAAAGCACTCCGCACAAAGGCATTGATCAAAAAAGCATTTGATGAAGCATTTGCAAAATATGATGTGATCTTAGGACCGGCAGCCCCGACAACGGCACCGAAGTTGGGAGAATCCTTAAGTGATCCGATTAAAATGTATCTCGGGGATATTTATACCATCTCTGTAAACCTTGCAGGACTTCCGGGAATTTCACTTCCTTGTGGAAAAGATTCCAATGGACTTCCAATCGGCTTACAACTGATCGGCGACTGTTTCAAAGAGAAAAATATTATCCGCGCTGCGTATGCATTTGAGCAGACCAGGGAATATGAACACAGCCCATTAGCATAAGTTTGGAGGAATCGTCATGAGTAAAGTATATGAAACTGTGATTGGACTGGAAGTCCATGTTGAATTAGCAAGTAAAACAAAAATTTTCTGTGGCTGCTCCACCGCATTCGGAGGGGCGCCAAACAGCCATACCTGCCCGGTATGTACCGGTATGCCGGGTTCTCTTCCTGTTTTAAATAAACAGGTGGTAGAGTATGCGATTGCAGTTGGTCTTGCCACTAACTGCAGCATTACGCAGTACTGTAAGTTTGACCGTAAAAACTATTTTTATCCGGATAATCCTCAGAACTACCAGATTTCCCAGTTGTATCTGCCAATCTGCAGGAACGGCGGGGTGGAGATCGAAACTGCAGCGGGTAAGAAAACGGTTGGTATCCATGAAATCCATATGGAGGAGGATGCCGGAAAGCTGGTGCATGATGAGTGGGAGGACTGTTCGATCGTCGATTACAACCGTTCCGGCGTACCGTTGATCGAGATCGTGTCAGAGCCGGATATGCGTTCCGCAGAGGAGGTCATTGCCTATCTGGAAAAATTAAGGCTGATCATCCAGTATCTTGGTGCGTCTGACTGTAAATTAAATGAAGGTTCCATGCGTGCCGATGTTAACCTTTCCGTCCGTGAGATGGGGGCACCGGAATTTGGAACACGTACCGAGATGAAGAACCTGAACTCTTTCAAGGCGATCGCAAGAGCTATCGAGGGCGAGCGCGCCCGGCAGATCGAGCTGATCGAGGAAGGAAAAAAGGTCATTCAGGAAACCAGAAGATGGGATGACAACAAAGAGTACTCCTACGCAATGCGTTCTAAGGAGGATGCACAGGATTACCGTTATTTCCCGGAACCGGATCTTGTTCCAATTGTCATAAGCGATGAGTGGATCGCAGAAATCAAGGCAAGACAGCCGGAACTCCGCACAGAAAAATTAGAACGCTATAAAAAAGAATTCGGTCTGCCGGATTATGATGCGGAAATTATCACCGGACATAAAAAAATTGCCGATCTTTTCGAGGCGACGACAGAGATATGTAAGAAACCAAAGAAAGTTTCCAACTGGATTATGGGTGAAATCATCCGTCTGTTAAAAGAAAATGAGATGGACCCGGAGGACATTAAATTTTCTCCGGTAAATCTTGCAAAAGTCATTGAACTGGCAGATTCCGGTGCAATCAACAGCACGGTTGCAAAGGAAGTGTTTGAGGAAGTTTTCAAACATGATATTGATCCTGACAAATACGTTGAGGAAAAAGGATTAAAGACCGTCAATGATGCCGGCGAACTGCAAGCAGTCGTGGAACAGGTCATCAGAGACAATCCACAGTCAGTAGAAGATTACCGTAATGGAAAAGAAAAAGCGATCGGATTTCTGGTTGGACAGACCATGAAGGCAATGAAAGGAAAGGCAAATCCTGGAATGGTCAATAAAATCCTCAAAGAATTGCTGTAAATAGGAATTTAAAAATACTTGCGCCGCATTTATGGAAATGGCATAATCAAAAGGAATAAATCCGCGGAAGGAATGACAAAAGACAATGACAAAAGCAGAATTTAAAAAACTGGTGGAAAACGGACCGGTTATTCTGGATGGAGCGACAGGAACGAATTTGCAGAAAGCAGGCATGCCGGTTGGCGTGTGCCCGGAACAGTGGATTCTTGAAAATCCTGATATTATGATAAAGTTACAGGAAGATTATGTGGCGGCCGGAACTGATATTTTGTATGCACCAACATTTACTGCAAACCGTATAAAACTGGAAGAGTATGGACTTGCAGACAGATTAGAAGAAATGAACCGGGAACTGATCGCCCTGTCCCAAAAAGCGGCGCAGGGAAAAGCGCTGGTGGCAGCGGATATGACGATGACCGGACAACAGTTATATCCGATCGGCGACCTGATGTTTGAAGATCTTGTGGATGTCTACAAAGAACAGGCAGAGGTAGTTGCAGATGCAGGCGCTGATCTCTTTGTGGTAGAGACCATGATGAGTCTTCAGGAATGCAGGGCGGCAGTCATTGCGATCAGGGAAGTATGTGATCTTCCAATCATGGTATCACTCACATATAACCCGGATGGAAGAACCCTTTATGGAACAGATCCGGCAACGGCGACAGTCGTACTGCAGAGTCTCGGAGCTGATGCGATCGGGATCAACTGTTCAACAGGACCGGAGGATATGATAGAACCGGTTGAAAAAATGGCAGAGTATGCCACAATCCCAATCCTTGCAAAGCCGAATGCAGGGCTGCCGGAGCTGGAGAATGGTGTGACAGTCTACAAGACGGGACCAGAGGAGTTTGCTTCCTGTGGAAAAAAACTGGTGGAGGCCGGTGCGTCCATTATCGGAGGCTGCTGTGGCACGACACCGGAGCATATCCGTGCACTGAAAGAAGCAGTGAAGGATATGCCGGTGCATAAACCTTTGACGCAAAAAAGAAGAATTCTGACTTCTGAACGTAAACTGGTGGAAATTACATTGGATGGTAATTTTATGGTGATCGGTGAGCGCATCAATCCGACCGGTAAGAAAAAACTTCAGGCAGAACTGCGGGAGGGCAGCCTTAACATGGTGCGTCAGATGGCGTTAGACCAGGAAGAAAACGGTGCTGCGATTCTTGATGTTAATATGGGAATGAACGGAATTGATGAGAAAGAAATGATGATCAACACGATTTACGAAGTGACTTCTACGGTTGATTGTCCGCTGTGCATTGATTCCAGCCATGTAGATATTATTGAGGCGGCTCTCCGTATTTATCCGGGACGTGCCCTGATCAATTCGATTTCCATGGAAAAAGAGAAAATGGATAAACTTCTTCCGATTGCAGAAAAATACGGAGCAATGTTTATTTTGCTGCCATTATCGGATGCAGGGCTTCCGAATGATTCTGAGGAAAAACATGCGATCATCCGCACGGTTATGGAGCAGGCAATCAAGATCGGAATGAGCAAAGAGGACATTATCGTAGACGGACTGGTTGCAACGATCGGAGCAAATCCAAGAGCTGCCATTGAGTGCTATGAAACCTTTTCTTATTGTAAAAATGAACTTGGACTGCCAACAGCCTGTGGACTTTCCAATATTTCTTTTGGTCTGCCGGAGCGGACTTATGTGAATACAGCGTTCCTTACGATGGCAATCGCACATGGGCTTACAATGGCTATTGCAAATCCATCGCAGGAATTATTGATGAATGCCGCATTTGCGTCTGATCTGCTTCTTGCAAGAGAAGAGAGTGATATCCGCTATATTGAGCGAATGAACATGCTCGCTGAAAAGTACGCAGGTCAGGAGCGCGTGCTTGTCCCGGTAAAAAAAGCGGCGGCGGATGATCAGGCAAAACCTGGATCACAGGAAGGAAGAAGTGCTATTTTTGAAGCTGTTTTAAAAGGAAATAAGGGTGGCATTTTAGATGAGGTGAAAAAGGCGCTTGCCGACGGAGAAAAACCGGATGAGATCATCAACCATCATCTGATCCCGGCGATCAATGAAGTTGGCGTGCTGTTTGACAAACAGAAATATTTCCTGCCACAGCTGATCTCCTCTGCCAACACGATGAAGATGGCGATCGAATACGTAGAGCCAATGTTAGAGCGGAATGATGCGGAACAAAAGGCGACAATTGTAGTTGCAACAGTAGAAGGAGATATTCACGATATCGGAAAAAATCTTGTTGTTCTTATGTTGAAAAACTATGGCTACAATGTGATTGACCTTGGAAAAGATGTTCCGGCTTCGCTGATCGTTGAGACTGCTTTAAAAGAGCATGCAAAAGTAATTGGTCTGTCAGCCCTTATGACAACAACGATGATGCGCATGAAAGACGTTGTGGAATTGGCAAAAGAAATGGGATGCGACAGCAAGATCGTTATTGGTGGTGCGGCGATCAATGAAAGTTTTGCAGATGAGATCGGAGCGGACGGATACTCGAAAGATGCAGCAGACTGCGTAAAACTGGTGGATCGGCTGTTGGAAGAATAGCGGATGAAAATAGCAATCCTAAAAAAAATGCAGAAACACAAAAATAAGTGTTGACTTTTTTATGTGATTCATTATATAATAGCAAAGCGAGTTGCGCAAGCGACTCGCAAGTATATGGGATCTTAGCTCAGCTGGGAGAGCATCTGCCTTACAAGCAGAGGGTCATAGGTTCGAGCCCTATAGGTCCCATTTCTACAGAAGACAATGACAGGACGTTATTGGTCGGAGTGGAAAATGTGTGACGCATCTTCGGTGCCGGTGCACACATCACTGCGTGATAGCGCAGGCAGAAATATGGCGAGATAGCTCAGTTGGCTAGAGCACATGGTTCATACCCATGGTGTCGAGGGTTCGACTCCCCCTCTCGCTACTAACAAAAAGCTTTGAGATTTTCTCGAAGCTTTTTTCGTGTAACAGGAAATTACGGTGAAATGTTCCTGATACATAGAAACGCAGTTTTGCAATAAGAAATCAAAGTTACATAAAAATCCTTCTAATTTAGTCGAAAAAAGGTTTTCTTTTATACTTTTATGTGGTAAAATGATAAAGAATACGGCAGAAAGACCGTGGAGACAAGGAGTAGCATGAAAATGACAAAGAAATGGGAAGTAACGGTAAATGGAACAAACAATGTGATTGAGTACAAGGCAGGATTTGGAGCAAAGATTCTGGTGAATGGTCAGGCGTACAAGGTGAAATCACAGAACTGGTGGGTGATGATGGTGGATTATCCAATTATGATCGATGATACGGAAATTCGTGTTGTGGCAATCGGAAATAAAGTTGATCTTGCTGTGAACGGAGTATATCAGGGCAGCGGCGAGCAGTATCAGCCATTGCATAAAACACCGACAATGTGTAATGTGTTTATCGGGATCAGTTGTATCGCTGGATTTCTTCTTTGCGGATGGTTGGGTTTACTGATCGGAGCTTTATTTGGAACGGTTTATGTAAGACAGGGACTGGCAGGTAAGGTTGGAAATGCTGTCGGCGCTTTTGTTGGATGTACGGTAATACAGCTTTTGATCATGGTCATTGTAGTATTTCTTCAGCTTGCATAGTAAAGGACGGTTTACATATGGAACAGGGAAACTATGGAGAAAACTTTGACAGAGGATATGAGGAGCAGGCGAGACCGAGACAGCAGGTGATCGTGATCGGGGAACCGGTTCCGGATAAGAGAACGACCAAGAACCTTGCAATCTGTTCGCTGGTACTTGGAATTCTTGCGATTGTATTCAGCTTTTTGCCTTATATTGGAATTATTCTTGCACTGATCGCATTGCCACAGGGAATTGTAAGTCTTGTGCAGAAGCGGCCGGGCAAAGGACTTGCGATTGCAGGGATTATTACAGGAATATTCGGAATATTATTGTCGATATTGTTTATTTTGGTGTATGTTGTTGCGGTACTTGCTTTATAATACCGGGATAGGATAAAGAGGTTATTACAGAAAGAATGTCAGCTTTGTGTAGTAACCTCTTTTTCTACCTATTGACATTTTTTCTCTTATTGTTACAATAAAGTTAGTTGATACTAACCGATAAAATACATACATTATGAATAGAATACGAAATTGTAAAATTGATTGAGGACTTAAAGAAAATAACTGAAATAAAGTTTGCAATTACTTATTAATAATAAGAGAGGAAGGTGTCTTATGGATCAGGCAGTATTTTATGGAATTTTAATTCCGTTTTTGGGTACGTCGCTCGGTGCAGCGTGCGTATTTTTTATGAAACATGATATGAGCGAACGGTTGTCCCGGATTCTTACCGGGTTTGCTGCGGGGGTGATGGTGGCGGCATCCATCTGGAGTTTACTGATTCCGGCGATGGATCAGTCGGAAGAGATGGGAAAGTTTGCGTTTATTCCAGCAGCAGCTGGATTTTGGGGTGGCATTCTGTTTCTGCTTCTGTTAGATCACATCATCCCACATTTGCACAGGTACAGTGTCAGCGCAGAGGGACCAAAGAGCAGATTGCAGAGAACCACCATGATGGTGCTGGCCGTCACGCTGCATAATATTCCGGAAGGGATGGCAGTCGGGGTTGTGTATGCAGGATATCTGGCTGGAAATGCAAAAATCACAGTGGCGGCAGCTATGGCATTGTCAATAGGGATCGCAATACAGAACTTCCCGGAGGGGGCGATTATTTCCATGCCGCTCAGGGCAGAAGGGATGAAAGTGTCAAAAGCTTTTGCAGGCGGTGTGCTTTCGGGGATTGTGGAACCGGTCGGTGCAATGCTCACAATCCTTGCAGCAGGATATATTGTCCCGGCTCTGCCTTATCTGTTAAGCTTTGCAGCCGGAGCGATGATCTATGTGATTGTGGAGGAACTGATCCCGGAAATGTCCCAGGGGGAACATTCCGACCTTGGAACGATCTTTTTTGCAGTGGGATTTACGGTGATGATGTCGCTGGATGTGGCTCTTGGGTAAAAATAACAGAATAGAGACAGTGAATAAGAAATTCCTTTCCTGATGTGAAGGGAGTTTCTTTTTTTACGCAGATGAATTGTGGACATACCAGTGACAAAACATTGTGTATTTTTTAACAAAATCATTGACAATAATACTTATGCAATGTATGTTATAGATAGAATGTTTTATAAATAACAATCTGGTTATACCAGAGGACAGACGCTGGGATCTGACATGGAAACATGGGATAGCCGGAACATAGAAGAAGGGAAGAGGGAGAACAGATGAAAGACTTTAAAGTGATTGAGGTAAAACGGAGTATTTTTGAAGACAACAATGCGGATGCTGACAAATTACGTGCAGAATTAAAGTCAGAGGGGACATTTTTGTTAAATCTTATGTCTTCTCCGGGCGCAGGAAAGACAACGACATTAAAACGCACGATCTCCATGCTCAAAGACGAGATGAAGATTGGTGTCATGGAAGCAGATATTGACTCTGATGTGGACGCACAGGCGATCAGTGAGACCGGCGTGCGTGCCATCCAGATCCATACAGGCGGAATGTGCCATCTGGATGCGGACATGACAAGACAGGGAATCCGGGAGTTCGGAACAAAAGACCTTGATTTTGTTGTGCTTGAGAACGTAGGCAATCTGGTCTGTCCGGCAGAGTTTGATACCGGAAGTACAAAGAATGCCATGATCCTTTCCGTGCCGGAAGGGGATGACAAACCTTTAAAATATCCATTAATGTTTTCTATCTGTGATGTGGTTCTCATTAACAAATGTGATACATTAAGTGTTTTTGATGATTTCAGCAAAGAGGCTGTGAAAGAACGCATCTTGAAATTAAATCCAGATGCAAAGATTTTCTTTGTCTCAGCGAAGACAGGAGAAGGTTTTGATGAGTGGGCGGACTGGATCCGCACTGAGATTTCTGAATATCAGAAATAAGTGAAAGCAGAATAAAATATTTTTTTACAGGAGCCGGCAGAGTGACGGCTTTGCATATAAGGAGGAAGAAATGGCAGATCCATTGGGAAATTTTGTACCGGAATTTATTGAAAACGAAGTAGAGAGAGAAGCTATTGTAAAGCTTGCTAAAATGATCACAGACCGTGTTCCGCAGAAGCTTGGGATGAAAAAGATCACAAAGTATGATCCGGAGTACTGGGGATTATCTGCAATGTGTACAGATGAGATGGCAGAGATCGCACTGAAAATGGGTGTTCGTAAGCCAAAGACATTAGATCAGATGGTAAAGCTGACAGGCATTGAGAAAAAGCACTTGGAAGAGGTTTTACAGCAGATGGCTGTGAATGGTGTGATCGAGTATAATTGGGAAAATCCACAGCATGAGAAACAGTATGTACTTCCAATGTTTGTACCGGGAAGTGCTGAGTTTGGAAATATGAACCTTCAGATGTTAGAGGAACATCCGGAAGTAGGACGTTTCTTCGAGAGAATGAGCCGTCTGCCACTGGAAAAGGTAACACCTATGGTACCGGAAGGAGGAGCCGGCATCGGTATGCATGTTATTCCGGTCGAGAAAGCGATCTCTATGGAGAACCAGTCTATTTCCATTGAGCATATTTCACACTGGCTGGATAAGTATGAAGGAAAGTATGCAGCAAGCCCATGTTCCTGCCGCCGCTCCCGCCAGACGTATGAAGAAGGATGTGCGGATGATCCGGAGAGCTGGTGCATCGCAGTCGGCGACATGGCTGATTATGTTGTTGAGACGAATAAGGGCGGACGTTACATCACAAGAGAGGAAGCATTAGATATCCTAAAGAAGGCAGAGGAGAATGGATTTGTCCACCAGATCACCAATATCGATGGTGAGGACAAGATTTTTGCGATCTGTAACTGTAATGTGAATGTCTGCTATGCACTCCGTACTTCACAGTTATTTAATACACCGAATATGTCCCGCTCTGCCTATGTTGCTAAGGTTGAGACAGAGAACTGCGTAGCCTGCGGACGATGTGTGGAATACTGTCCTGCAGGTGCAGTAAAACTTGGACAGAAACTCTGCAGAAAAGACGGTTCTGATGTGGAATATCCAAAACATGTCCTTCCATCTGAGAAAAAATGGGGACCGGAGATGTGGGATGAAAACTACCGTGATAACAACCGCATCAACTGCTATGACACAGGTACAGCTCCTTGTAAGACAGCCTGTCCGGCGCACATTGCAGTCCAGGGTTATTTAAAGATGGCAGCGCAGGGAAGATATCAGGATGCGTTGGCGCTGATCAAGAAAAACAATCCGCTCCCGGCAGTCTGTGGACATATCTGTAACCGCCGCTGTGAGGATGCATGTACCAGAGGAACCATCGATCAGGCAATTGCAATCGATGAGGTAAAGAAATTTATTGCAGCCCAGGATCTGAAAGCTGAGACACGTTATATTCCAAAGAAAGTAGTCCCATCTGTCAGAGGATATTTTGAAGAGAAGATCGCAATCATCGGTGGTGGTCCTGCTGGTTTATCCTGTGCATTCTATCTGGCTGAAAAAGGTTACAAACCTACTATTTTCGAGAAAAATGAGCGTGCCGGCGGTATGCTGGTATACGGTATCCCATCATTCAAGTTAGAGAAAGATGTTGTGCAGGCAGAAATCGATGTCATCAAAGAGATGGGTGTTGAGATCAAAACCGGAGTGGAAGTCGGAAAAGACATTACATTAGATGAACTCCGTGCGCAGGGATACAAAGCATTCTACATTGCGATCGGATGCCAGGGCGGAAGACTTCCGGGCATTCCTAACGATACTGCAAAAGGATGTTCTTCTGCAGTTGACCTCTTAAAAGAAGTCAATGCAAATGAGAAATATGACATCAAAGGTGATGTTGTTGTCATCGGTGGCGGTAACGTTGCGATCGACGTTGCAAGAGATTCCAAGAGATGCGGCAGTGACAGCACAAAAGTCAACATGTTCTGTCTGGAATCCAGAGAGACAATGCCGGCTTCCGTGGAGGAGATCGAGGAAGCAGAGTCCGAAGGAATCGTTGTAAATCCGGGATGGGGACCAAAGGAAGTTCTCGTGGATGAAAACGGTGAAGTGCGCGGAATCGTTTTAAAGAAATGTTTATCTGTAAAAGATGCAGATGGCAGATTCAATCCACAGTATGATGTGAACCAGCTTTTGACAGTGGAATGTAAGCATGTATTCTTCTCAGTAGGCCAGTCGATCGTATGGGGAGACTTGTTAAAGGGAAGTAAAGTGGAACTTGGACGCGGCAATGGAGCGGTTGCAGATGCGCTTACTTACCAGACAGCAGAGCCGGATATCTTCGTCGGAGGAGATGTTTACACCGGACCTAAATTCGCAATTGATGCGATTGCAGCCGGAAAACAGGGTGCAATCTCCATCCACCGTTTTGTACAGCCACATTCGAGCCTTACGATCGGACGTAACAGAAATGATTTCATTGAGTTAGACAAAAACGATATCAAAGTGGAAAATTATGACAACTCCAGCCGCCAGATACCGGGACATAATGATTCCATCGATACAAAACACTCCTTCCGTGATGCAAAGCTTGTATTTACAGAGGAGCAGGTCAAAGCAGAGACAGCACGCTGTCTTGGATGTGGCGCTTCTGTCGTTGACCAGAATAAATGTATCGGTTGTGGTATCTGTACAACAAAATGTGAATTTGATGCAATCAAGTTACATAGAGATCTGCCTGGATGCAGCAAGATGGTTCCAAGTGAAGATAAGTTGAAATATATCCTTCCGAATGGAGCAAAACAGGCGATTAAGATTAAATTCTCCAAGAAGAAGTAATCATTTACAGAGAGGAATAAAATGCACGAACTTGGAATTATTGTACATGTTATGCGTACCGTGGAGGAAGTTGCAGCAGAGAACAATCTCACAGAGATCAGATCCGTGACCTGTGAGATCGGGGAAGTCAGCGGCGTTGTCCCGGAATACATGGCAGACTGCTGGGGCTATGCAAGAAGCAGATCAGAGCTTTTAAAAGACTCAGAATTAAAAATCGAGATCATACCTGGTGTTACCATGTGTGAGGACTGTGGAAAAACCTATTCCACAGTCCAGTATGCAAAAATATGTCCACACTGTGGAAGCAGTGCCACGTATCTTCTGGAAGGAAACGGATTCAGCATCAAGGAGATTGAAGGGGCATAACAAAAAAATATTGTTAGTAAAAACCTCACTGGCTGAGTATAATCTGCTGGTGAGGTTTTTCTATTAAAAAGTAAAAATGCACAGAGACCAAATCCGCCTCTCATGCATCTAATCTATGTAAATAAGTGAAAAGCCGGCAGAAAGGAAGCTGATCCACGGACAAGTCAGTGGAAACAGCGCAAAATAAAATGACAAAAGAAACATTAGGACAATTGATTATTGGTTCCGAGGAAACAATGTATCGTATTGCAAAGTCCCTGCTCTACAATGACGCAGACTGTGCAGATGCAATACAGGAAGCCATTGTAAAAGCATTTGCAAAATTACATACATTAAAGGATGACTCGTATGCAAAAACGTGGCTCATCCGCATTGTGATGAACGAGTGTTATGCGATCATGCGCAAAGAGAAAAAAATTATTTCCCTGCAGGATTATCAGATGAACGAGCAGGAAACGGAATCCAAAGACTATTCAGATTTATATGAAGCGATTTTCCATTTGCCAGAGCAGATAAAACTGTGCGTCACACTGTATTATATGGAAGGGTACAGTGTGAAAGAGGTCGCAGCATTGTTAGATACGACAGAGAGTGCAGTAAAAAACAGGCTGGCAAAAGCGCGGGGAAAATTAAAAGAAGCGCTGGCAGATTGAGACATAGTGATGATCCATTGGAACAGACATACAAAAACACGGATATCGAATGAAAAATAATAAATTTCGTATCGTTTGGATAGCAGGAAAGGCGGTAACAGTATGAGATTAGAAGATATGAGAGAACAATTTCCGAAAATGCCGGAGAGCATGAAGCGGATGATTGAGCAGGAAGTTGCAGTGCAGATCGGGCAGGAGAAAGAAAATGACAATCCAAAAGTTGTAACTTATAAGAAAAGAAAGAAAAAAAACATGGCACACCGTATGCTGGTGGCATCTATGGTGGCTGCTCTGGCACTTGCAACAACGGTCTGTGCAGGTGTTGCTTACCAGATGCATAACCAGAAGATTGGAAAATATGGCTTAAAAACACAGATTGAAGGACCACAGACAACGGCAGAAAGTACGGAGAATATGGCAGATCAGACGACAGAAGAGAGAGTGGGTAAAACAGCCGAATATGTCAGACTGGAAACCTCTTATCTGCCGAAAGGTATGGTGCAGTCAGAGGAAGGAAAATTCAGTTTTGAAGATAATTATATGCAGGGTGGAGTCAGCATGATCGTGTACCAGCTGACACCGGAAAAAACAATAGCAGACATTGAAAATACAGGCATTGCTGTGAGCGAGGAAACCAGCATCGGTGGCAGACCGGCAGTTTACATGGAAACAGCTCCTGCCGAGGGTGATTCAGCAGAAAATTCTTCTACAGAAGGAACTGCGAATGAAAATACAACCGGTGCAAAAAAAATATATATGATTTACGCGGAACACAACTACCTCCTTGAGATGTTTATTTTCCCGGATGTGACAAAAGAAGAAGCATTCCAGATCGCAGAGGGTGTTTCCATTACTCCGACAGAAGAAACGAGCGGAGAGAATGTTATGCAGGTGTGCAGTTGGAATGACATGGAAAATGAGGCAGGAAAAGGAGAACCGGAAACGGATGAATCGGAAACATTGATGACATTTCCAAAAGAGAAAATGAAAAATATACACCTCATTGGCGGTGAGATTTCTCTGGATCAGAACGGAATTGAAGCAACACCGGGACTTACAGCAATCGTTTCCGATGTAACAATTTCCGATAATATCAGCAGTTTGTCAGAAAATATGCTGGATGATGATACAAAAGCAGCATTTGACACAGACGGTAATTTATTGCCAATGAAAGTGGAATATTTAAAGAGCGGAGACGGTATCAACACAGTTGATGAAGTTGTGGAGACCAAAGAGATTCCAATGAAAATTGTTTCAGTGACAGTGGATTATAAAAATAATGGAAAGACGGCACTTTCCAATGTAATGTTTAACGGCGGCATTGCACTTCTGGCAGAATATGGAGAAAACATGCAGTTTGACGCATACATGAATGAAAAACCGGGAACAGGCGATACTTGGGATTGTGTAAACGAAGAATCCATTGGATTTAGTCAGGAAGTTTATTTATCGGATGTTCATGGAGGAGAACGCCACAACAACTACATTAATACGATAAATCCAGGTGAAACCGTCACCGTGCGTATGGCATTCAAAGTGCCGGAAGAAAAATTAAATGAGATGTACTTCACCTTAAGCAATTATGGTGGCAGCCATTTCTATGATGAGACAAGCTTACAGCTTGGCTATGTGGATATCAGACAGTAGAAAATTTTTATGAGAAAACCCTCGCATCCAGTTTTCAGAAGCTGTTTGCGGGGGTCCTTTTTAATTTTGCCGTCAGCTATATACAAATCTAATTTATAGAAAAGGAACCATATAAACTGGCAGACAAAGAATGTCAGAGTCCTTAGCCAAATCTTTGGTATACACAAGATACTTATCAAGTATACGATCAGAATATTTTTTGCAAAATTCATCAAGAGATTTATGTGTTTTGTATCCGCTTGACTTTACTTCAATCGGACATATTTTATTTCTACTTGCAAGAAGAAAATCAATTTCATAATTATGCCGCGAAGTTTCATTGAAAAAGGTATAATAAAATAATTCATTGCCATTACAAGTAAGGATTTGGGCAACTATATTTTCATAGAGATATCCGAGATTTGTATTGAGCGTATCATTTAATAGTTTTTCGTATATTATATTTTCTGTAAAGTCTTTGTCCTTGAACATCAATGTAGTAAAAAGTCCGGTGTCGCAGAGGAACAGTTTAAATTTACAAAGGTCTTTATTCGTTGACATTCCAGCATTTGGATCATTGGCATGATATGAAACAAGAACAGTTTTTGAATCTTTTAATTCGGCAATTAATTCTAATATACTATCGGCTCGGTCATTTGCCAGTACACTGGAAACTTGATATCGTGCAGCATTTTTATTTAGCTGGGCAGGAATTGCATCAAAAAGAAGTGAAAGCTTTCCTGTTGAGTCTATTTTCTTGAAATCATCCTCATAAAGATTTAAAATATCACGTTTTATTGTATCGACTTTTCGAAAATTATTTGTCTGGAGATATTCATTTACAGCCTGTGGCATTCCACCAACAAGCATATACAGTCTGAAGTCTCTCATTAATTTCCGATGTAATTTATCTCCGATTGGATGGCGGGAGTCAAAGAGTTTTCTTACTAAGGCGGTGGTTGTATGATCACCTAAAGCCCATAAGAATTCTTCGTAATCCATGGGATACATAGAGAGTTTTCTTTCTTCACTCGGAATAAGGATGTTCTGTATGTTCTTTTTTATGGAAATCAGTGAACCGGTTTCTATATAGTCATATCTGTGGTCTTTTACTAATGATTTAACTGCCTGTCTTGCAAGTGGACATAGTTGAACTTCATCAAAGATAATTAGAGAATTTCTTTCGTGAAGATCAACCTTGTATTGTAACTGAAGCTGTAAAAAAAGATAATCTAAATCGGAAATGTCTTCAAAAAGAGCTTTGATACTTTTGGATACAGTTGAAAAATCAATTAATATATAGCTTTGATATTCATTCTTAGCAAAAGATTCCACAACCGTAGATTTTCCAATTCGCCGCGCACCTTCGATTAACAATGCTGTATTTCCGTTGGATTCTTTTTTCCAGGATAGTAGTTTACTGTATATTTTTCGCTTAAACATAGACCCTCCAAACAAAATCGCGTTTTTTATTTTGATATATTACCACAAAATCGCACTTTTTATCCTATTATATTACCACAAAATCGCACTTTTTCAATCATTTATTTGGAAACAAAGTGTCTTCAGCTTGTGTTTGATATTGACAGTTTCTGTGCCTGCGATGGCAAAAGCAGAGACAATATGGGCAAATATAAATTGAAAAGTCCTGTGATTTAAACTATCATAAAAGATATATCGGTAGACATTTTTACAGATGGAGAAAAGAGAGTATTGTATGAAGGAAACAAAAGTTTATTTGCAGTCAGAAGCAGATCAGGATTTTGCAAAATTATTAAAGAACATACGAACAGAAGAAAATGTATCATTGGATCAGTTAGCGATGGGATTCATGAGCGCCAGCCAGCTTACGAAAATTGAGAACGGAGAGCGTCCTATTAATAAAAATATCAGAGACAGATTGTTAGAGAGGCTTGGTATAGCGAAAGAATTATACGAAAACCTGTTAGATTTATGCGATTTCGAAGAATGGGATTATAAGAAGAAGATTTTATCTGCGATTCAGAATAAAAAAATAGAGGATGCATATCGTTTGCTTAAAGAATATAAGGCACATTTAAGGGAAAATGATAGAATAAATCATCAGTTTATTTTGGCAATGTGGGGAGAAGTTTTGAAACAGGAAGGGGCTTCGAAAGAAAAAATTGCTGAATGTTATCGGAAAGCCGTAATACTTACAATACCGGATGCAGAAAAAGTGTGGTGGGAGAAAAGACCATTATCGGTATTGGAGATGAATCTGTTATTGGAAACGCTTGTTTATGGAAATGAAACAGATGATTTATACAAATACAGATTGCTTATGGATTATGTTGATATGGGATATTATGATGAAATTATGAAAGCAAAAATATATCCTAAAATTGTTTATTATTATTTGAAAAAGCAGATTTTATTTAAAGAGTATTGGAATGTGGAAACACAGACTGAAAATTTGAAGATATGTGAAAAAGCTATTGACAAATTAAGAGATGCCGGGCGGACATATTATCTGGTCGAACTGCTGGAAATAGAAATACAAATATTAGAGACAATGCCAGAGGATGCAGTTACAGAGCATTTAGAAAAAAACGGGACAGATAGGATAAATGCAAAAGAATTAATGTCTATGATTAAAAACTTGTATGCAGAGTATGAAGTTCCGGCATATATGCAGGATTGCACCTACTTTTACCAACAGAAGTGGATCTTTAGTATGAAAGATGTGCTGCGAACCCGCAGGGAAATGTTCGGATTGACGCAGGAGCAGCTCTGTGAGGGAATATGTTCTGTAAAATCACTTCGCAGGGCGGAAAAAGGACAGACAGATATGCAGAGGGAAACACTCAAAAAATTATTAAACAGACTGGGACTGTCAGGACAAATGCAGTGGTCACGGCTTATCACAAGTGACCGTGAAGTCATAAGAATGGCAGAAGAACTGGCAGATTACATCAATGACCGGAAGTTTTCTGTGGCAAGTAAACAATTGGAAAGCCTGAAATCACGGATTGATCTGGATATTCCGCAGAATAAACAATATTTTTTAGAGAAGCAGGCATTACTAGAGTTTGAACAGGGAAAAGTAACGGGAGAAGAATTTGTAAAAATGGAAAAAGAGGCTCTGGAATGTACGTTGTGTGCGGAAAATCTTTATAGGAAAGAGAACGTGTATCTGACAGAGAGGGAAATAATCTGTATTAGCAATAGCTGGAAAGGGATGGAGGGAAAACAGAAAAGGGAATCTATTAATTTAATACTTAGACTTTATGACTATTATGCTTTAAATAATGGATTGTCACAGGCAATTTCAGTGTATGAAATTGTTACTGAAGCTGCTGTCAATGAACTTGGAAATAATGGGGAACATGTGAGGGCAGAAGAGATAGACAGAAAATCAATTAAGGCAAGCTTATCGTGTAGAAGGGTGTGGGATATTCATTATAAAATATATGATATATTATGGAATGAGAAAAAACTTATGAAAAAAAGCGGAAAAAGAGTCAGTAATAATCGAATGAATACAGAGTTGAAACGTTGTATTATTATGAGTCATTATGTAAAGCGTTATTTTTATGAAAATGTATACAAAGAGAAATTAAGCTAATGATCGTTTTCACCGCTGACAGGAATATCATTATAAGGAGCAATGAATCCTATATGGTGTATCGATGGAATGTTTACCTGGATAAAGCAAATAATTGTTAAAGTGATAAATAATTTTGAAATAAATTTTTTCATTTGTGATAACCTCCATACATCATATTTTCTATTGTGCCATAGTTAGTTTACATATTACAAGGGACAGAATTGTCCATAAATTTTTTGACAATTCTGTCCCTTGATTGGAAAGCAATAATATATTAAAAATAGTTAAAAGTAATATTTTTACAGAGGAAATGTATTTTCTGAATGTTTCTGAGAAAAATGCTGCAACAAAAATATTTTAAAAGGAGATTAATTGACATGAAACAAGTAAGACGATCTGTAAAGCAAATTTTGTTTTCTTTAACTTTGGTAATGGTGTTTTTTATTAATATTCATCCAGTTATGGCACAAGAAATAAGTAATGAATCGAAAAATGCAATATGGAATGAGTTTGAAGAAAAAAGAGAAAATGGTCTTGAAGTCTATGAGTTATTAGATGATAATGGCAATTTCATGGGATACTACGAGCCATATTCTGAAACAAATCCAGAGCCAGTAAAAACAGCAAGATATACAGCAAATATTAATTGGGAAATTCCAGCAGGAAAATATTCATATGGAGAGAATCAGTATACTCTTTCATCAGGTTCTAAAATACAGGTGAGTATTTCACAGAGTCAGACAGGAACAAGTTATCTGACATTTCAGAATAGAACAAGTAATTCGTCATTGCGATTCACAAATACAAAAGTTACCAATGGATGGAAAGGAACAGTTGTTTTGGGCAATATAAGTTCAGCAGTATATTCTTTCGGAATAGAAAATGCTTCATCTGTTACAATTACATATACTGGTTCATACAGTTTATAGAGGAAAAAGTGATGAAGAAAAAATTAGTGGTAGTTATCTCTATAGGTATGATACTTATTTGTGGTTCTGTTTTTGCAATCACAGCTGTGGTAAATAGCAATTACGAAAAGGAAAGTATTGAAAAATCTTCAAAGGTTATCAATAATAATGTTGAAGAAAATTTAGATTCTATATATTCTAAAAGCGATACGGAAGTGATTATTAATAATCTAGAATCAGAAAATCTTGGAGGAACTGGAACAATAAACAGAAGTAGTATTGAGGAAAATACGGAAACTTTCTATACACCTCAAAATTGATATTAAAATATTATTATAATTCAAGAAAATACATTTTCTTTGTAAAAATATTAACGGTCGATTTATGTAATAATGAAGTGGCAGAACAATGGAAAGATTTGGGTGAAAAGGGACATATCTATATGGATTCTGATGGATATTTGAAACTTTAGAAAGTAGATAATGATATAGAGGTGACAAGTCTGGATACTTATAGGGAACAATTAGATAATCGGAAATGGTTTTAATTGTGTTGCTGTATTTTTCAATATGTCTAGGTCAGTTTACTTCTTTATTTCATAATCTTGAGAGTATAAGATTTGAGATGTTGCAGAATCAATATGCAAATGAGGTAGAAATTATCGTATATAATCATCAGAAAGATATGGATTTTCAGATGATAGATGGATGAAATTGGATTATGACATCATATGGAAGCGTAAATTATCAAAAAAAAGAAGGAAGCATAATTATTTTCTTTTTTAACGGATTATGCAGATGCTTCAGGCTATGTTTATTATTCAGACAATGCAGTATTTGAATTTATGAAAGATTGTGTGTGGATTGAAATAACTGAAAGAAAATTGGTTGGTGGTACAGATGCATGAATAAACTTGAGCTAGAACAGAAAATTAAATTTTAAATAACATTTTCATGCAAGCACATGATAAAGTACATAAAGATTCAGATTAAATATTAGATAATTTGAATATTGTTAGAAAATATATATGATGCTATACTGAAATCAGAAGATATACGAGTAGGCAGGAACAATACGAAAGGCATATTTATGAGAACATTTTTTATCCTTCTGACTTTTGCTGTGAACATATTATTATCAGGGTATAATAACCAGCAAATATATGCAACAACTGTTGTAGAAAAGAACGACATAGAAGAACAAGAGAATACATTGTATTCAGGAAACAGGATTACATCTGACTATCTGGAAGTCAGTGGAGGTGTAAATTTCTGGTGTGAAAATATAAATGGAGAGAATCACCTGAAACTTGAATATATTCCACAGGAGGATGAGTTTGCATATTGTAAGGTAGAATGTGAGAATGGACGAGTACAAAGTAATATCATTTCGAAATACAGTAAGGTAAATTATTATCTGAATGCAGACAATCAGATAGAAGATGAATATGCAGATAGAATTACGATTAATTATTATGACGAGGAAGGCACATTATTATCTTGGAGCGTAAAATATATATATTGGGATCCAATTCAAGAAACCTATTATTCGTCTGATATAGGAATTTAAAAAGAAAAGTGAAAACAAGTCAACGGTTATGCAGAAACAATTAATAGGAGGGAAAGCGTATGGGTACAAATAGCAAGTTAAACATATTGATCGTAACTCCATTTGCATTATGGATGTATATTATTTGCATTTCCAATATTATCATGCAGGAGTTGAGTGGGGCACCTTATGTAGCGGGAATCATTACTTATGTGAGTACGTTTATTATTTTTTTATGCTACTATTGGCTGCTTTTACAGAATATCAGAAAAATGGAGGACAGCGCGAAGTATTTAAAATGGACACGTTTTTGCCGGATCGTTGGTATTGTTGCATTTATAGTCGCAGGGTGTATTGTTTTACTTGTATAGAAAGAAATTGGAATGGAATGAAGAGATAAAATACACGAAGAAAGTGTAGTCATATTAGGTGGAAAGATGTTTACCTTGGATTAAGTATTTACAAAATGAATGTTATGGTAAATAATAAAAATCTTTCTAAATATGGAGACTATCATGGAAAAAGAACCAACGCTTATTGAACAAAAATTTGAAGATGCAGTGAAAAATTTTCGTAAGGAAATGGAAAAAGGAAAAGAATCAATGCAATACGTTTTATGTAAACTATAGATAGTTTTCACGCTTAAACGATCGTTTTAACTTCCTGTAAAGCTGAATATTCAATTGTTAGGAGAGATTATGAAGAAAAAAATTTGTTTAGTCATTTTTATTGTTCTGTTTGTAGTCAGTATATTGGTAAATGTGAAATTATTATTTTTTTCGCCAGCAGTTTCATTAAAAAATATTCCATTCGAGGGAGTAATCACAGAAGCTGATAGTGGAAAAATAGTAGTAAAGGGTGATGGAACGAATGGTTGCGGGCTTACAGAGCATTATCAAATTTATAATTCAGATCAGATAAAAATTGTTAATACTAATGATGAACTAATTCAGTTTACAGATTTGAAAAAAGGCACAAGAATTTCTATGAGATTATGGATAAAGGAAAAGACTTTATATAATGATATGGATAGACTGGATATTGTTACATTGATTCAGTGCTGTGAATGAAAAGAGATGCAAATGAAGAAAAACAAAAAAACAGCCACACCGAGATTCATAAAAAAATCCCGGTGCGGCTGTCTTTTTACATTTATAAAGTGTAATTTGAAAGATCAGCCGACATATTTCTGTAATGTTTCCATAACAGCGCCAGGTTTTCTGGTCATTTCTGTGAAGTACTGGCAGGTAAGTTCTGCAAGTCCTGCTTCATAAAGATTTACACCGAAAATCTTAGCGTTGGAGAGGATATCTTTTAATTTTGCATCAGCGTCAAAAGAATCTCCGAGTTTAATGTCTGCAACGTAAGGACGAACCTCGTCTAACATTGGGTCTGGGCTTAAGGTAAATTCATTTCCGTTGTCATCAATTGCCATAAGGTAGCGAAGCCATCCGGCAAATACCAATGGAATCAATTTAATATCAGAAACATTCAGTTCAGGGGAAGCAGCGTAAGCTTTGATCGTCTCACCAAAACGGATTGCCAGTTTCTGGGAAGTATCGGTTGCGATACGCTGTGGTGTATCCGGCATGAATGGGTTTGGAACACGTACATTAAGTACAGTGTCGATAAACTCTTTTGGATCAAGAATGCCAGGATTTACAACAACCGGAAGTCCTTCTTTGTATCCGATACCTTCTACTAATTTTACCAAAGTCTCATTTTTCATCTCTGCGGAAATGAGGTTATAATCTAATAAACATCCGAATACAGCAAGTGCTGTGTGAAGTGGATTTAAGCAGGTGCAGACTTTCATCTTCTCTACTTTATCTACTGTCTCGCGGGTTGTGAAGATAAGACCGCCTTTTTCTAACTCAGGACGTCCGTTCGGGAATTTGTCTTCGATGACAAGGTACTCTGTTTCCTCAGCGTTTACGAATGGAGCAACGTAAGTATTTTTGCTTGTGATAACCGGATCAAGACCTTCGATGTCATCTTTCTGCAATAATGCCTCGATGGAAGCGTCTGGTCTTGGTGTGATCTTATCGATCATAGTCCATGGGAAGGAAACTTTATTTTCGTCCTCTGTATAGGAAACGAATCCTTCTTCTACAACACCATTTTTTGCCCACTCTTTTGCAAAAGTAGTGATAGCGAGTTTTAACTTATCTCCGTTGTGGGAGCAGTTATCCATACTTACCATGGCAATCGGTTTCTTACCGGAAACGTAACGAGCGTAAACTAATGCAGCAACTTTACCGATGTAGCTCTCTGGTCTTTCCGGTCCGTTTTTCATATCTTCTGCAACAGCAGTCATGAAGTTTCCGTCCGGAGTATTTAAGTTATACCCCTTTTCTGTGATGGTGAAAGTACACATCTGAAGGGAATCTTTTGCAAAAATCTCTTTTAAACGGGAGAACTGTGTGTCATCGTGGGAATCTAAAGCGAGGGATTCCATGATACTTCCGGTAACGGATTTCTCAACAGTCCCGTTTGCTTTTAAAGTAACGAGAATGCTTAAATCGTCGTGTGGACGGTTCATTTTCTCGATGATCTCATAGTCATACCCCTCTGCAACAGTCAATCCGCGGTCAAGAACACCTGCATTTAAAAGGTTCTGGACAACGTTGCACTGGAATGCACGGAAGATGTTGCCAACACCGAAGTGAACCCAGAATGGATTCTCTTTTGTATTCTTTTTTACTGTTTCATAATCAAAGGAAGGAAGGGCATAACCCTTAGCTTCCCATGCACTTTTATCTGCTAAACCTGCTCTATTTAACTGCATGTCTTGTCTCTCCTTTTTCAATTGCTTCCCATAAACCGTTTAAATATGTTGCACCTAAAGCTCTGTCGTACAGACCGTAACCCGGCATTGCAACTTCGCCCCAGATCATACGTCCGTGGTCTGGACGGATCGGTCCGTCAAATCCGATATCGTAAAGCGCTTTCATGATCTCATACATATCGAATGTTCCGTCAGAAGAAAGATGTGCTGCCTCTTCGAAATCTGTCGGGCTGTTGAATTTTAAGTTGCGGACATGTGCAAAGTGGATACGTCCTTTTAAGGAACGGATCATATCCGGAAGATCGTTCTCAAGGTTTGTTCCGTAAGAACCGGAGCAGAAAGTAACACCGTTGTGTGGGTTATCTACCATTTCCATCATACGGAGAATGTTTTTCTTATTGATGATGATACGTGGAAGTCCGAATACGCTCCATGCGGGATCATCCGGGTGGATTGCCATGTTGATGTCATATTTGTCGCATACAGGCATGATTCTCTCTAAGAAATATTTTAAGTTTTCAAAAAGTTTTTCATCATCGATGTCTTTGTACATTGCAAAAAGATCTTTGATTTTAGCCATACGTTCTGGCTCCCAGCCCGGCATAACAGTTCCGTTCATATCACCGGAGATAGAAGCGAACATATCTTCTGGATTGATGGCATCTACAGCTTCCTGTGTGTAAGCTAAAACTGTGGAACCGTCCGGTCTTTTACGTGCAAGCTCTGTACGTGTCCAATCGAATACAGGCATGAAGTTGTAGCATACAAGATGGATATCTTCTTTTCCAAGATTCTCTAAAGTCTCGATGTAGTTATCGATGTATTTGTCACGGTCAGCGGAACCTGTCTTGATCGCATCATGAACATTTACGCTCTCGATACCCGCTACATGAAGTCCTGCAGCAGCAACTTCTGCTTTCATTTCCTGAATGCGTTCTCTGCTCCATACATCTCCAGGTGCGGTATCATATAAAGTTGTGATAACGCCTGTTACGCCTGGAATCTGGCGAATCTGCTCTAATGTTACAGTGTCGAATTTGGAACCATACCATCTTAATGTCATTTCCATAGTTTTTATTTCCTTTCTTAGAAAAAAATGATTGTTCAAGCTGCCGTCTGGCAGCGCTCTTTTGTTTTGATAAGCTTATTATATCCAAAAGAGGAAAAAAGAAAATTGACAGAGTTGTTGTTCACATTGCAAAAGTTGCGGTTGAATGATAAAATGAGTGCAAGCGAGAAGAACACATGCATGTGTTCGGCGAGCGACGAATGTTGATCATGTGCTGGTTTTGCACATGATATAATGTGTGCAGGCAGTGAAAAGTGCAGACACATAAGAAACAGCAGCAGGCTGTTTACAGGCAGGAAAGGAAACACACATGGCAAAAAATCTTCAGACCAAGTTTTCCACGAGACAATACATGCTGTCCCGGGATTTTGAAATCTACTATTATAATGAGCCGGCATCTGAAAAGGTTTCCATACATTCGCATGATTACTATGAGTTTTATTTTTTCCTGGAAGGGGATGTCTCCATCTGGATCGAGGGGGAGCAGTATCCTTTAAAATATGGAGATATGGTGCTGATACCACCGGGGATAAAGCACATGGCAATGGTGCATGGAAATGAGATCCCTTACCGGAGGTTTGTATTCTGGATCAGTGTGGAATATTGCAACCAGTTGATGGAAGTTTCTTCCTCTTACGGATATCTGATGCAGAATGTTCTGGTAAAGAAAACATATATTTTTCACAATGACCTGATCACGTTTAATACGATCCAGTACCGGATTTTCCAGTTGATCGAGGAGATTAAGTCGGAGCGTTTTGGAAAAGAGGCAAAGGTCTCCCTCTGTGTGAATGATCTTGTTCTTCAGCTGAACCGTATTGTCTACGAACAGCAGAATCCAAAGAGCGAGAAAGAGGAACAGAATCTTTATCAGAACATTATTTATTATATTGATGACCATCTTGATGAGGAACTGTCTTTGGAGCAGCTTGCAGGGCAGTTTTTTGTCAGTAAATACCACATTGCACATATTTTTAAAGAACAGATGGGATTGTCTGTGCACCAATATATATTGAAGAAACGGATGCAGGCATCCAAGGCGGCAATCCTGGGTGAGACGAGTATTACCGATGTTTACACAATGTTCGGGTTTAAGGATTACTCCAGTTTTTACCGGGCGTTTAAAAAGGAGTTCGGGGTGTCGCCGAAGGAATATAAAGAGGTACATGGAGTCGTGCAAAAAGGTTGATGGAAAGTAATAGAAACTACAAAATGGGTATGCTATAATGAAAACAGTTTAACCGTCATAGAAGGAGAAAAAGAATGCGAGTAGGAATGGGATATGATGTCCATAAATTAGTAGAAGGAAGGGATCTGATCTTAGGAGGCGTGAAGATTCCGCATACGCTGGGTCTTTTGGGACATTCGGATGCGGATGTTTTGCTGCATGCGGTCATGGATGCACTGCTGGGGGCAGCGGCACTCGGTGATATCGGAAAACATTTCCCGGATACAGATCCACAGTACAAAGGAATTTCGAGTATCAAATTATTAGAGTATGTTGCAAAACTGATCGAGGAAAAAGGATATATTGTGGAGAATATCGACGCAACGATCATTGCACAGAAACCGAAAATGCGTCCATACATCGAGGAGATGGAGAAGAATATTGCGACAGCATTGCATATTGATGTAAGTCAGATCAATGTGAAAGCAACGACCGAGGAAGGACTTGGTTTCACAGGAGCAGAACAGGGAATCTCATCCCAGGCGATCTGTGCGCTGACAACCATTTATGAGAGCAGTGTGGCAGTGGCAGATTCCCAGGTGGGATGCGCAGGCTGCGCCGGATGCAGAAAGCAGTCATAAGAAAAATTCTTGACAAATCCGGGCGGACTGCATACACTATATTAGGAATGAAAAATGTTCCGGATAAATGAATAGCAAAGCGATGAACGGAAAGAGTAGGAATTTAGACAGCGCAAAGAGAGAGACTGTCACCGGCTGAAAGCAGTCTTGCGAAAGAGAATTCACGAAGTGCCTCCGGGAGCTGATCAGGGGAAAAAAGGTCTGTGATGGCAGAACTTAAGTATTCTGATTCGGGTTACACACGTTACGTGTCTTAAGGGAAAATCAATTGATTTTTATTAGAGTGGAACCGCGGATTATTTCGTCTCTTGGAGATGAGATAATCCGTTTTTTTGATTTATTAATAAAAAGAAAAGGGGCAAGAAGTATGGGAATCATCCAGCATGTGAAGGAAGAGTTTCAAGTGATAAAAGAGCGTGACCCGGCGATCAAATCACCGATGGAAGTTTTGCTTTATCCAAGCTTTCGTGTTATGCTAAGTTATAGACGTGCACATAAACTGTATTTGAAAGGGCACTATTTCTGGGCAAGATTTCTTTCCCAGCGTGCGGCGAGAAAAACAGGGATCGAGATACATCCGGGTGCAACGATCGGAAAAGGATTTTTCATCGATCATGGAAGCGGTGTTATCATAGGAGAGACCGCGATCGTCGGTGATAACGTTACCTTATATCAGGGTGTGACGTTAGGTGGAACCGGAAAGGAGACCGGAAAGCGTCATCCAACGATCGGTGACAATGTCATGATCAGTGCCGGCGCAAAAATCATTGGTTCTTTTACAGTCGGGGAAAATTCCAAGATCGGGGCCGGAAGCGTGGTTTTGGAAGAAGTTCCGCCAAACTGCACCGTTGTCGGTGTTCCGGGACGTGTGGTAAAACGCGACAACATAAAAATTCCACGAAGCGATATGGATCAGTGTCATCTGCCGGATCCGGTCAAAGAGGACATTACCATTTTACAGAGAGAAAACGCTGAACTTGTCAATCGTGTGCTTGATCTGGAACGTCAGTTGAAAGAGGTTGACCGGAAAGTCAGACAGGATTAATAATAGGAAGTGAAACGCTTTTTCAAAGTTAAAATAATATAGAAAGAAAATGGAGAACACAAATGGAAAATAATTTTAAATTCTACAATACACTTACTAAAAAAATCGAGACCGTGATTCCTCATGAGGACGGCAAAATCGCAATGTACACCTGCGGACCTACGGTGTATCATTTTGCACATATCGGAAACCTGAGAAGTTATATCATGGAAGATGTTCTGGAAAAATCACTCCGTTATGTCGGATATGATGTAAAACGTGTCATGAACATTACAGATGTAGGACATCTGGCTTCCGATGCAGATACCGGAGAAGATAAAATGTTAAAGGGTGCAAAGCGTGAACATAAGACAGTTATGGAGATCGCAAAGTTTTACACAGATGCATTTTTTGAGGACTGTAAAAAATTAAACATTAAGAGACCAGATGTTGTGGAACCTGCAACGAACTGCATTCCTGAATTTATAAAAATGATCGAGGGGCTGTTGGAAAAGGGTTACGCTTATCAGGCAGGCGGAAACGTTTACTTTGACACGTCCAAACTGGATAATTACTATGTTTTCTCCACACAGGCAGAACTTGAGACTTTAGTCGGTGTAAGGGATGATGTCGATGAGGATACCAATAAGAAAAACAAGACAGACTTCGTGCTCTGGTTCACCAAATCCAAATTTGAAGACCAGGCACTGAAATGGGATAGTCCATGGGGTGTCGGTTATCCGGGCTGGCATATTGAGTGCTCCTGCATCAGTATCAAGCATCTTGGCGAGTACATGGATATCCATTGCGGCGGTGTGGATAATATTTTCCCACATCACACCAATGAGATTGCGCAGTCTGAAAGTTATCTCGGACATAAATGGTGCAATTACTGGTTCCATGTACAGCATTTGAACGACAAATCCGGTAAAATGAGTAAATCCAAAGGAGATTTCCTCACTGTTTCCTTATTACAGGAAAAAGGATACGACCCGATCGTATACCGGATGTTCTGCTTACAGTCTCATTACAGAAAACCGCTTGAGTTTTCTTATGAGATCATGGATAACACCAAAGCCGCTTACAACAAACTGGTAAAACGTGTTGCCGGACTGAAAAAAGAGGGCGAGACAGACCAGAACGTATTTGCAGAATACAAGGCAAAATTCGTGGATGCGATTTCAAATGATCTGAATACTTCCATGGCGATCACTGTATTATATGATCTGTTAAAAGCAGACACGAACGATATTACAAAATACGAGTTAATTAAGGATTTTGATAAAGTTCTTTCCCTGAATCTGGAAAATGCAAAGAGCACAGAGACAACGGAAGGCGTTGACGCTGAACTTGAGAGCTTTGTCCTTGCCAAAATCGAGGAGAGAAAAGAAGCAAAGAAAGCAAAAGATTTTGCAAAAGCAGATGCCATCCGTGATGAACTGCTTGCAAAAGGAATTGTCATCAAAGACACCCGCGAAGGTGTGGTATGGCATAAAGCGGAGTAAAGAGAGATGGAAAAAGGAATCGATTCTTATTTAAAAGAACAATTTGAAATCCCGGATGTCGACATCCGCACATATTCACCGTTGACACTGGCTTATATCGGAGATGGTATCTACGACCTTGTGATCCGGTCTCTGGTAGTAGCCAAAGGCAACACGAGAGCGAGTGAACTCCACAAGCGCACCAGCCAGATTGTAAAGGCACACACACAGGCGGAGATGATGGAGGTGCTGCTTTCGATTCTGACAGAGGAGGAGGCAGCCGTGTATAAGAGGGGGCGCAACGCCAAATCTTTTACCATGGCAAAAAATGCCACGATGTCGGATTACCGCAAGGCAACCGGATTTGAGGCGCTTATGGGATATCTGTATCTGAAAGACGAATTTGAGCGTCTGGTCGAGCTGGTGAAAACTGGCGTGGAAGAGATGAAACTAAAACTATAGTTATATCTTGCAAGCAGCGAAATGATTGCGTGATGAGATCACGATAAGAGAAAAGGAAAAAGAATTTCATGAGATATGAAGAACAGAAAATAGAAGGACGTAATGCGGTATTAGAGGCATTCCGTTCCGGAAAAACAATAGACAAACTGTTTGTCTTGGATGGATGTCAGGATGGACCGGTGCGGACAATTGTCAGAGAGGCAAGAAAACATGACACGATTATCAATTTTGTGGATAAAGAACGTTTAGACCAGTTATCCGAGACAAAAAAACATCAGGGTGTCATTGCAGTGGCTGCCGCATATGAGTATGCGGAAGTGGAAGATATTTTGAAAAACGCAGAGGAAAAAGGGGAACCACCGTTTATTTTTATTCTGGATAACATTGAAGATCCACACAATCTTGGTGCGATCATCCGTACCGCAAATTTGGCGGGAGCACACGGCGTGGTCATTCCAAAACGCCGCGCAGTGGGACTTACCGCAACGGTTGCAAAGACTTCTGCAGGTGCCATTAACTATACACCAGTTGCCAAAGTGACAAATCTGACCGCAACCATCAAGGAGCTGAAAGAAAAAGGTTTATGGTTTGTCTGTGCTGACATGGGCGGAACCGAGATGTACAAACTCGACTTAAAAGGACCTATTGGTCTTGTCATCGGAAACGAGGGTGAAGGTGTCAGCAAACTCGTAAAAGAGAACTGTGACTTTATCGCATCCATTCCGATGAAAGGGGATATTGATTCCCTAAATGCATCGGTAGCAGCAGGCGTGCTGGCATACGAGATCGTGAGACAGCGTCTGCAGTAACTTCTGGATATGGCGTATCCGCAGGGCGTGGATGCGGTTTGGAACGATTGTGCAGGGAGGTCAGGTATGGAAAAATATAGGGACAATGATCCGGGAAAAGAGCAGACAGCCTATGACAGGTTAAGTGATGAAGCACTTTTGCGGCAGCTTCGGGCTGGGGATGCCGCAATCATGGATTATGTGTTGGACAAGTACAAACCACTCGTGCGGAAAAAGGCGAATGCCATGTTTTTGATCGGGGGCGATACCGATGATCTTATCCAGGAGGGGATGATCGGTCTGTTTAAAGCAATCCGCGATTACCGGGAAGAGAGAGAAACTTCGTTTTTCCACTTTGCAGAACTGTGCATCACAAGACAGATTTACAGTGCCATAGAGGCTTCCAACCGGAAAAAACATGCGCCGTTAAACTCCTATGTTTCTTTTTATTCGGAGGTGAGTGAAGAGGGACAGCCATTGGCAGAGTATCTCGAATCGGAGCGTTCGGATAATCCGGAACAGCGCATGATCGATCAGGAAAACTTTGAACTGTTTCTGAAAAAAGTACGCCAGAGCCTGAGTAAAATGGAGTGTGAGGTGTTAGATGATTATCTGTCGGGGTTAAATTACCATCAGATTGCAGAAAAAATGAAGAAATCCCCGAAGGCGATCGACAATGCACTGCAGCGCATCAAAACAAAAATCAGGGTTTTTCAGAATGATATGTTGCCTTCTTGAGAAAGTATTTTGGTGGTGTAATTTCAAAATAGAGATTGGATATGTACAATATGCACAAAAATAGAAATGAATTTTTGTAACATTTGTGAACACTTATGTGAGAGAGTATGATATTATAATTCTCGTAAAACCCCCAATACATTATATATAGTTTTTGCTATACCCCATAGTAAAAATACCTTCTCCTAAAAGAACAGCCGATCGACAGGCTGTTCTTTTTTTGCAAACCTTCCAATGTCACTTCCTGTCAGCCAAATCTATTATCTTCCCGACTCCCTTTGACAAATGCTTCCGTTTGGACATGTTATACTCTGTCTACATGAACTAAGGGGGGATTATATGGGCAACGTATTAAATACATTAAGCAGCGCAACGAAAGAAGATGCCAAGCTTTATAACTGCATCAAAGAACTATATGACCAGGGTGTGCCGTTTGAAGAGCTGAAAGCTCTGATTCCGGATATGAAACGCACCCGAGAACAACTCCGCATCAAGCGTATGCTGGAAAACAATAATGAAATGCTGGTATCTATGATTACCAAAGAAATGTCTTTTCTTCTGGATGCCAAAGAACGCCAGCAGGAAGAAGAATTCCGTAAGCTTGACCAATTGATCCGCCAGCAGCAGAATTACCGCAAAAATGCTGCTCACAGCAGTGCTGTAACAAGACTTCGCAGGCTTCTGCTTCCCGGTACATCAATATAGATCATCATTCTTTTACTCGATACAGTACGCAAACGGGGCCATGATTAATCAAACAG
>OLSP01000405.1_pt1 | contig 43213 bp, 33 predicted proteins | sample 1672941 | NCBI WGS metagenome assembly OLSP01 (sample SAMEA3136739, study PRJEB25190) | human gut metagenome | reverse complement strand
GCTTTTGATCTCTCACTTTGGCGGATTCAAGCGTTTTCACGGCTGCAAATCGGTCTTTTTTTTTAGATCAATGTGGTAGCGATTCAAGACCTCTTCGAGTAGTGTCTTATTGACTAAGGCCTTGCTCTCAGCCTGGAAGAGGGCTGCTTTGAGGCGAGCGTTTTCGCGCTTGAGTTCAGCGTACTCTGGATCTACGTCTTTGTTTTTGTTTGTCTTGCTCATAGTGCTACTGCTGCTTTGGTTGGGGAACTCTACACCAAAGGTACGCAACCAATTTCGAATGGTGCGTGCGGTAATGCCGTAGCGCTTGCTGGTGGTGGCGATGCTCTCGCCAGTGGCTAGGAGATCATCAATGACTCTCCACTTGAAATCTAGGGGATATCCCTTTCGTCCTCGGTTACTTTTTTCTTCTTTCATAGTTGTTGGGGTTGGCTTCCCAACTGTGTACTATTTCAGGAGAGGACATATTCTGTTTTATCGTATCAGTTGACTCGAATACGCCTGTCTAAATATCTCCCAGCACCTGAAAACAGAAATTAGCTGCACAAATCTCCCGAGTAACGAATCGCTACGCATCGCATCGAGCTAACCGACTTGTGCCATTTAGATATCCACAAAACTTTGAGAGGCTACTGGGATGTGAGGTGGCTACTTGACAAATTTCATAGCTATATCTCCTGCACGCACGATGTAGACGCCTCGTGGCATCATGCTGAGGTCTATGCAATGGCTCTTGGAGACCAAGAGTGTGCGGCCTGTGGTATCACAGATCCAAATCGGGGTGCCCGCTGCGAGGCCACTTACCATAAGTGATGACCTGTGATCCATGAGACGTATAGAGATGCTGTCTCGGGTGATGGATGGTATGCCGTCGTATATAGCGACTCCGACCTCGGTGTCTTTCTCTACGGTTAGGATAAAGAGTGCTTTGTCTTTTGTCTCTGCTACCGCTTTTCCGTCTACAATCCAACTGTCCACATGCCACTTAGAGTCACCCTGTGTGTAGACGAAGACGATGTCGGTGCCGGCTACGATATCGGTGCCACTTGGGTAGGGCTCTCCATTTGCTTTTACAGTTATGTGATCAGCGACTTGACTGGGGAAGGTGTAGGTGACCTTATAGGTATCTACGGCACTCTTGTGAAAGAGGGCACTGATGGTCGTCGGCTCGGTGATGATGTCCTCTAGAGTCACGATACCAAAGGCATCAGGGACTAGCGCATCGCCCTCATAAACCTTATCGCCGATGGTTACGGAGAGGGTCTCGTATCCGTCTTCGTCAGGTATTGCTTTGACCGTTATACTGCTTCCTTTGTCTACTTGATCGCCACTAGATAGGAGCTGCTCTCCATGAAGCACCTCGAGAGAACCATGGTCGCAGGGAGCTATCGTGATGGGGACTTTTTCGACCTGTTGCTTCTTGTCAAAGAGAACCGATATGGTCGTGGACTCGGTTACCTCCAGCTGCATGGTAGCTATGCCCTCCTCGCCAATAGTTAGTCCGTGTCCCTCTGTGTACTCTGTGCTGCCTACCTTAATGTAAGTTACGGCGTACTCATCCATAGGTATAGCCGTTATGGTGATCTGCTTACCCTTTTCGAGAGATAGGACTCCATTGGTAGGTGTTAGGTTCTCACCATCTGAAGAGATGCTCAGCATGCCCTCAACCATATTTGGACTGATGACTGTAATGTCTACGTTATTGGGTTTGTACTCCTCGAAGAGGGCACTTATGACCATCGAGGCATGGACTGTTTGGAACTTGGTCACGACGCCTGTCTCTGCATCTGGGTGTAGTGCGTCTTTGCTGTAGAAGTCGTCACCGATCCTCAGGAGAGATACTTTGTACCCGTTGTCTGGAGTTGCTTTGACAGTGATCACGGAACCGTCTTTGACAGACGATCCTGACGCAATGGGAGTGACTCCGTCGTAGTCAAAGAGCTCGATAAGACCATTTTCCGAAGGCTCTATCGTGAGGATTAGATCTCTTGATGTGTCAGGATCGCCCTCTTCAAAGTCGAGGGTGATGGTCGTGTCATAGGGCTTCATGGTCCAGTGCTTCAAGTAAGACCCGTAGAAGTCGTCTGCAGCCGTAATGAGTAGCTCTTCGGACTTTGGAGTCCCGTCTTCTACCCACGAGACATGGAAGCTCTTGAGTTGATACTTCCCGCCTTTTACGGTACCCATCAGGTTGAGCATAGTGCCCTCAGATACTAGGTCTCCGCTCTCAATTAGGTTGTTGCTGGCATCGAAGACATTGATCTCGATGTTGTTATCCGCATAGTTCTTTTGGAAAGAAAGTGTACCGCCAGTTGCGGTCATGCTTAGTTCCAAATGATTTACGTCAACTTCGTTGGCTCCCAAGAGTGTGGATCCGCCCACAAGCAGTACGGCGATCCAAAGCAGTAGTTGTCTCATAATCTCTTATGTTAATGTTGTTTACAGGATCATCTTTACGATGGCAAGTCTGATCGCTGGCCTTGCGACTGGATCTCGATACCAAGCTATAGCAAATGTAGCCCTTTTCTAGAATAGTGTCAATAGCCAGCTCTAAAAAAAAAGCTCCTAGATACGTCGACGTATCTAGGAGCTGATGTGTCTGCTACATCAATGGATGATGAGCGGAGCTAAAGGCGGTATAGCGTTGACCGCCTGAGTGATTCGCCCAATTAGAGACTGGCTAGACCGGAGAAGCCCATAAAGGCCATCGCTAGGATGCCAGCGGTGATGAGGGCGATGGGGGTACCCTTCATAGCCCGAGGCGTGCTGCCAGTCTTGGCGAGCTGCTCGCGGATACCGGCGAAGATGACCATAGCGAGGAGGAAGCCGATACCGATGGAGACGGCATACATAAGTGACTCAGCGTAGGTGAACTCCTTCTGGATAACGAGGATAGCGACACCGAGTACACAGCAGTTCGTCGTGATCAGCGGGAGGAAGACGCCGAGCGCCTGATAGAGCGCGGGGGAGATCTTCTTGATGATCATCTCAATCATCTGCACGAGCGTGGCGATGACGAGGATGAAGGCGATGGTTTGCAGAAATTCGAGTCCCAGGGGAACTAATATATAGGTCTGTACAAGCCAGGTGACCATCGTCGCTAGTAGCAAGACGAAGGTGACGGCTGCGCCCATGCCTGTGGCGGTAGAGACTTTCTTAGAGACTCCTAAGAAGGGGCAGATACCGAGGAACTGGGAGAGGACTACGTTGTTGACAAAGACAGCAACGATGAATATGATAAGGAATTTCATAGTAGTAAGTGTCTGTGTGGTGAGCAGTGGCTAGGGATTAGCCTTTGCATCTCATTGATTTGATCTATTGCTTCTTAGTGATAGCGTGATAGATGGCGATGAGTAGTCCTAGAGCGATGAAGGCTCCTGGAGGCAGCACGAAGAGTAGTGCGGAGTAGTCATTGGGATAAGCGGTCAGCCCAAAGAATGAACCGCCTCCGAGCATCTCACGTACGATGCCTAGGAGGGTTAGTCCGATGGTGAAGCCTAGTCCGATGCCGACACCGTCAAAGAAGGATATGCCGACGCTGCTCTTGGAGGCGGTCGACTCGGCACGCCCGAGGACGATACAGTTGACCACGATCAGCGGTATGAAGATGCCTAGACTCTGATCGAGTGCTGGTAGGTATGCCTTGATGATCATCTGTAGTACGGTGACAAAGCCTGCGATGACAACGATAAAGGCTGGGATACGTACTGCATCGGGTATGAGTCGCTTCAGGAGGGATATCATCACATTGGAGCAGATAAGCACAAAGGTGGTGGCTAGTCCCATACTGAGTCCATTGATGGCTGACGTAGTGGTCGCCAAGGTAGGACACATACCGAGGAGAAGCACGAAGGTGGGGTTCTCCGTAATGATACCATTGGTAATTGTCTTGATATACTTATTCATGGCGGTGCATTACTTAGTTGATTCGTTGGCAGAGGCCTTTACAAAGATGCGTTGAGCACGGGCTATGCCCTGTAGGATAGCGCGTGAAGAGACTGTGGATCCTGAGACAGCGTCTATGGATCCGCCATCTTCACGTAGCTTGAGATTAGAAGAGGTAACCTTTTTGCCTATGAGTGACTTCTTCGAGGGCTTAGCGGTGGCGGGATCTTGGTTGCCTCCATAGTTTTTACTGATGGAGAGGAGCTTGCCCGTGGCATTGACATCAGCTATGGCAAAGGCTGTGAGTGCACCGCTATTGTCAAAGCAGACGAGCATCGGGAGACAACGCCCCTCGTAGTCATTATCACTGGTGGTGACAACGAGTAGCCCTGTCGTCTGACTCATATCGTTGGTACCGTAGCTCTGAGTGAGCCAGGGGGTGCCATCGTCGGTGGCACCACTCTTCGCCTTATCCACAAGACGATAGGCAGGAAGCATCGTATTGAAGAGACTGTCGATGACCTCTCGCTCGGGGAGCGCACAGCTACTCTCAGTGGCTTGAGCTACGGGACTACCCTCACCGATGAGACTCTGATAGACTCTATATGCTCGCTCGATAGCATCGATGAAGGCTCTACTAGAGATGGTCGCTGCGGTGATAGCATCGACCTTGCCGCCGTCCTTGGTGACTTTGAGCGGGGAGGCTTTGCTCATGTCAAGTCCGCGTACGTCACGGATGAGATCATCATTCGATGCGGGAGAGGTGAACCACTCCTGTATCTTAGCGCCTAGTCCAGGCGTCTCCTCATGCTTGAGTACCTTGAAGCCGATGATCTGGCTCTGCATGTCAAAGCCTACCATGATATCTATGTGACCAGCGAAGCCAGCATCAGTATAGGTCTCGATGGCATAGCCGACAGGCTGCCCGCCCTGCATGGCGGGATAGACGACGAGTGGACGAGGCTCGCTCTCGAGTGCGACGGTGTCTTGCTCTTCGTAAGGATTGTTATCAAAGGCAGGAACGATCTCCTTGATCGCTTCAACCTTAGCTTTCGTCTCGGCCTGTGCGATGGTGTCTCTGGTGGCTACATTGACCAAAGCTAAGATACCAGCGATGATCAGACAGATGATCCCGAGTGAGAGGATCATATTGGGGAGTGTAGAGGGTAGCTTCTTCATCTTTTAGCCTCCTTTCTAGATTTGCCCACATGACCGAAGTGACGTGGCTTGATGTAGTTGTTGAGTAGTGGGGTGAACGCATTCATAATGAGGATGGCAAAAGACATACCCTCAGGGTAGGAACCCCACAAGCGGATGATGACGGTGAGTAGTCCGATCATACATCCGTAGATGAGCTGCGCACGATGCGAGATGGGCGAGGTGACGTAGTCGGTCGCCATAAAGACTGCACCAAAGAGCAGACCACCCGTCAGTAGGTGGAAGAAGGGACTAGCATACATTGCTGGGTCGTAGAGGTGCATGATGCCACTCAGTACGAAGGCAGAGACGATGATGGCCACGGGCGTGTGCCAGGTGATGATGCGTCGGATGAGTAGATAAGCTAAGCCGATGAGGATAGCGATAGCACTCACCTCTCCCATGGAGGAGTAGTTGAAGCCAGCGAGGAGCTGCAACGAGTCGGGTAGCTCATTGATCGCTCCTGACTTGAGGATGCCTAGAGGCGTCGCAGCAGAGACTGCATCGGGAGCTTGCTCAGCTAGGCGGGCGGGAAGCTTCCAGGTGGTCATCTGCGCAGGATAGGAGATGAGTAGGAAGACACGTCCGACGAGTGCGGGGTTGAATATGTTATTGCCCAGTCCGCCGAAGGCCATCTTGCCAATGCCGATAGCGACGACACCACCCATAAGGACGAGCCACCAGGGGAGCGAGGCGGGGAGGTTGAAGGCTAGGATGACGCCTGTCAGCAGTGCTGACCCATCGAGTAGCTGACAGGGGCGATGCAGGAAGAAACGGGTGATGACCCACTCCGTGAGCATACAGGAGGCTACCGAGATGGCGGTGATAAGTAGAGCGTCTACCCTAAACTGGTAGAGCATGACAAGGAATGCTGGTATCAAAGCAATCAGCACCCCATACATATTCTTGCTAATGGTGTCACCGCTATGAATATGCGGTGATGGTGATACGATGACTTGTTGTGCCATAAGCTATATATCGTAGTCGATGATGAGGATCGGTGATCTGTCTCAGTGTGTATTACTTCTTGCGGGCTCGCATGATACCCATGACGGTCTGCTTGCCGACACGTATGTAGTCGAGGAGTGGTCGTCCTGCTGGGCAGGTGTAGCTACAAGAGCCACACTCGATGCAGTCGGCGATGTAGTTATGCTCGGTACTCTCCCAATCTTTGTAGATCGTGTCACGCATGAGGAAGGCGGGGTTGAGACCCATCGGGCAGACCGATACGCACTTCCCGCAGCGTATGCAGTCGTGCATCTCGGGACGTGTCGACTCCTTGGCAGTGAGGATGAGTAGTCCTGACGATCCCTTGGCAACGGGTATGTCAGTGCTGACGAGTGCTCGTCCCATCATAGGGCCACCGCCGATGATCTTGCCTGGCTCCTCAGCATAACCTCCCGCAGCGTCGATAAGCGTCTGCATAGGCGTACCGATGCGTGCCTTGAAGTTGGACGGACGTGCGATAGCTCTTCCTGTGACTGTGATGATGCGCTCGATGAGTGGCTTGTGCTTCATAACCGCCTCGTAGATGGCGAAGGTCGTTCCAACGTTCTGCACGATAGCGCCCGTAGAGATAGGCAATGCGCCCGAAGTAACTTGCTTGCGGATTAGAGCGTCGATGAGTTGCTTCTCGCCACCTTGCGGGTAGCGCTTCTTGAGCGGTACGACGGTGATGCTTTGTCCCTCGGGGAGGAACTCCTTAGCACGCTCCGCAGCGTCACGCATGATGCGTATAGCGTCGGGTTTGTTGTTTTCAATCCCTATGAGCGTACGAGGAGCATTGGCAGCCTTCATGATGATCGCACAGCCCACCATGATCTCCATCGCCTTGACACGCATGAGCGCATCGTCACTCGTGAGGTAAGGCTCACACTCGACAGCGTTGATGATGACGTAGTCGGCACTCTGACCAGGAGGAGGCGAGAGCTTGACATGCGTCGGGAAGGTCGCACCGCCCATACCGACGATGCCCATCTCAGCGATACGATCGATGATCTGCTTAGCATCAAGGTCAATGTCTGTGACAAGGGTGTCTGTCTGGTCAATGTAGTCCTCCCACTCGTCGCCCTCGACTTTGATAAAGATGGCGGGCTTCTTAAAGCCGCTTGCGTCCGTGATCTGGTCGATCTTGGTGACGGTACCAGATACGGAGGAGTGGATATTTGCGGAGACAAATCCTCCCGCCTTGCCTAGGAGCGTACCTACGCGCACCTTGTCGCCCTTGTTGACGACAGCGGTGGCAGGCGCACCAATATGCTGTGCTAATGTGATGACCACCTCGTCTGGAGGAGCGACAACGGTGATAGGTACCCCGGCGCTGATCTTATGGTCATGGGGATGGATACCCCCTATTCTAAATGTCTTTGCCATAGCTTCGTGTTAATCTTTCTGAGGTACAGATGCTGTTGAGGAGGTAGCAGCAGGAGCTACAGGAGTAGCGGCTGTTGCCTTGGCAGGAGCAGGCTTGTCGGCAGGCTCCTTGCGTGGCGGGAAGTTGACCTCATGGATAGCTCCCGTCGGGCACTCGGCCACACACTTACGACATATACGGCACTTTTGGTGGTCTATGTAAGCGAGATTGTTCTCTATCGTGATTGCCTCAAACTGGCATACCTTAAAGCACTTGCTACATCCGATACAAGCGTTGGCGCAAGCCTTACGAGCCACGCCACCCTTATCCTTATTGACACAGCTGACGTAGATACGGCGCCCCTTGGGGCCTTTCTTGCGTAGCTCGATGATCATCTTCGGACAAGCTTTGACACACGCTCCACAGGCGGTACACTTATCTTCGTCCACCTCGGGAAGGCCTGTCTCGGGGTTCATATGGATCGCATCAAAGTCGCACACAGCGACACAGTCTCCATTACCTAGACAGCCGTAGCTACAGCCCGTCTCGCCACTGTATAGGGTCGACTCGATCTTGCAGCTCTTAGCGCCTATATAAGTATTGACTCGTGGACGCGCCTCGCAAGTACCATTACAACGGACGACCGCTACGAGTGGGTCGCTCTTGGCGACGCTCTGACCGAGGATCTCTGCCACTCTGGTCATAACGGGTTCTCCGCCCACGGGACACCAAAGGCCCTCGAGAGAGGAGGCTTCGCAACAAGCCTTAGCAAAGCTTGCACAGCCTGGGTGACCGCAGCCACCGCAGTTAGCCTGGGGTAGGACCTCAGCGACCTCACTGATGCGAGGATCTTCTTTTACTTCAAACTTCTTGGAGGTGAGAAAGAGTAGGACGGCACTGATGAGCGCTATCACTACAAGAACAAGTATGGTGGGTAGTATTGTCATAGGAGTGTGTATGAACTTACTTTTTTCGCACGGTAAAGGCAAAGGTTCGCTCAAAGCGGTCGCGTAAGAGCCATAGCAGGAGCATATATACAGCGGCTACACCTAGAGCGATCAATATCTGAGCCAGTGTACCTACCTCTAGGTAGCTTAGGAGGATGGTTACAGCAATGATTAGAATCGTAGGGATGATCATCGTGAGGAGTACAGCACGCATACCCAGCGAGCTATGCATCTCTAGAGAGACCTGATCACCGACAGCGACCTCGCTAGGTAACTGAGATCGATCGATCGTGATCGTCTCCAGACGGCTCTCCGAGGCGTGGCAATGCCCCGCAGCCTCGCAGTTACTACAAGCAGACGGACGTAGCACAGTGAGACGCACCTCACCGCCTTCTATGGCAGTTACGGTGGCACTTCGCTCTATACATTCAGACTTCATCGACTCTGTCATTCACATTGCAACAACCTTCGCAATCACAAAGGTAGCAATAAATAATTAGTCTAAGTATGGTAGTCGGGTACAAAGTGCTATCGCACATTCCTCCGAAAAGCACTCTCAGAGCCTCTTACCTAGTCTCACAGAAGGCTGTGATAGCCTCTAGGAGCTTCGCATTGTCTGTCGCATCGCGGGAGGTGATACGTACCATCTCGCCCTTGATCCCCCGCAGCTTGGTCGCATCGTAGAGCGCTATATTGTGCTCCTCAAGCAGATACTTGACCAGCTCAGCTGCTGTAGCACAGTGTATCTGAACTAAGAAAAAGGGTGCATCGCTCGGCATCACCTCGATACCATCTATCTGGCGTAGCTTGGTCTCTAGTTCGAGCGCATTGCGCTGCCACTTGCGGATCGGGAGCGTAAACTGTGCGGGGTGGATCAAGATATACTTCGCCACCTCGACGGCCATCGTGCTGACCGACCACGGGTCGACCACTTTCTGTATCTCCTTGACCACCTTCTTGTCGGCTGTCACATAGCCGATGCGCAGTCCAGGCAGGCCGTATGTCTGTGTGAACGAACTGACAAAGATAATGTTGGGGTGACTCTTGACATCGCTCAGCGTAAGCGTCGGCTGTGTCGTAAAGGTAGCGTAAGACTGATCTACAATAAAGTAGACCGAGGGGTAGCGCCCCACGAGCTCCAGTAGCTCAGCGCGAGAGCGCAAGCGTCCCGTAGGATTATTCGGTGAGCAGATCCAGCAAAACTCCTGTCCCTCGAGCTGTATCTCTTGCGTCTCGAGATCTTCTGGCAGATAGGTCAGCTGCCATCCATACCGCTTAGCCGCAAGCTCGTAGTGCTGGTAGGAGGGGACGAGGATCACTCCTTTCTTACCTGCAAAAGCCTCAGCAATAGCGTAGAATGCAGCCGTACGACCAGCCGTAATCACTATATTATCTATATGCAACTCATTACGCTTGGAGATCATAGTGCGTAGCGTCTTGTAGTCGCTCTCGGGGTAGAAGCGCATCATCTCGACCATGCGATCGTTGAGATGCTCTGAGAGCTTCGTCAGCTCTGGAGCAAACCAGGTGGAGGTGTCAAACTGTAAGGGTGGACACGCTGTAGTCGTAATGCTTGGAGTGTTCTTTTTCATCGTACTAGGCTTATTTAGACAGCTAAGTGTGCGCTGTAGTGTTATTTCTTATGAGATACTTTGTTCTGTAGTTGCTCAGCAAAGGAGACCAGCTCTGAAGTATGCAGTGCCTCGTATAGCTCCTCCTTATTATATATAGGACGCTCTACCATCTCTCCCGTATGAAGTAGGAGCTTGTAGCAGAGGATACGCAGACAGCGATCCCGGATCGTCTCCTCCGAGAGGACTCCCGCATGATAAGCTGAGAGCAGCTCCTCATAGCTCTGCTGAGGATCTAGAGGGCCGAGGAGCAGGTCATTGCCCGCTAAGATGGCCGCCACAGATATGGGCAAACCCTCCGCACGCTGTACGCCCCGCATCTCCAGTCCATCGGTAAAGATGAGCCCCTTAAAGCCCAACTGCTCACGTAGCAGCTCCGTCACGACAGCGTGACTCAGAGAGGAGGGGCAAGTCACATCAGGCTCCAAAGCGGGCACCGAGAGATGCGCTACCATGATCCCCCCGAGACCTGCCTCTATGTAGGCGCGAAAGGGTGCTAGCTCCACCCGCTCGAGCTCATCTAGACTGCCCGATACAGTGGGGAGTGTCTTGTGCGAATCCTGGTCCGTATTGCCATGCCCTGGGAAGTGCTTAGCAACCGACAGCACCCCGCCATCCTCCATGCCCCTCGCCAAGGCCAGGCCATGCGAGATCACAATGTCGGGCGTAGCGCCTAGGCTACGAGTACCGATGACCGGATTCTTCGGATTATTATTGACATCCAGCACAGGCGCAAAGCTCACATGGATACCCATCACACGGCACTGCTGCGCCATATGCTGCCCGAGAGTGTACATCTCCTCAGGCGTGCAGTGATCAGCTAGTAGCTTCATACGTGGATAGCGTATGGTCCCCTTAAGACGCATCGCCAGTCCCCACTCCGCATCGGCCGTGATCAGCAGCGGTATGCGTGAGCGCTCCTGAAGGAGACGGGTGAGCCGATACTGATCGTAAGGATCCCCCTTGCGAAAGAGGATGCCACCTGGACGGATCTTGTCGATAAGCTGCAGATAGCGCTCGCGAGAGGCTGAGTCGTAGCGAGGCTCCCAGATTGGGATGATCAATTGTCCGATCTGCTCCTCGATCGTCATCTTCTCGATCTGTTGCGTCGCTTCTTGTAGCAGACTATCGGTGCGTTGATCATATATGTCTAGTAAGTGGGTCGGCAGTTGCTGTGCCGTCGTATCGACACCCGAGCACCCCACGAGTAGCACCAGCAATAGCGAGAGCGACGAGACCAGACGTCCCGAAGGGCTCCATCCTCGTACCCTCGCATAGAGCGAGACCAGCCAGCGATCCGATCGCAAGAGATAGTTCATACTGCCACGATAATTGCTACTAACCTATTGGGTATAAATAAAGCGTGCAGCGCCACACGTCCTAAAGTACGAGTCCTATCCCAAAGGACCCGTCCCAATGCGCTCTCTGTGCAAAGATAGAGAAATCGGTGCAAATGAATCGCTACCCCACTCAGTTCTAGACTCCGCACATCTTGCGAGTACTCTTCTCTAACTCCTAATTTCTAATCTCTAACCCCTAATCTCCACGTGGATATTTCTAATTCTGCACGTGAAGATTTTTTATTTTCCACGTGGGCGAGAAACAATTCCTCCGAAGTATCGTTTGATTCCTCCGAAGTATTATTTCTTTCCTCCGTGGAAAATGTTTTATATCCACGTGGAGAATCAGAAATCTCCACGTGGAGATCATTCGCCAGAGTGGCGAAGTGTGATGATGGACACCCAGTGATGAAATGTTGTTGCTGAGAGAGGGTTTAGTTGGTAAGATTTGTATACCTTTGCGGTAGGACATTTTTTACCATCTAACGAATCTATTACTAATATGTCACAAGACAAGACTATACGCTGCCTGATCATCGGGTCAGGCCCTGCTGGATATACAGCTGCTATCTATGCTTCACGGGCTAATCTCTCCCCCATACTCTATCAGGGGCTACAGCCTGGTGGTCAGCTTACTACGACTACTGAAGTGGAAAACTTCCCCGGCTTCCCCGAGGGCATCACGGGTCCTCAGCTCCTTGAGCAGATGCGCCAGCAAGCTGAGCGCTTTGGCACAGACATTCGCACAGGCGAGGTGACGCGCATAGACCTTTCGGAGCGCCCCTTCAAGGTAGAGATCGATGGTTCTACGGAGCTGACAGCGCACTCTGTCATCATTGCTACGGGTGCTCGTGCTAAGTATCTCGGGCTAGACGACGAGAAGAAGTATGCCGGTATGGGTGTCTCGGCGTGCGCTACGTGCGACGGATTTTTCTACCGCAAGAAGCGTGTAGCTGTCGTGGGCGGTGGAGACACGGCTTGTGAGGAGGCGCTCTACCTAGCAGGCATTGCAGAGCAGGTATACCTGATCGTGCGCAAGGATCATCTGCGCGCTTCTAAGGTGATGCAGGAGAGACTCTTCGCTCGGGAGAACATTGAGGTACTCTTCGAACACAATACGGTCGGACTCTTTGGTGACAATGGTGTGGAGGGTGCTCACCTTGTATATAAGAAAGGGACGCCCGAAGAAGCTAAGCGTGATATAGCGATCGACGGCTTCTTCCTAGCTATCGGACACAAGCCCAATACGGATTTCCTCGCAGGTCAGCTGGAGCTGGATGCTGCTGGCTACATCGTAACCCGTGAGGGGAGACCGCTCACTAGTGTCGAGGGAGTCTTTGCAGCTGGCGATGTAGCTGATCCACGCTACCGTCAGGCGATTACCTCTGCGGGTACTGGCTGTCGCGCTGCGCTCGAGGTGGAGAAGTATCTCCTCGAGGAGGGACTATAGCATTACGCTAGTGATGCTTCGCTCTAACAGATAAATCTTCTAACACAATATAGATTATGAATAAGCAATGGACCTTTTGGGCAGCCTTGGTGCTGGCCATCGCCTTTGTACTAGGCATTTGGATCGCAGGGTCGACCTATCTATCGGTGCGTAAGCAGCGTATCGTCTCAGTTACGGGCAATGCGGAGCAAGACTTCGAGAGTGATCTAATCGTGTGGAGTGCTTCCTTCCGTGTGCAGCGTGCTACGCTGGGCGATGCCTACACGGAGATAGAGCGTGAGCGGGCTGTCGTACAGGATTATCTCAAGCAGTCTGGCTTGAAGCCTGACGGCTACTCCTTCGGGAGCCTAGATGTGTCGCAGAGCTACAGCAGTGGCTACGATACGCACGGCAACTATAAGCAGGTACCCAATGGATATGTCCTCACGCAGAGCGTGACCGTAACGAGCGGAGACCTAGATGGTGTCGAGGAGCTCTCCAAGAGCATCTCTTCGCTCATCTCTCAGGGCGTGGAGATAACGAGCCAAGCACCCGCCTACTACTACACGAGCCTCGATGACCTCAAGCATCAGATGCTACGACAGGCCTCGGAGGACGCACTAGACCGTGCCGAGGAGATCGCCTCGGGAAGCCGTGGTAAGGTGGGTAAGCTACAGAATGCTTCGATGGGCGTCTTCCAGATCGTTGGCAAGAACGCTGGCGAAGACTACTCGTGGGGTGGCGCATTCAACACCTCCTCGCGTCAGAAGACGATCTCTGTCACCGTCCGCGCGACTTACGCCCTCCGCTAGGAGCATAAAGAAGGTTCGAGCGTAACTGCAAACACAAATATCCCGTTGTAGGGGTGCACGGATTACGTGTCCTTACAACGGGATATTTGCGTTTGCTGTTACACTCAGGCTACACGAGGCTAGAGGTCTACTCTTTGAGCATTCTTTTTACGGAGAGACTTGCTCAGTCGAATGGTGTGGCTAGGAATATCATTGCACGTCACTATTTAGTACCTTTGCCAGCGGTTGATGCATCATCACAAGCCTGCTCGCGTTATTATTGCACATGTCTAGCTCTGTCATAGTCCCTCGCTCTCTCTTGCGACTGCTCCTCCTACTCTGCGTAGGTGTGGCGGTCGTGTCGTGTGCGACGCAGGTACGACATACTGAGCCGCCCCTAGCTACGCCATCACAGACAGAGTCGCTAGATACGGTCGTAGCTGAGCTATCGGCAGATACATCTCGCCAGCTAGACACCCTCCCCACACCCCTAGCGATAGACTCCGTAGCGACGACCATCGATAGCCTCACCATCAAAGCGGATACGACACCGCCCCCTACGGATATAGACACCTTGGCTAGTGCCACCGAGGCTCCTGTCGCAGAGAGCGACTCGGTAGAGCTCTTTAAGCTAGAGGCGCCTGTGACTTTCTCAGCAGAGGATTCGCTCGTCATGACAGGAGATAATAAGATGTACTTCTTCGGGCCGAGCGATGTCAAGTACCAGACGATGAGCATCGAGGCAAACTATCTGAAGATCGTCGCCGACAGCTCTGAGGTTTATGCCCAGTATGTCCTGGATAGTCTAGGCCAGCCGACAGCTAAGCCGAAGTTTGCCGATGGAGAGCAGAAGTTTGAGAGTACGACGATGAAGTACAACTTCAAGACGGGTCAAGGCTTCATCACAGACGTGACGACCCAGCAGGGCGAGGGCTATCTAACGTCCGATCAGACGAAACGTCTCAAGGACAATACGATGTACCTCAAGGATGGTCGCTACACTACTTGCGATCAGCACGATCATCCGCACTTTTACATCAATCTGACTCGTGCCAAGGCTAAGCCTGAGGACAAGATCGTCACGGGACCTGTCTACCTGGTCATGGCTGACGTGCCACTCTACTTCATCGGACTGCCGTTTGCCTTCTTCCCCTTCAATGAGAAGCAGACTTCTGGCATCATCATGCCGAGCTACGGTATAGACCAGTCACGAGGGCTGTACCTGACGCATGGTGGTCTTTACCTCAATCTGAACGACTACTGGGATCTCACACTCACGGGCGATATCTATACGAACGGCTCCTGGGCGATCAATGCGGCGTCAAACTACCGCAAGCGCTACAAGTATAATGGTAGCGTCCAGGCGGGCTACATATCGACAGTGCAGGGAGACAAAGATATACCCTCGACTTACAGCCGCTCACAGGATATATCGCTCAGATGGACTCACTCGCAAGATCCCAAAGCGGATCCGCTACGCAACTTCTCGGCATCGGTCAACTTCTCGACCAGTAGTTACAACCACAACGCGACCCAAGCCGTCTACGATCATCAGCGACGCGCTGAGAATACTAAAGGTTCTAGCATTAGCTACCGACGGAGCTTTGCGAGCATACCACTATCGCTGACGGGAGCCTTCAACATTGATCAGCGCTCACGCGACTCGACCATTAGTGTGACCCTGCCAAACCTCTCGCTATCGCTCTCGACGATCTACCCCTTCAAGCGAAAGAACCGAGTCGGTAAGGAGCGCTGGTACGAGAAGATCTCACTGAGCTACAACGGCTCGCTACGTAACAGCATCACCACCAAGGAGAATCTGATTCTCAAGAGCAATCTGATCAAGGATTGGCGCAACGGTATGCAGCACTCGATACCTATCTCCGCTTCCTTCGACCTCTTTAACTATATCAAGATCTCTCCCTCGATCAACTATACTGCCTACTGGTACACCTCGCGTGTGGAGAAGCAGTGGGACGAGGCGCAGCAGCGGATCGTCGATGCAGACACGACTTACGGCTTCTATCACTTGAACAACTTCAGTGCGTCGCTCTCGATGAGTACAACGCTCTATGGCTTTTACCAACCATGGCAGAAGCTTTTTGGCGATCGTGTGCAGATGATCCGTCATCGTCTGACGCCCTCCATATCCCTCTCGTATGCTCCTGACTTTGGAGATCCCTTCTGGGGTTACTATCGTGAGGTGGACTATGTCGATACGCTGGGGCAGGCACACAACTTCGTCTACACTCCTTACGAGCGTGGTATCTTCGGACACCCAGGACGTGGCAAGACGGGCGCGATCAACTTCTCCTTTGACAACAACGTGGAGATGAAGTGGCGCCTGCCAAGTGACTCGATGGACGTAGAGGAGCAGTTTAAGAAGATCTCACTCATCGATCAGTTTGGCCTTCGCTTCTCCTACAACATGGCTGCCGACTCCTTCCGCTGGAGCAACCTCAGCACCAATCTTGCGATAAGGCTCACGAAGACGTTCGTGCTGCGTCTCTCCGCCGCTTTCGATCCTTACGAATGGGACTACTACACGGATGCGCAAGGTAACGTGAGACCCTACCGTGTGGATAAGTTGCGCCTACTCAATGGACACGGCATCGGAGCCTTCCTAGGTACAGGGACAAGCTTTAACTATACCTTTACACCGCAGACCTTCGAGAAGCTCGGCAACTGGATCGGTGGACTCTTTAACAAGAAGAAGGAGCCGTCCGCTACAGACGATGACTCTACTAAACCGCCGGCTGATGACCCCACCGCAATGGGCGATAGACCAGGTGTCGACAGAATGGGATTCGATGGTTCGCCTAGTGGCAGTCCACGCAGCAGCTACAGCCAAGCAGATAGTTGGGACGACGACGGGTACTTAAAGTTTAACGTGCCGTGGAGCTTCTCCTTCAACTATAGTATTAATGTGGCGCAGGACAGACAGAAGTTCGATACGGAGCGACGAGAGTTTGAGTACAAGTTTACGCAAAATCTCTCTTTCCGTGGGCAGCTACAGCCTACGCCAAACTGGAACTTCTCTTTTGATGCCAACTACAACTTCGACCTGAAGAAACTGACGGGTATGACGATCAATATCACGCGTGACCTACACTGCTGGTCTCTCACGGCGAGCGTCATCCCGCTCGGAGCTTACAAGTCGTACAACGTGGTGATCGGTGTCAACGCCTCCCTACTTCGTGACCTCAAGTGGGAGCAGCACAGCCTACCCTCCTACGGTGGCGGTAGCTGGTACTAACCTTTTATACAACGCAACGATTAGAACATAACGCTATGCACTCATTCGATACATCACCTAGGATACAGATCCCACCCGTGACGCTCAATCTGCTGATCATCAACCTGATCTGCTACGTCGCTCAGCAGGTGGTGCCACGTACGGGGGTAGATCTGACGGGACTCCTAGGGCTACACTATGTGACGGCTCAGGACTTTCATATCTGGCAGCCAGTGACCTATATGTTTCTCCACGGAAGCTTCTCGCACCTCTTCTTTAATATGTTTGCGCTCTTTATGTTCGGCACGACCATCGAGCGTACTTGGGGCGCTCAGCGCTTCCTACTCTTCTACCTCGTCTGCGGACTCACGGCGGCACTTTCGCAGGAGCTCGTCTGGGGCTTGACCACCGTCAGACATGTGATGGGGTATGAGGTGATCGCCTTCCCCGATGGCTCCCGTATGGCTACAGAGTTCTTTATCAATCAGCTCCTGACGATAGGTGCTTCGGGAGCTGTCTTTGGGTTGTTGCTTGCCTTCGGCTGGCTCTTTCCCAATGCTGCGATCTACCTCTTTTTCATACCGATACCGATCAGAGCTAAGTACTTTGTCATCGCCTACGGAGTGATCGAGCTCTTCCTCGGTGTGGCAAACCTACAGAGCGACGTAGCTCACTTCGCCCATCTGGGAGGAATGCTAGGCGGTCTGCTCCTCATATTGCTGTGGCGCAAGCAAGGCAAGCTGTACAATGCATTTGGCGAAGCGTATAGATCCTAATCGGCAGCTCCTGTGGGGCATCACGCTCCTACTGGTAGCCTTCTGGCTGGCGGACTTTATCGATCGTCAGTTACCAGCACCGCTACCTACGCAGTGGACGCGCCGTGTCGTGGATCAGCTCTACCTCTCCTGCTCGCCTGATGCTCTGTGGCGCCGACCTTGGACCATCGTCACCTATACGCTCCTGCACAATAGCGGGCTGCACCTCCTGCTCAACCTGCTCCTACTATGGCTCTTTGGCGAAATGTTGCTGCGTCTCAGCGGATGGAGACAGTTCGTCTGGAGCTATCTCGGAGGAGCAGTCGTAGGTGGAGGCGCCTTCGTTCTTTTTACCACGCTGCTACGGAGCAGTGGAGTCGTCCTCCTGGGGCTACCACTCGTGGGAGCCTCCGCCTCGGTCATCGCACTCGTAGGCTATATGGTGGGGGCTGCACCTCGTGAGGAGATGCCCCTACCCTTGATCGGCTCGCTCCGTGTGTGGCAGGTAGGGCTATTCGTCTTCCTTCTCTTGCTCCTCGCCTATGGCGGGTACAATGTCGGCGGGCTGATCGCACACCTCGCAGGTGTCCTGTGGGGCTGTGGCTTAGGACTGTACCAGCGTCGACGCCAGCGCACCGCTCGCCAGCAAGCGACCCAACAAGATGCTCAGACAGCGCGCTATCGGCAGCTTCTAGAGAAGGTGCAGCAGTCTGGCTACCAGAGTCTATCCGATGAAGAGCGGGAGCAACTCATCGAGCACAATAATCAGTGGCTTGACCAGTCAGACCACAACTAATCACGCAATCTATGGATAGCACAACGAACCCCTCCGAGGCTCCCATTCAGAAGAGCCCGCAGCAACCCGCGAAGAGGCGTACCCCCTGGGGTGTGATCCGTGGCTTCTGGCACACCTTGGTCTCCTTTGTCAATTTGCTACTTCTGATCCTCTTCGTCGGGGCGCTACTCAGTCGCTATATCTCACCGACCACGACGACGCTCTTTGCTTACCTAGGCTTGTTCTTCCCTCTGCTCTTCGCACTGGTCGTACTACAGGCTATTTATTGGTTTATCATCCGAGCCTGGAGTCGCGCCGTGATCAATTCGGTGATGCTCCTTATCTCCCTCCCCACGCTCCTTCTGTACGCCCCTATACGACTACGCCAGACGCCCCCGATCGATCGGGAGAACTGGATCAAAGTGGTGAGTCTCAATGCCAACGCCTTTCAGTTTGCCAAGCTAGGGCCACACGATCAGCACCCTACCACGGAGTACCTCGCCGAGAGCGATGCCGACATCATCTGCCTGCAGGAGGGGTGGCTCAGCTCCAATCAGTCGAAGTATATGTCTGAGCGTAGTCTGCAGCGCATCCTCAAGGCGTATCCCTACTACAGCTCCGCCTATGCGGTCAAGGATCACGGCAGTCGCCTCATCGTACTCTCCAAGTACCCTATCCTATCGACACGCCCCATAGATCTGCACTCCGAGTTCAACGGGGGAGCCGTCTTTACGATCCTCGTCGGTGAGAAGAAGCTCGTACTGTACAACCTGCACTTAGAGTCTTTTGGCTTTACAAAAGAGGAGCAAAAGCTCTACTTCCAGCTAGCGCAGGAAGGCAACCCCAAGGGCTTCACCCAAGCTGTCGGAGGACGCTTCTCTCCTCCCTTCAGGCGTCGCGCTAAGCAGGTCGAGCAGATCTATCAAGATGTCAACTATCAGGAGTCGCCCTACCTGCTGATCTGTGGCGACTTCAACGACACGCCTATCTCCTACACGCATCATCGTCTCTCGACGGGACTACACGATGCGATTGCGACGACAGGGCGAGGTGTCAACTACAGCTACTACTTTAAGTCGCTCATCGGTGTACGCATTGATCATATGCTCTACAGCGATCAGATAGAGGCGCGCGCTGCCCACGTAGACCGCACCGCAGAGATCTCCGACCACAAGCCGATCATCTGCTACTTCAAGCTGAAGTAGCCTCTCAGCTCCGCAGATCGTCATTCGTCGATTTGCGAAGTCACCCGATATCCACGTGAAGAACGACACATCTCCACGTGGATATTTTTTATTCTCCACGTAGGCGCCAACCATTTCCTCCGAAGTTTCATTTGATTCCTCCGAAGTTTCATTTCTCGTCCACGTGGGAAATGTTTTATCTCCACGTGGACAATCACGAATATCCACGTGGAGAACTCGGAATGCCTTCACACTATGTCCGAGATAGAGTATGAGCAAAGTGATCCAATCTGGGAAGATCAATCAGATTTTATTCAAGGGAGCAGATCTGACTCAATGATCAAGCTTTCCTGCTTTACGAGAGAGTCATAAGAAAATTATAAGTACATTTGCCTAGAGACCAATAGAAAGGGCGCTCGCAAGCGCTCGCCTCTGGTCGCCCCCATCATAGACCACTAAACACTAATCAAATTATCTTATGAAGCGACTTCTACCTCTTCTCTTCCTCTACCTCCTAGCCACCCTTGGGGTGACAGCTCAGGAGAGCCAAGGGGGACAAATCTTCCACACTGGCAGTGAGGGACCCGTCTTTGACTACACCGTCGAGGCTGGTCTACCACGCCCCTACTACGATGACGGCGGTCCCAGCAAGGGTATGAGGGGCAACTACTCCATAACTATCGTACAGTTCAAGCCACTCAACTCTAACTCCCATATCACCATCGTTTTTGAGGAGATGGAGATAGGAGAGTTTGACCAGTTACGCTTTTACAATGGTGCTATCACCCTATGGAATGGTCCCGACGAAGATGGCGAGTACTACTACGACTGGCCCAAGGATGTAGACCCGATTATGACAGTCAAGGGGACTCCGGCCAATCCCCGCTTTACTGTCACCTCCACTGCTGCGGACGGCTGCCTGTCGGTAGCTCTCTTCAACGGATCCAACTCTCCAGGCTGGAAGGCGATGGTCTACTGCGTCAGAAATGGTGATCCCGAGCCTGGCACGGCGTCCCAGCAAGCGACCATTCGCTACGTCTCTACGACTGGTAGCGGTGATGGTAGCTCCTGGAGCAATGCCTCGAGCGATCTGCAAGCTATGATCGATGCTTCTTCCGCTGGTGACGAGGTATGGGTTGCTAAGGGGACTTATCGCCCTACCAAGCTCATCAAGACCTCTAAGAAGCGCTCTTACGCCTTTATGCTCAAGGAGGGAGTATCTCTCTACGGAGGATTTGCGGGCGATGAGACTAGTCGTGACGACCGCACTGCTACTGAGATGATCGGTAACTGCTATAGCACCAATGAGACGATCCTCTCTGCCGATGATGATGTCCCTGACGTCTGGACACGTGTCGAGGGCGCTGGCTCTATGGTTCGCGAGGAGTGGGAGATCACTGGCAATGAGGGTAACTACAACCACATCCTTTACAGCACTACGCCTTTTGCCGAGCGTACCACCATCGACGGCTTTACCCTCAAGGGTGCCAATGCTGACATCTGGAACGTCAAGGCTTGTGGCGGAGCTCTCTACGCCTCGGGCAATGTAGCTCTACTCAACTGCGACATCACCGAGCATTACGCTTACACCAAGGTAGAGACTACAGGGACCACATGGCCTTATCTAGGCGGTGCCGTGGCGATACTTAAGGGAGATGGTAAGGCTCTGGTCAAGAATTGCGCTTTCTCCAAGAATATGATCTCTATGCCAAACGGAGTAGCCGCTGGCGCTGGTGTCTATATCGAGCAGGGTACCATAGAGCACTCCACCTTCGATGGTTGTATCGCACTCGATCAGGGCGGAGCTATCAGTGCTATTGGCTCTACGGTCAGAGCGTGCGAGATCACCAATAGCTATGCAGCTTCGGGTGGTGCTATCTACGCTGAGGATGCGACGCTACAGTCTAATAAGGTATATGACTGTAAGTCTATGCGTGGCGGTGCTATCTTTGCCAGCGCATCTACGATCGAAAACAATATCCTATACAACTGCTTTGCCGACGATCCCATCTACGAAGATCCTACTCTAGCAAATCGCGGTGGTGGTGCCGTATGGACACTCGGCACGAGCAAGCTCGTAGGCAACCTGATCTACAACTGTACAGGCTTCAAGGGTGGCGGTGTCGTGATGACGGCCGACGGCATCTTTGCACACAACACGATAGCTCAGTGCGTGGCCAATAACGCGGCTGAGACCACTCCCGACCTGCTCCTACCGGCTGGTACTAAGGCGCTCAACTCTATCTCTGGAGTAGAGACCCCTAGCAAGCACTTTGTCAAGCCGACAACCTTCTCAGGCTATACTAAAGATGAGACTAAGGCTGAGGAGCTAGCCACTAGTGACTGGCACCTCCTGACCACTTCGTCTCTCATCGGTACTGGTACATCCTCTGACTACAACAACACGATCGACATCTACGGAGATCCCCGCATACAGGAGCTCTCTGTCAACCCAGGGGCTATCGCCAAGGCTGTGGCTCCTGTCGAGGAGACAGCAGCGATCGTCATGACCGTGGAGAGTACGGAGCAGGAGATCAAGATAGGCACGGGTGGCCCTAAGGGGACGACCTTCTCCATTGACTGGGGCGATGGCAACAAGGTCGAGTACGAAGGCGCTAAGAACGTCACCAACAAGCCTCTTGGCAACACGATCAAGATCTACGGTGACAATATCCTCATCCTCCTGGCGGACAATATCGGCCTCACAGCTCTTGATGTGACTAATGCTACTAAGCTCTCTAAGCTCTCTTGTAGCAACAACAAGCTCTCTGAGCTAGACCTCTCGCACAATGAGTCTCTCACAGGTGTCTACTGCTCGGAGAACCTTATCTCCAAGCCGCTCAACATCTCGCAGTGCACCAATATGCGTGCCTTCGACATCAGTCGCAACGCTATCCCTGGTCAGCTCGACCTCTCACAGATGAGCAGTCTCTCGAGCTTCAAGTGCTTTAACAATGCGATCACGGAGATACTACTACCTAAGACAGCTCCGCTCAACACGATCGACTGCGACAGCAACCGCATCGCGACACTAGACCTGACGGGGATCAACGACCTTGCCGAGCTAAACTGTGGCTTCAATGAGCTAACAGAGCTAACGCTCACTGAGCTGCCTAACCTCTCTAAGGTCTACGCTCCAGGCAATAAGCTCTCTAAGATCACCTTCGACGAGCAGATGATCATCACGGATCTGACGCTCTTTAGCAATAAGTTTGCTACGATAGATCTCTCAGCGCTACCTCAGCTTACGAGCCTATACCTACAGGACAATGAGCTGACAGCTATCGACCTGACGGTGACGCCACTCATCAAGTGGCTCAACCTAGGCAACAATAAGCTCTCTAGCCTAGATGTCACACCTCTCACAGGCCTTATGAACCTGCGCTGTGCGGGCAATCAGATCCCCTCGATCGACCTCTCACAGTCGCCTCTGCTGAACACCCTATGGATCGACGACAACAAGCTCACAGAGCTAGATGTACAGCATCAGAAGAACCTCTTCTGGCTCACCTGCTCGGGCAATGAACTCACCAAGCTAGACCTCTCGCACAATCCGTCAGTCGTCTGGCTCAAGTGTAGCCGCAACAAGCTCACGCAGCTCGACCTCACGGCTCAGAAGGCGGTGCAGATGCTTTACTGCGATCACAACCTGATCAGCGAGCTTAAGATCACCAACTACGATGGGCTACAGGGACTATTCTTGCAAAACAACATGCTACCTGCCACAGCACTCAATAGTTTGATCTCAGCACTCCCCAACGTCTCTGAGGTGGAGGTACACGACAACAATCGCGAATGGGCTAAGCAGCTCAACATCAGCGACAACCCAGGCACTGCCGAGGCTGACATCACACCAGCACAGAGCAACGGCTGGATCGTCACGAACGAGACTGCTATCCTCGCTCCTACGACAGCAGAGGCTACCAGCATCTACTACGACGCTGACCAGAGAGCGATCGTCTCAGAGACTCCTCTGGCACAGATCACGCTCTACAGCCTACTGGGTGAGATGATCCTGCACGCTACCAATGGTGGCACGCACTACGCACTACCTGAGCTACCAGTGGGTAGTTACCTCGTACATGCCGAGAGCGCAGACGGAGCCATCCTCACGCTCAAGGTGGTAGTCTCCAAGTAAGACTGCTAACGCTATAAATGCGACAAGCCCCCCGACAGAGCTGGGGGGCTTGTTTGCAATAAGTAACTAACAACGAGTATAACCTATGAAGTACATTTCGACTTTTGGCCTAGTTCTAACGCTTGCGGTGGCACTTGTCACACTGAGCGCTTGCGACGAGGAGCTGCGAGACCCCAAGGAGGGTCCTATCACTTTCTTAGTTGGTGGCGAGGCACCGGTAGCTGGCACCTCTATGCCTAAGATTGCCAACGAGTCTCACATCTCCCTGCCCGCAGAGAGTATGCCACTGGTAGAGGCTGGCAATGCCTTTAGCCTTAAGCTCTTTGGGGCTCTTCTGGAGAATCGGGCTTCCAGTGCTAACCTTGTGCTCTCTCCGATCTCTATCGAGACGGCCCTTGGGATGAATGCGACAGGTCTGTCGGACGAAGCTTTTGATGAATACAGATCGGCACTAAAGCTACCCGCTACACAGAGCATTGCCTCTGTAGCAAGATACTATCAGCAGCTCAACGCGGTGATGTGTAGTGCGGGTGAATACGCCTGCTACTTCCCGTCCAATAGCTTTTGGGTCTCCTCAAAGTATCAAAGTCACTTGATCGAGTCCTACCCACGGCAACTCTATGACTTCTTTGGAGCTCCGACAGCGACGCTCGACCTCAGCGATCCAGCCTCATACGAGGCGGTCAATGCTTGGATCAGCCGCAAGACCTACGGCAAGATACCGCACATGCTAGACCCTAGTCGTGCTAGGGAGCAAGACCCGCTTGCCTTCCTAGTTAATACCGCCTTCTTTGCAGCTGCTTGGCAATGGGATACGAGCGAAGAGCAGACCCAAGCGGGCAAGTTCACCAATGCCACTGGCGAGGAGGAGCCAGCTATGATGATGTCTATCTACAATGACAGCTCCATCGACTACTTTGCAGATGATCGCTTTGAGGCGCTTTCGGTTGGCCTACAAGCTAGTGAGGAATTGCAAGAGTATGGTGAGACCCCATTTCGTATGCTGCTCATCTTACCGAAAGACCGTACGCTACCGCTCTCCCAGAGCCTGCCGACAACCGAAGAGCTACGCAGATTCACCACAGCTGGCAAGCGCTACGCACTAGACATACGCCTGCCCCGCCTGAACGCTGGGATCCCCACGCTAGACTTGACGCCTAAGCTGATGGGGCTAGGACTATGCAAGACGCTGGGAGTACCTCTCACGGAGCTCAGCCGTATGTTTGACCCGAAGTTTCTAGCGCAGCAGATGAGCGAGCAGTCAGGTCGACAAAACCGCCTATACCACCAAGCGACACTCCAGTGGAATGAGAAGGGCGTCGAGGGAGCCGCTGCAACGGTTATAGGGCCCGTGATGCCTAGTGCAGGCGATCCGCTTGAGTCTCGTAGCATCGCTTTCGACAGACCATTCTTTGCTTCTATCGTACACCCCGAGACAGGCAAGATACTCTTCATCGCTGCCATCAACACACTACGCTGATGATGGGCGCTAAGCGAACAGATACACTAGACAGTTTAACTATAAAACGTTTTCCCTATGAAAAGAATCAGATCAATCCTCCTACTTCTCATAGCAGGAGCACTCACGCTCACTAGCTGTGACTGGGAGAACCCGATCACGGGTGGCGACGGACTGCAAGAGCCCGAACGGATCTCGCAGTGGATGCTCCCCATCGAGCTTTACGGCATCTCTATCGATGAGGTGACGCAGATCGAGGAGGGGCGTGGCAACAAGGTTAACCGCTCAGACGAGCTGATGACCCTGACCGCTACGCCTCAAGATGCCAAGGCAGTGCGAAAGATCGTCTACTACTTTGACAAGAGCGGTCACTATCAGGTGGCACGCGTGCAGTTTGCTTCGCAAGAGAGTGCCCAGCAGTTTATCCAAGAGTATCTGCTCAACAACGGCTTCGTCAAGAGCAACCTCCGCACCGCCAAAGCTTCGGAGGAGATCTACATCAGCGCACCGCGCGGTAGCCGTGTCTCCTCAGTCGTCCTCGTGGATGGTGAGCAGACCGAGCCGATCTTCTGGTGGGCTAACAACGACAATAAGAAGACCAATTGGCTACGTGTCGATCCCCTTCAGGATCAGGCTACTGGTATCTGGATGCCTCTCCTACCCTACGGGGCTACCCTAGAGATGGTTCAGCTCTTTGAGGCTCGTCTGGGACATACTTACGATGCTGAGGCGAGCAAGCCCGACAAGGGGGTCTACAAGTTCCAGACGGGTCACGAAGTGTACACACAGACCACCTACTGGTTTGATCTTGAGACAAACCACTTCCTCGAGGAGAGCAAGGTCTCTTGCGATACGCTCCATCGCCCCACGCCTGAGCAGATCGATGCCTACCTGACGGCACAAGGCTTTAGACCTTCAGGTCTACAAGATAAGGAGGGCAACTCTCTTTACTACGACAAGGCGCTCAAGCTCGTCGCTCACATCGATATGAATATCCCTAAGGACGAGACGGCTAAGGCAACTTTCCGCCCTGGGATTCAATACTATGTTGAGAACCTTGACGACAAGATGCCTTATGAAGAGGTCGACTTCCCGATGCCTCTCTTTGGCTTCGAGAGAGACACGCTAGAGAGTGTCATGAAGGAGTACGCCAACCTAGACTATACGGCTGCAGTCGTTGATATGCTGGCCGACGATATGCCCTTCCCAGCAGTACAGACACGCTGTAAGTACTTCCCGACGATCATCTTGCTACCCTCTGACACCGAGCCACTCTATGGAGCTGCTCTCATCATCTGTACAGACCTCAAAGCACTACACTCACCTATGATTGTGGATCGTCTAGAGCGTCGAGGCTTCGTATATGATCCTAAGAGGACCATACTCCTACCTACTTATGTCAACGAGCAGGAGGGTGTGATGGTGCAGATCGATGATGGAGCCGTGACTGGTATTACGAATATCAGCTTCAGTCCTATCGAGGACTTTAACAGCACATCGGCTCCATTGGCACGACGCCTGAAGCGATAGGGCAAGACTGAGCGATATCATATCGACAAAACAGCGATACCATATCGACAAAACATAGTACGGGCGGGCTCACCAAGATGAGTCCGCCCGTTGTCGTCTCGAGAGGCTGGGAGTTAGCGGCTGGCTAGTCGTACTAGTACCCCTAGTGACACTAGTACTCCTAGTGACACTAATGCTCCTAGGCACTAGCTTCTAATCTCTAACGACTTTTTCGTATCTTTGAGGAGCTTATTACTCTCACACCTTATATCGTATGTCTGACACCACAGCATTTACCTCCGAAGACCTCAGCTACCTCGCTGAGCGGGGCATCTCCTCTAGCGAAGCGGAGCGACAGCTCAAGCTACTTGTCGATGGCACTCCCTATCTTGTTATCGTTGACTCGGCAAAGCTCGAGCGAGGCATCGTACGCCTAGCGACTGACGAGATGGTTCAGTACCTTGACCTATGGCACGACTACCTACAGAAGCCTGAAGCTGACGTCATCAAGTTTGTCCCCGCCTCAGGAGCTGCAAGTCGTATGTTTAAGTCTCTCTACGGACTCCCCAAGGAGCAGCAGATCTCGCACGATGACCTAACACCCGAGCAGCAGACGTTTGTGGATCATCTAGAGTCTTTTGCCTTTTATGAGAAGCTGAGCGAGACCTGTCTGCGCAACAATTGGCGCACTATGAGCAAGCTGGTCGAGAGCGAGCAGTACGGCACCATCATCGACAATCTCCTCGACACGCATGGTATGGGCTACGGCTCGCTACCCAAGGGGATGCTCCTCTTCCACGACTACCCCAATGGCACCAAGCGCACCCCGATCGAGGAGCATATGGTCGAGGGCGCACTCTATGAGCAAGACATACACGGACGTGTACGACTACACTTTACCGTGTCGCCAGAGCATCTAGAGGTCTTTCGCTCTCTCGTGGATAGACGTATACAGAGCTTCGAGGATCTGTTTGGCTGTCGCTACCAAGTGACCTACAGCGTCCAGGAGCCTAGCACCGACACGATCGCTCTAGACATAGAGCGCGGCACGCCCTTCCGCCGTGCTGACGGCACGCTCCTCCTCCGTCCAGGTGGACACGGCACGCTCATTGGCAATCTTGGGCGCCTAGACGCTTCAGTCGTTTTCATCAAAAACATTGACAATGTCACGCCCGACCATCTGAAGAGCAATACGGTCCTCTACAAAAAGCTCCTCGGCGGTATCCTCCTCGCAGTACGTGACCGCATCTTCGGCTATCTACAGCAGCTCAAGCGCTCGAAGGTAAGCAAAGCACTGACGGAGGAGATCTTGACCTTCCTTGATGAGACGCTCTGCATACAGATCCCGCACGCTGAGTTACTCAGCGAGGAGGAGCTAGTACCTAAGCTGATAGCTAAGCTCGACCGTCCCATACGGGTCTGCGGTATGGTACGCAACGAGGGTGAGCCAGGCGGTGGCCCCTATCTAGTACGCGAAGCCGACGGCACCACCTCCCTGCAGATCCTAGAGAGCGTACAGGTGGACAAGAACAATCCCGAGGCGCTTGAGATGATGCGCGAGGGGACACACTTCAACCCAGTCGACCTCTGCTGCTACATACGAGACTACGAGGGCAAGCCCTTTGACCTCCACAAGTATGTCAATCCGCAGACCGCTTTCATCAGTGAGAAGAGCGTCGAGGGGCGTCCGCTCAAAGCGCTAGAGCACCCAGGCCTTTGGAATGGAGCTATGCACGACTGGAATACGATCTTCGTCGAGGTGCCGAGTGACACCTTTACCCCTGTCAAGACGGTCCTAGACCTGCTTCGCCCAGAGCATCAACCACTCGCAGACTAGACCCAAACCTATAGATTCAAAGAACAAACAATCATATATATGCCAACAAACAGTCCTATCAATCAGCGTATCGAGGCGCTCCGCCAGGCGATGCGCACGCATCATATAGATGCTTACATCATACCTAGTGGCGATGCTCATCTGAGCGAGTACACCCCCGAGCGGTGGAAGTCGCGCACCTGGATTAGTGGCTTCACCGGCTCTGCTGGCACAGCTCTCGTGACACTAGACAAATCCTTTATGTGGACCGACTCACGCTACTACCTGCAGGCGACCAACGAGCTGCAAGGTAGCGAGATGACACTACAGCGTGGCGATGAGCCTGACACGCCTACGATCGAGCAGTACCTCTCTACACATCTGAGCGAGGGTGCCGTCGTCGGTGTCGATGGTGCCTGCTACTCCATGGCTGAGTACGCACCGCTTGCTCAGTCGCTAGCTAATCACGGCATCAAGCTGGTCTCCCAGTACGACCTCATCGAGGAGGTGTGGAGCGACAGACCTGGTGTGCCGACCAATACGTTCTACCTACAGGATGTCAAGTTCTCAGGCGAGCGCACCCGTGATCGTCTGCAACGCATCCGCGAGGCTTACCAGAGCTATGGCGCCGAGGCGGTCGCTATCACGATGGTCGACGAGCTCTGCTGGAGCTTTAACATCAGGGGCAACGATGTCTCCTACAACCCCGTCGGCATCGCTTTCGGCTTTATCGACAATGAGCAGGCTTATCTCTTTGCATTGCCTGAGAAGACTGTCCCCGAGCTACGCCAGATCCTCAATGGCGAGGGAGTAGAGGTTTGCGACTACGACACCTTCTACGATTTCCTCAGCAAGTTGCCACAGGGTCTCAAGGTGATGGTCGATCCTAAGCGCACCTCACAGCGTGTCCGTGAGGAGCTTGGTGAGCGTCCTGTCATCACTGGCGACTCTGTCATATCGCATCTCAAGTCGATCAAGAACGAGGCAGAGATCGCTGGCATCCACCGTGCTATGCATCGTGATGGTGTCGCCCTGACTCGCTTCTTCATCTGGCTCGAGCAGGCTCTGCAAAAGGGCGAGCACGTCGACGAGTACACGGCTGGCGAGACGCTCCAGCAGTTCCGTGCCAAGCAAGAGTTTTACGTCAGCGACAGCTTTGGTGTCATCTGTGGCTACAAGGGACATGGTGCTATCGTGCACTACTCCGCCACGCCCGAGAGTGCTTACAAGCTAGAGCCCGAAGGGATGCTCCTACTAGACAGCGGTGGACAGTACATCGATGGTACGACAGACATCACCCGCACGATCGCTCTCGGTCCAGTCACCGACCAGCAGCGCACAGACTTCACACTAGTCCTCAAGGGACACATAGCGATTGCTACGGCACGCTTCCCCAAGGGTACCCGTGGTAACCAGCTAGACATACTAGCCCGCAAGGCACTCTGGGATAGAGGTCTCTCCTATGGTCATGGTACGGGACATGGTGTCGGTGTCTTTATGAATGTACACGAGGGTCCGCAAAACATTCGCACGGACAACAACCCGACCCCGATGCATCTGCACACTTTCACCAGCAATGAGCCAGGTCTCTATCGTGCTGACCAGTATGGTATCCGCATCGAGAACTTGATCCTGACGGTCGAGAAGGAGCAGACCGAGTTCGGCACCTTCTACGGCTTTGAGACTATGACGCTCTGCTTCCTGGACAATGCGCTCGTAGACAAGTCACTCCTGACCGACCAGGAGATCGCTTGGTACAACGACTATCAGGAGCATGTCTATCAGGAGCTCTCTCCTCTACTCACCCCCGAGGAGGCTGAGTGGCTACGCAACAAGACCCTACCTCTCTAATCGGTATGGCATACCAATATCCAGCAGGAAGCATCATCCCCGTGCGGGGCTTCACGCCCCAGCTCGGGGAGGGTACCTTCGTAGCGGAGGGTGCGCGCATCATCGGTGATGTGGTGATGGGCGAAGGGTGTAGCGTATGGTTCAACGCTGTCGTACGTGGCGATGTCAATAGCATCCACATTGGCAATCACGTCAATATACAGGACGGTTGCACGCTCCACACGCTCCACGGGCGCTCTGTATGCGAGGTGGGCGACTACGCTTCACTGGGTCACAACGTGATCCTGCACGGTGCCAAGGTGGGAGCCTATGCGCTCATCGGTATGGGTGCCATCGTTATGGACAATGCGGTGGTCGGTGAGGGCGCTATAGTAGCTGCTGGGGCGGTCGTCCTAGCCAACACGATCATCCCGCCCTACACGATGTACGCTGGCACGCCCGCTAAGTATATCAAGGACGTGCCTCCCGAGCAGAGCCAGTCGCTCAATAAGCGCACGGCACACGACTACGGCATGTATGCCGACTGGTTTATGAATTCTGAGAAATACTCTGAGGGTTCGCACGAATAGAATTTACCTTTCAACATATACCCCTTTATGAAGTTTTTTATCGATACAGCCAATCTCGACGATATCCGCACAGCCGAAGCACTCGGTGTCCTCGATGGCGTCACAACCAACCCCTCACTCATGGCTAAGGAAGGCATCGCTGGCGATGCTGCCTGCCGTGAGCACTACCTCAAGATCTGCAATATCGTAGATGGCGACGTAAGTGCCGAGGTGCTCAGCACCACCTACGAGGAGATGCTCCCCGAGGCTCGCGAGCTAGCTGCCCTGCACAAGAACATCGTGGTCAAGGTACCCTGCACCGAAGATGGTATCAAGACCATCTGCCAGCTTACCAAAGAGGGCATACGGACCAACTGTACGCTCATCTTCAACCTCGGTCAGGCTGTCCTAGCTGCTAAGGCGGGGGCTACCTATGTCTCTCCCTTTGTGGGTCGTCTCGACGACATCAGCTCAGATGGTGTCTCGCTCATCGCCGACATCGTAGAGACCTTCGAGACTTATGGCTTTAACACACAGGTGCTCGCAGCCAGCATCCGCCACACGCAGCACATCATCGACTGTATGCGCGTCGGTGCCGACGTAGCCACCTGCCCGCTCAAGGCTATCCTCGGTCTGCTCAAGCACCCGCTCACCGATAGCGGTCTCGCCGCCTTCATCGCCGACCAAGAGCGTGTCGCCAAGCAAAGCAAGTAAGGCAAGTAAAATAGCACAGCCACGTGGAGATTTAAAATCTCCACGTGGCTATTTTTTATTCTCCACGTAGGCGAAGAAAAATTCTTCGGAAGTTTCATTTGATTCCTCCGAAGTTTCATTTCTCGCCTACGTGGAGAATCTTTTTTCCCTACGTGAGGATTTCCGATTTCCCACGTGGCGACCGCTTGTCTACTCAGTGGCGACCGTTTGTTTGTTTATTAGTTTCTTTTTTTTCTAAACGACAATCCCTCCAATTCCCGCCATATAAGCCCGAAAGCTCAGAAAGTCTGAGCAAACAGCTCCAAATAGATTTATTTTATACCAAACTATTGCTATTGCGTACTAAATAAATAATTACTACCTTTGCGAAAACAGATGCGACATCGTATCTTATTGATCCTCTTTCGTGTTAATACGCAGATAATCCTAACCAACATAAGTTCAAAAAAACAATGAATCACCGACTACTTATTGCCACGCTGCTAGCCCTCCTTGGGATGGCTATTTATGCGCCACTGCCAGCTCAAGAGGCTGCCGAGGGAAATGTCATTATTTTGAAGCTCACAGAGCTTCCCACCAACGATGACGACGATCCTATGCCACTCTCACTAAGCATACAGGGTGAGGGTGAGATAACCTTCGAGGGGCTTTCGGAGGCTTATGCTGCCGACCGCACCTCCTACACGCCCACCGAGCTGGAGATCAAGATCCATGGTGCTGTCACTGCGATGAAGTGCGAGTATGTCAGCGTACTCTCAGCCATAGACATCACGAGCTCCAAGACGATCGAGAAGCTTAGCGTCAGAAATAGCAGCTTGACAGATCTACAGGCTAAGAATGTCACCTCGCTCAAAGAGCTAAACTGCGCCTACAGCTCCCTGCCTGCACTAGATCTAACGGGCTGTACAAGTCTCAAGACTCTCGCAGGCAATGCCAGTATGAAGCTCCAGCGTGTCACCCTCTCCGGATGTACAGCACTCGAGGAGCTAGAGCTCCAAAACAGCGGAGTGACTGATCTAGACATAACGGGTCTAGTCAATCTGAAGAGCATAAACGTAGCTCGCAATCCTGTGAAGGAGCTTAATCTAAAGGGGATGAGCCAGCTCACCACGCTAGACTGTATGCAGGCAGAGATCACCACACTAGATCTCTCAGACTGTGTTGCTCTAGAGGATCTCACAGCTAGTTCTTGCCTTAAGCTTGCTACGGTAAAGCTACCTAAATCTGACAATCTAAAGTATATCTACCTACAGGAGTCTCAGATAGAGGAGATAGATCTATCTGGTCATACCGCACTTGTTCAGGTCTACCTAGAGCGCTGTAAGAAACTCTCCAAGGTGACCGTAGCCAATTGCCCCAACCTAAAGCTACTCAGCTTGCACCTCTGTGCACTCCCTGCAGAGACGACACTGGCTCTTGTAGAGGATTTGGCAGATCATGGTGCCGACTACAATGCGACGTCACCTGCTTATAAGATTTTTGCTCTGGGGACCAAGGTTACATACCAAGAGGGCAACGTATGGACTCCCAAGGCTGCTAGTGTAGCTAGACGCAAGGGCTGGGCACTATTTAGCAAGAATGAGGATGAGTATGGAGAGCCTACACCTATCTTCGAGTATGCCAAGGTTACCATCGAAGAGACAGAGCACGGGACGATAGCTCTAGAGGGCTACGACAAGGAGGACTGGCCATTCATGCCCCAAGGTGAGACCTACAAGGTGGTCGCTACACCTGAGGAGGGCTATGAGCTACAGGAGCTCAAGGTCAATGACGACGATATCCTAGAGGATCTAGAGTTTCAGCTCTTTGAAGATAGCAAGATCACGGCGACCTTCGCAAAGGCTGGTCCTATAACCTACGAGTACTACCTAACGAAGGTAGAGCCTACAGTGGCTACGGCGACGGTCTACACCTACGGCTACGACGAAAACAAAAAGTGGGTATCTCGCACCTCAATGAAGAGCGATGGAACCGTCGAGTCTCGCAACGACATACGATACGATGAGGAGGGACGTATATCAGACATTGATATCACGCTCGCCTACGACAATGGCAAGCCTAGTATGTTTACACACTACACTTACGATGATAAGGGGCGTATGGTAAGACGCCAGATGAAGCTCTTCGACAATGATATGGCTGATACCAAGATCGCCTACCGTCCCGATGGACAGATAGACTATTGGGTAGAGCAGAGCGCCAAGGTCATAAATGATTACATCTACAACGACAAGGGACAGCTCATCGAGGAGCAGTTTGGAGAGGCTACGGGAGTAGATACAGATCACCCCACAGTGTCGACACCCACAGGCAAAACTTTCTACAGTTACAACGACAAGGGACAGAAGTCAGAGGTCAAGTATGCAGCCGTTCAGACCAAGTGGCTCTATATGAAGGGTGAGCAGTACACATGGGATGAGCAGGGACTGATGTCTAGCGTCAAAGCGATGAACTACACCTATAATCAGGGTGAGACCGATCCTGAGAAGGGCAAGGCAGATCCCGTCTTCGAGCTACGCTATCAGTACGATGACAAGGCTCAGACCAAGGTATTCTGGCCTATGCTACCTCTTACAGAGGAAAACGGAGGCTTCGGCGAGTTTAGCTATGACCTAGAGGGTTACTGCACGAAGGCTGAGCACTGGCTACTATCCTATGGTGATCCCAAGCACACCTTCGACTTTATCTACGTCTTTGAGGCTTCACCACGTCACCTCCAGGAGCTAGTAGAGAGAGGTACGACGACGGTTCAGTACGCTTATGGTACGATCACTGCTGAGGGCGCTGCCCTTGAGGGTCTTCAGGTATACGACACCACGGGTCAGCTACTCCGTGACTACCATACAGCTCCATGCCAGCGCATCGATATGGGCGTCTCTGAGCTACCTGACGGACTATACATCGTTCGCACCATCTCATCTGACAGTACACAGACTGACAAGGTGGTCATAACACAATAAGCTAAACAAACTATGCTTCACTCTATCATAAGGCGAGGATTCATGACTATGCTCATGGGCCTCGCCCTATGCTCTTTACAGAGCTATGCAGCTTCTCGTATCCTATTTACCACGGCTCTGCCAGTAGGATCGACGATCACACTCACCATCTCGGCCGATGGCGCAGTAACGGCGCAAGGCCTAGCAGGTGCGATCCTCGCTGATGGTCAGGCACACAGCTACACCATCGAGAGTGCTGATGTGAAACTATCAGGAGCCATCACAGCGATCACACTCTCTCACCAAAAGCTCTCGGCACTGGACGTACGTCAGGCCAAAGAGCTAGCCGAGCTACGCTGTGACAATAACGACCTCACCGAGCTCAACATCGCCTACTCCAAGGCGCTCCAGCGTCTTGACTGTACTTACAACCAGCTAGAGCGTCTCGACATACCCAATGCATCACCACTCAAGGAGCTACGACTCAAGGGCAACTACGTCAAGAGCCTAGCCCTCGACAGATGCTCCGAGCTTGAGATCCTAGACTACTCGGACAACTACTACCCCTCATCAGTAGATCTGAGCAAGTGCACGAAGCTACAACAGCTAGACGTAGCGAAAAACAAGATCCGCTCACTCGACTTAACGCAAAACGTGGATCTGCGCACCCTCTCTTGTGGAGACAACGAGATCACCGCCCTAGATGTAGCGCACCTGGCCTCGCTAGAGCGTCTCTCCGTATCAAATGACTTTGATCTCGAGACATTGACCCTAGGAGAGCACCCTAAGTTGCTCTTCCTAGACATCTACGGCACGAAGGTGCAGAGCCTCGATCTAGCTAAGTATCCTCTCCTCGAGGAGCTCTCCTGCGCTTATGCCAAGCTCACGAGCCTAGACCTCTCGCACAGCAAGCAGCTACGCAGACTGAGCTGTAGCAAGAACCCCTTTAGGGGACTAGACGTGTCACACTGCCCACTACTCGAAGAGCTCAGCTGTGGAGACCTGGAGATAGCTTCGATAGACCTAAGCAACAATCCCAAGCTCATCTCCCTGCAGATGGGACACAACAACCTCTCGCAGCTCGACCTCTCTAAGCAGAAAGAGCTTAAGGTGCTTTATCTCTTTAATAATAACCTCACCAAGCTGGATCTCTCCGCACAGACTCACCTAGAGGAGCTACGATGTAATAACAATATGCTCACCGAGATCACCCTCGCAGCAGGAGTCCCGCTCAGCAAAGTGGAGATCTACGACAATCAGATCAAAGAGGCTCAGATGGCTCAGATCGTTGCCAAACTACCTGATCGCACAGGACTCACGAGAGGACTCTTTAAGGTGATCAATACGCCTAGCCAGACGGAGGGCAATGTTTGCACCAAAGCTCTTGTGGATCAAGCGCTAGGTAAGTATTGGCGCGTGGTAGACTATGCTGACTTTGCCGACTTTGGCAAGGGGCTTGACTATCGTGGCTCTGATGCTCCCAAGCTGGGCGAGGGTATGATCAAGCTCACCTTTGACAAGGCGGGCAGCACCATACAGCTCACCATCGGCGTGCTAGGCGAGATGCAAGTCACTGGCACCATCGAGCCTGTCGTCAGCTCGAAGGATCCTATCTCCTACACCCTCGAGGGCACAGAGCTAACCCTCCGTGGTGACATCTACAGACTGATCGTCAGCGGAGCCTCTATTAAGGAGGTAGAGCTTACCAAGGCACAATATCTCCGCGAACTCGAGCTACACGACTATCAGCCCGCAACGATTCAGCTGACTGACCTGCCACACCTCGTGACACTCAGACTACACGACAATCAGCTCACAGATATCCAGCTGAGTGGCACGCCTCTGCTGAACCTGCTCTCTTGCTACGGCAACAAGCTAACCGTCGAGGCGGGTAAGAAGATCATTGCTAACCTACCCAAGCGACTCGAAGAGGAGAAAGCGACGATCCTTTGGCTCAACAGTCAGGGAGAAGGCGCTGACAACGCATTCCAGGAGGAGCTCCTCTACCTCGCTCACGCACAGGGCTGGGAGATGAGCGACTACATCGGAGGTGCTAGTGGCGACACAGGAGTACCTATCGGCTTCCCGATAGCCAACGAGCCTCTCTTGGCACCTACGGCCGAGTCGGCACTGCAAGTGAGCGTGGCACTGGATATGCTACACGTCACTACTGCACCAGACACCCCGATCGCACTCTATGACATAACGGGTCAGCTATTGTTGCAAAGTCAGTCTGATGCCGATGGGCTATGCGACATACCGCTAGTAGCCCTCACAGAGGGACTCTACATTGTAGCCACACCAGCTGAGTCGGTCAAGTGTCTCATTCCTTAAGTGGATACATACTTCAATAGCACAGGGGAAACGTAGACTGCTCGACAGCAGTCCACAAAAACAAGTAGAGGTTCGTCCCGACTGGGATGAGCCTCTACGCATTTTGTATGATACGATCCTTACTTGTTAAAAAAAGGATCGAGGATGATCATGAGGTTCTCCATAAAAAAGCGTACCGAGATCGCTAGCAGTATGACGCCAAAGAACTTACGCAAGATATAGATCCCTCCCTGCCCGAGCCACTTCTCTAGCAGCGACACCGTCCGTAGCATGAGGTAGATACAGACGACGTTCAGTAAGATAGCGAAGAAAAGCGTCGAGGTCGCCGTCCCTGAGGACTTCATCGTCAGGATCGCGGTAAAGGAGGCAGCTCCAGCAAAGAGCGGGAAGACAAGCGGTACGATGTCCGCACTGCCCGAGGGATTGTCGTCCTGAAAGACCTGTATGCCGAAGATCATCTCGACAGCCAGCACGAAGAGGACGATCGAACCCGCCACAGCAAAGGACGAGACGTCCACCCCAAAGAAGCCCAGCAGTGGCTCTCCGATGAAGAGGAAGGCGATGAACATGATGCCCGAGATGAGAGCTACCTTACTAGGGTGAAAGACTTTACCATTCTCCTTGAGGCTCAGTGCGATCGGGATAGCTCCAATGATGTCTATAGAGACAAAGAGGATCATAAAGGTGGCAAAGAAGCTCGACAACGTGAAGTGCGAGAAGTCTGCGAGGATACTATTCCAAAGATTTTCCATAATAGATATATCGTCTAACGGTGACTAGGGGAAAGCTTTCGCCTGCAAAGGTACAAAATCGCCTCCCAACGCTCCAAACGACTCCCACGCTGCCCTACCACATATCGTCTCGGCTGGTCGATAAAGCTGTTGTGGCGGTTGCATCACCTCCGAGAGCGTTAGGGGATTTTAGAGGGGCGTGGGATAGAGCTTGCTCGTGATCATTTATTCGTACCTTTGTAACCTAAGTAATACATTAGAATAACTATGAGCCACTCCTCACTGATTAGCGAACTGAAGGCGCGTGGGATGATTCATAACATCATGCCAGGCACCGAAGAGCAACTCACGGAGCACCTGACGACTGCCTACGTGGGCTTTGACCCGACGGCTGACTCGCTCCACATCGGGCACCTCGTCGGTGTGATGATGCTACGACACTTGCAGCGTGCTGGACACAGACCGATAGCTCTACTGGGTGGAGCTACGGGCATGATCGGAGATCCCTCGATGAAGTCCCAAGAGCGTAACCTACTAGATATGGATACGCTCCGACACAATCAGGAGTGCATCGGGCGACAGCTGGGGCACTTCCTCGACTTTGAGTCGGACGCTCCCAATAAAGCACTACTCCTGAACAACTACGACTGGATGAAGGACTACAGCTTCCTCAACTTCATCCGAGACATCGGTAAGCATATCACGGTGAACTATATGATGGCGAAGGATAGCGTCAAGCGTCGCCTCGAGGCGAACGCCGAGGCGGGACTCTCCTTCACCGAGTTCTCCTACCAGCTCCTCCAGGGCTACGACTACCTGCACCTCTATCGTGAGTACGGCTGTCGTGTGCAGATGGGTGGCTCCGACCAGTGGGGTAATATCACGACTGGCACGGAGCTGATACGCCGTATCGAGGGGGGTGAAGCCTTTGGTGTGACCTGTCCGCTGATCAAAAAGGCTGACGGCACGAAGTTTGGCAAGACAGAGCAGGGCAATGTATGGCTAGATCGTCGCTACACGTCGCCCTACACCTTCTGTCAGTTCTGGCTCAACGTATCGGACGAAGACGCTGAGCGCTTTGTCAAGATTTTCACCAGCATCCCGCTAGAGGAGATCGACTCGCTCATAGAGCGTCATCGTCAGGCACCGCATGAGCGCCTGCTACAGCATACGCTCGCCGAGCAACTCACGGTTATGGTTCACGGTCGTGAGGACTACGAGCAGAGCATGTCGGCCGGGCAGATACTCTTTGGCAACAATCCGCACGACCAGCTGCGTCAGATGTCGGAGGAGCTACTCAAGGAGGTGATGGCAGGCGTACCGCACTACGACGTAGGCCGGACGCTCCTAGAGCAGGCAGACGGCGTGAAGCTACTAGATCTACTAGTAGAGCATGCGCCGATCTTTAAGTCCAAGGGCGAGCTACGCAAGCTGATCGCTTCGAACGGCATCAGCCTCAACAAGGAGAAGGTCGCAGACCAAGACCGTGTGGTCACCACCGATGATCTGATCGCTGGCAAGTATCTGATCGTACAGCGAGGTAAGAAAAACTACTACCTCATCACCGTCTCTGCCTAGCACAAAAGGGTAGATCCCAATGCTCCTCTCGGTCGTCCTAGTCAACTACAAGGTGCCGCAGCTGACCATCGAGGCGGTCCGCTCGGTGCTAGCTAGCAGTCGTCGGCTGGACGGAGAGGTGGAGGTGATCGTGCTGGACAATGCTTCGGGCGATGACTCGATGGATCGCCTCCGCACAGCCTTTGGCGCGGAGCCTAAGGTTAAGTTGCTGGAGAGCGCGACGAATGGAGGCTTTGCCCGTGGCAATAATCAAGCGATCGCCGAGGCGCGTGGCGACTATCTCCTACTACTCAACCCCGATACGCTGGTGGGTGAGTCGACGCTCGACTACTGCTTGACTTTCCTTCATACCCATCCCAAGGCGGGAGCCGTGGGGCCTCGTCTCATCAACCAGTCTGGAGCGATGCACCCCGAGTGCAAGCGGGGCGTGCCTACGCTGTGGCATAGCTTCTGTCGCTTCACACGTCTCTATCGCTTGGCTCCTCGCTCTGCGTGGCTCAATGGTTACTACCAGGGACATCTCTCGCCAGACGAGGTACAGCAGGTGCCTGTGCTGACGGGAGCCTTCCTGATGCTACGACGAGCATTGTACCAAGCGGTGGGCGGACTCGATGAGCGCTACTTTATGTATGGCGAGGACATAGACCTCTGCTACACGATAGAGCGGGCGGGCTACCATAACTATTACCTCCCCACGCCAGTACTACACTACAAGGGCGAGTCAGAGCAGGCGGTCGACAGGGTGCGCTACGAGGAGAACTTCTACGGAGCGATGCGTCTCTTCTATCTCAAGCATCAAGGGGAGAGCTGGTGGAGCCAACACGTGACCACACCGCTCGTACTTACAGCCATCAATGTGCAGCGTCGCTTGGCGCTTTGTCGTCGCAAGACGAGAGCTTCGCAACCCGCACCGCACACGGTGTCGCTGACGCTTGCTGAGCTAAGTACAGATATCGAGGCTTTTCCCCAGGGTACGCGACTAGAAGTGTCGCTGGCGGGAGCTTCGTACGACGCTTTGCTAGAGACGATGGAGCGCTGTGCCGAGCGGAGATACCTATTTATAGTAAACCCATAAGACTATTTCGCTGAAGCTATGAATCACAAACCGATTATCATAGGCGTAGCGGGCGGTACCGCCTCGGGCAAGAGTACCCTGGTGCACCGTCTGCAGGAGACCTTTGTTGATGAGGATGTCGTAGTCCTCAGTCACGACTACTATTACAAGGCGCACGACGAGCTACCTCTGGAGCAGCGCGCTAAGCTCAACTACGACCACCCCGGCGCCTTCGACACGAAGCTGATGTGCGAGCAGATAAACCAGCTTTGCGAGGGACATAGTGTGGAGCGCCCCGTCTACTCCTTTGTCAATCACAACCGCATCCCCGAGACGGTCACCATAGAGCCACCTTGTGTGCTGATCATCGACGGGATCTTGATCTTTGAGAATGAGGAGCTGCGTGATCTGATGGATGTCAAGATCTACGTGCAGACGGACGACGATGTGCGCCTGGCGCGTCGCATACAGCGCGATGTCAAGGAGCGGGGACGCAGTGTCGACTCGGTCATCGAGCAGTACCTCACGACGGTCAAGCCGATGCACCAGCAGTTTGTGGAGCCTTCACGACGCTACGCTGACTTGATCATCCCCGAGGGGGGCTTTAACTCCGTTGCCGTACGCCTGCTGATAGACAATGTGCGCTCGCTACTCTCCTCCTCTGAGGGTGCTAAGCAGTAGAGGGCAGAGGATCGATATTAGAGGATAGATGTTGGACCAGATACTAGGCTTTGACCTCTCAGCTCTCGTATGGTCTGAGGTTACGGTGACGAGGATTCTAGACTTCATCGGGACCTTCGCCTTCGCTATCTCTGGCATACGCCTAGCATCGACCAAGCAGATGGACTGGTTTGGGGCTTATGTGCTGGGTGTCACGACAGCTGTGGGCGGGGGTACGCTGCGAGATCTATTCCTAGGGGTGACACCCTTCTGGATGCTACAACCCTCCTATATGATCATCACCTTTATCGCACTACTCTACGTATATATCTTCCGAAAGATCCTGATCCGTACAGCTCCGACAGTCTTTATTTTTGACGCTATCGGGCTGGGGCTCTTTGTAGTGGTCGGTGTCGACAAGACGCTCGCCATGGGCTTCCCCAGTTGGGTGGCGGTCATCATGGGTACCGTGACAGGCTCCTTCGGGGGGTTGCTACGAGACATTATCCTCAACGAGACGCCCCTCATCTGTCGCCAAGACATCTACGCTTTGGCCTGTATCATCGGAGGCATCGTATACACCTTGATGCTCAGCTTCATGCCTATAGATACAGTCTACGCACAGCTTGTATCAGCTGGCTTGATCATCTTGATCCGCATCCTCGCTGCGCACTATCACTGGCATTTGCCACAGCTCAAAGGAGTCGATAGCTCCAAGTAACTTACCGATCATCTTTATGAAATACTTTATGACCTTCCTACCACTCGCCCTCACGCTCTTACTGGCTTGCCAGCCCTCCACTGAAAGCAGTGCTGAGGTGACACCTACGGATACGATCGCAACAGCAGACACAGTCGTAGCTGAGCCTCAGCCCGAGCTTACGGCTGATCAGATCGTCATCGACCGAGAGCTAGCCTTTGACAAGTATACGCTCGAGGACTCCTATGAATATAAGGAGGAGACGCGCACTATACAGTGGGATCAGATAAGAGAGCAACTCCTGCGCATCGAGCAGCTACAAGCAGAGCCACATCAGTGGGGCGTACTGCAAAACTATAAGAACGCAAACGGCGAGGCTCCACTCACCAAAGCGTGGTCTCGCAATAGCTACAAGCTGGTCTCAGACTCGCTCGGTGTGGAGCGCTATCAGTCGGTACCACTCTATGCCCCCACAGACACGCTCAAGCCAGAGCTGTATGGTCGCGACGGCACGCTCATAGCGATGACCGACACCCTGGGTAGTAAGTTTTGGCAAGGCCGAGTCGAGTCTCCCGAGGCAGACTGGTATGTGCCACGTCGCTACATTCAGCTACTGGAGCCCGACGTCACCTTCTCGCACGTGGTCGTAATAGATCGCAAGAACCAGCACATCGTCGTGCTAGAGCGCCAGTCGCCAGCGCACTACCTCGTGCGGAGTATCAACCCCGCCACGACGGGTCGCCACAAGCCACCTCATGCTAAGGAGACACCCCTAGGCATCTTCCTCCTACAGCAGAAGAAGCCTAAGATGTTTTACACCAGTGACGGGTCTAGTCGCATAGCAGGCTTTGCGCCGTGGGCTAGTCGCTTCACTTGTGGCGCCTATATACATGGTGTGCCCGTAAACAATCCCAAGGGCAAGATCGTCGAGTACAGTCCATCGCTCGGGACGATCCCCCGCTCCCATATGTGCGTCCGCAACGCCAGTTCGCACGCTAAGTTTGTCTATGACAACTGTCCCACCTTCGCCACGCTCATCGTAGTGATCGAGTGACCTTTTGGGTAGGAGAGGCTTGCAGGGTAAAATATTCTTTGTACCTTTGCAGGCGAAATACATCGTCGTACTCATTGTCGCCCCATAGAGGTGGGGCATTGGGTGGCGAGGATGATATGAATGTCTCACAAATAACCTCATAACAAGATGTACCTAGACAGTACCAAGAAGCAAGAGATCTTCGCACAGTACGGAGCCTCTGCACAGGACACAGGCAGTGTCGAGAGCCAGGTCGCTCTCTTTACTTATCGTATTCAGCACCTCACGGAGCACCTTAAGGAAAACAAGAAGGACTTCTCTACGTCACGTAGTCTGAAGATGCTCGTAGGTAAGCGTCGTCGTCTGCTAGACTATCTCGCCAAGAAGGATATCGAGCGTTATCGTAAGCTCATCGCTGACCTTGGCATCCGTCACACGACGAAGTTCTAAGCAACGCACGTCCAGCCGAAAGTCCTGGCAGAAAAATAGCCGAAAGAGGTCATTCGAAAATAATTCCTCCAAAGCTATTGCAGATTCAAAAAGTTTTCGTACCTTTGTACTCACAAATCGGCAGGGTACCCTTTAGCACCTCTCGGTGGTTAGGAAGAGCGACGGCTCTTATAAGTT
>OLSP01000394.1_pt1 | contig 43718 bp, 38 predicted proteins | sample 1672941 | NCBI WGS metagenome assembly OLSP01 (sample SAMEA3136739, study PRJEB25190) | human gut metagenome | reverse complement strand
TGCATCCGCACCGGTGACATCGAGAACGTGGGCAAGACCGCCCGCCACGGCACCTACTTCGAGATGCTGGGCAACTTCTCCTTCGGCGACTACTTCAAGCACGAGGCCATCGCATGGAGCTGGGAGTTCCTGACCGAGGTGGTGGGGCTGGAGCCTGACCGGCTGTACCCCTCCATCTATCTGGACGACGACGAGGCCTTCGACATCTGGAACAAGGAGGTGGGCATCCCCGCCGAGCGCATCTTCCGCTTCGGCAAGGAGGACAACTTCTGGGAGCACGGCTCCGGCCCCTGCGGCCCCTGCTCCGAGATCTACTATGACCGTGGACCGGAGTACGGCTGCGGCAAGCCCGGCTGCACCGTGGGCTGCGACTGCGACCGGTACATCGAGATCTGGAACAACGTGTTCTCCCAGTTCGACAACGACGGCCACGGCCACTACACGGAGCTTAAGCAAAAGAACATCGACACCGGCATGGGTCTGGAGCGTCTGGCCTGCGTATGCCAGAACGTGGACAGCCTGTTCGACGTGGACACCGTGATGAACATCACCCACAAGGTATCTGAGCTCACCGGCGCTCACTACGGCGAGACGGAGAAGCGGGATGTGTCCCTGCGGGTCATCACCGACCACATCCGCTCCGCCACCTTCATGATCTGCGACGGCATCCTGCCCTCCAACGAGGGGCGGGGCTATGTGCTGCGGCGTCTGCTGCGCCGGGCCGCCCGCCACGGGAAGCTGCTGGGCGTCAACGATCCCTTCCTGTATCAGGTGGTGGACACCGTGATTCATGAGAACGAGGGCCAGTACCCCGATCTGCGGGAGAAGCAGACCTATATCACCAAGGTCATCCGCACGGAGGAGGAGAATTTCGGCCGCACCATCGACGGCGGCATGAAGATCTTCTCCGACCTGCTGGCAGAGCACAAGCAGAAGCTGGAGAAAATTTTCTCCGGCGCCGACGCCTTCCGGCTGTACGATACCTTCGGCTTCCCCATCGACCTGACCATGGAGATGGCGGCAGACGAGGGCCTCAGCGTGGACGAGAACGCCTTCCAGAAGCTGATGAAGGAGCAGAAGGAGCGGGCCCGTGAGGCCCGGAAGGCTCTGGGCGATCTGGGCTGGGCCGGTGTGGAATTTGGCAAGGACGTGCCGGCCACGGAGTTCGTGGGCTATGACCACAGCGAGTGCGACGCCAAGATCGTGGCCATCGTGGCCGATGAGGAGCTGCGGGAAGAGGTAGCCGCCGGAGCCGAGGCCGTGGTGGTGCTGGATCAGTCCCCCTTCTACGCCGAGATGGGCGGTCAGGTGGCCGACCACGGCACCATCACCGCCGACGGCGTGGTGTTCACCGTGACGGACGTACAGAAAAACAAGGGCGGCAAGTTCATGCACTATGGACGTCTGGCACAGGGGGTGCTCCATGTGGGAGACACCGTTCACGCCGCCATTGACATGGAGCGCCGCAAGGCCATCCAGCGTGCTCACAGCACCACCCACCTGCTGGATGCGGCGCTGAAGAAGGTGCTGGGCGACCACGTCCATCAGGCGGGCTCTCTGGTGGAGCCGGACCGCCTGCGCTTCGACTTCACCCACTTCGAGGCCATCTCCCCGAAGGAGCTGCGGCAGGTGGAGGAGCTGGTGAACGATGCCATTCTGGAGGGCTATCCCGTGGTGACGGAGGTACTGCCCATCGAAGAGGCCAAGAAGAAGGGCGCTGTGGCCATGTTCGGTGAGAAGTACGGCGAGACCGTCCGGGTGGTGGAGATGAGCGACTTCTCCGTGGAGTTCTGCGGCGGCACCCATGTGGACAACACCGCCAAGGCCGGTCCCTTCCGCATCAAGAGTGAGAGCAGCGTCGCCTCCGGCGTGCGCCGCATCGAGGCCACCTGCGGCAAGCTGAGCCTGAAGGCCATGGAGAGCAGTCAGGGCGTGCTGAACCGGGCGGCCCAGTTCCTGAAAACCGCCCCCTCCGGGTTGCTGGAGCGGATGGAGCAGCAGGCCAACGAGATGAAGCAGCTGCGTCAGGCGCTGGAGAAGTTCAAGGCCGAGGCGTCTCTGGGCGAGGCCCGGCAGTTCCTGGCCTCCGCCAAGACGGTGAAGGACCTCCATGTTCTCGCCACCACCCGCAGCGGCGTGGACACCGCCGAGCTGCGGACCATGGGCGACTTCCTGCGGGATAAGGATCCCAAGGCCGTGGCGGTCATCGCCAGCATCAACGGCGAGAAGATCACCTTCTTGGCCGTGTGCGGCAAGGAGGCGGTGGCCCGTGGCATCAAGGCCGGTGATCTGGTGCGGCACGTGTCCGCCATCTGCGGCGGCAAGGGCGGCGGCAAGCCGGATTCCGCCATGGGCGGCGGCAGCGATCCCCTGAAGGTGGACGATGCGCTGGCCTCCGTGGACGATTTCGTGTCCGAGAAGCTGGGCTGAGACGAAAGGAGCATCCTATGAAAAACGATTGCCTGTTCTGCGCCATTGCCGGTGGGGAGATCCCCTCCAACAAGGTGTATGAGGACGAGCTGTGCTATGCCTTTTATGACATCGCCCCTCAGGCGCCCACCCATTTTCTGGTGATCCCCAAGGCCCACATCGCCTCCGTGGCGGAGGTGGATGGCGGCAACAGCGCCGTGGTGGCCCACATCTTTGAGGTCATCGCAAGACTGTGCCGGGAGAAGGGGCTGGAGAGCTACCGGGTGGTATCCAACATCGGGGAGCAGGCGGGGCAGAGCGTCCACCACCTGCACTTCCATGTGCTGTCCGGCCGGGATATGACCTGGCCTCCGGGCTAAGAGCACCATAGAACGAAGCAAAGACCCCCCGGTCCGCTGCTGTGAACAGCGGACCGGGGGGGCTTCCTGTTTTCGTGAGGGGCTCAAAAGCTGCCGATGGGGATGGAGCCGTCATCGGAGCCTTTTTCGATGGAGCGGATGGTGATCCAGTAGCTGCGGCCGCCGCCCATATCCACCTGTACCCGGTCCCCGGCCCGGCGGCCCAGCACGGCCTTCCCCACCGGGGACTCCTTGCTGATGAGGCCCTTCAGTGCATCCTGCCGTAGGGTGGTGACCAGCTGGATCCTCCGGCTCTTGCCGGTGTTTTCCATGAAGATCTCCACGGTGTCGTAGAGGCCCGCCGTGTCCTGACCGGAGCGGTCGTCGATGATGCGGGCGGTCTTGATCATCCGCTGCAGGTAGCGGATGCGGCTGTCATTGCGGTTTTTCTCCTGCTTGGCGCACTTATACTCGAAGTTCTCGCTGAGGTCACCGAAGGCCCGTGCCGTCTGCACGTCCTCGATGAGCTTGGGGCGCAGCACCTGCGTCCGGTAGTCGATCTCCTCCTGCATCTTCTGCACGTCGCCACGGGTCAATTCATCGTACATCGTTATTCCTCCCAAGCTTGCGCCAGACGGCGCAGTCCCTCCGGCAGACGCTCCAGGTCGATGCCGGAATAGTTTACCACCACAATATGCTGGGGCGCCGACGACCGGGCGCTGTAATAGTCCGACAGCAGCGCCAGACGCACCCCCTGCTCCGCCGCCCGGCTCCGCAGCGCCGCATCCGGCAGACGGGTATCCAGCCGCACCAGAAAGTGCAGACCGGCGTCCTGCTCCATGATCTCCACCCGGTCCGCCAGCGGGCTGGAGCGCAGCATGGCGATGACGGCGTCCCGCTTCTGGCGGTAGCGGGCCTTCATGCGGCTCAGGTGCTGCTCATAGCGGCCCTGCGCCATGAATTTGGCCAGAGTATACTGCTCGAAGCCCGACACCGTACAGGCGTAGAAGCCCAGCTTCTCCCGATAGACCTCCATGAGTCGGGGCGGCAGGATCATGTAGCTGATGCGGATGGAGGGGGCGATGGTCTTGGAGAAGGTATTCAGGTAGATGACCCGCTGGGCCTCGTCGATGGAGAACAGAGTGGGGATGGGACGGCCCACGAAGCGGAACTCGCTGTCGTAGTCATCCTCCAGTATCCAGCGTCCCTCCTGCTCCTCCGCCCAGCGCAGCAGCTCCTGCCGCCGTCCGATGGGCATGACGATGCCCGTGGGATAGTGGTGGGAGGGCGAGAGGTGGACGATATCCGCCTCCTGACGGCGCAGAAGCCGGGTGGAGAGGCCCTTTTCATCCAGTCCCACCTGCCGCAGATTCACCTGATGGCTGCGGTAAATTTCCGCAATTTTGCTGTATCCGGGGTCCTCCACGGCGTAGCACTTCTCCCGGCCCAGCAGCTGGATCAGCAGCGAATACAGAAACTCCGTACCGGCGCCGACGATGATCTGGCCGCTGTCCACGTTCATGCCACGGAACTGGCGCAGATAGTCGCTGATGGCCCGACGCAGCTCCTCCGCCCCGTTGTAGGGGGCGGCCTGCAGCAGGGCCTTGTCCCGCTCCAGCAGCGTCTCCCGCATGAGGCGGGCCCAGACGGTAAAGGGGAAATACGCCCGGTCGATGGAATTGGTCACAAGGTCCAGAAAATAGGTCTTCTGCTCCGGCTCCGGCGGCAGCGGGGCAGGCTGCCGGGCCGCCGCCTGTAAGGGGCGCTCCACGGGGCTGACGTAGTAGCCCCGCTTCTCCTGCGAGTAGATGTAGCCCTCCGCCGCCAGCTGCTCATAGGCATTCTGCACGGTGATGATGCTGACCTCCAGATGCTGGGCCAGCGCCCGCTTGGAGGGCAGCCGCTGGTGAGCCGGCAGTGTCCCGGACAGGATATCCCGGCGGATGCCCTCGTACAGCTGCTCATACAGGCTCCGGCCGCTCTCTTTGTTCAGGGGATAGGTCAGCATGGCTCCTCCATCTGGTATTATCCGATAATATTGATATGGGCATTTCAATAATACCAATTTCTACTATAATACAGACAGTACATAAAAGCAAGGAGATTTTTCCCATGAGAGATGCGAACATCAAGAAACTGGTTCTGGCGGCCCTGATGGCCGCACTGACCTATGTGGCCACCTCCATCGTGCAGATTCCCTCCCCCATGCAGGGCTATGTGAATCTGGGCGACTGCATCGTGCTGCTGAGCGGCTGGATCCTCGGCCCGTGGTGGGGCGCTGCGGCAGGCGGCATCGGCTCCATGCTGGTGGACCTGCTGGGCGGCTACGGTCACTATGCGCCCGGCACGCTGATCATCAAGGGCTGCATGGCTCTGGTGGCGGCCCTCATCGTCAAGGCCATGAAGGAGAGCAAGGCCTCCTATGTCATCAGCGCCGTGGTCAGCGAGGTCATCATGGTGGCGGGCTACTTCGGCTACGCCTCCCTGCTGCTGGGCAAGGGCTGGGGCGCTGCGGCCAGCATCCCCGGCAATCTGGTGCAGGGTGCTATGGGCATGGTCATCGGTCTGGTGCTGCTGGTGGTACTCAAGCGCAGTAAGGCGCTGGAAAAGCTGGCGTAAGAACGGTTGCAAAATGACGCCGGACGTGGTACACTGAAGGTGCAGAATTGCTTTTGCGAAAAGCGGCGGAGCGATCATCCGCCGCTTTTCGTTCATGCGAGGAAAGGAAGATAGCTATGGCTGGGATCATTCATGAGGTAGAGCGCACCGACCTGCTGGAACAGGTGCGGCAGGAGGCGGCGGACGCCGCACGGCAGCTGGCGGAGGCAGCCCGGCTGCGGCGGGGCCACATTGTGGTGGTGGGCTGCAGCACCAGCGAGGTGGTGGGGCATCAGGTGGGCAGCTGGTCCACGCCCCAAATCGCACAGGCCATTTTCGACGGACTCAACAGCGTGTTTGCTCCCATGGGCGTCTACATCGCCGCCCAGTGCTGCGAGCACCTGAACCGTGCGCTGATCGTGGAGCATGAGGCGGTGCCTGGGGCGGAGATCGTCAATGTGCTGCCCCAACCCAAGGCGGGCAGCTCCTTCGCCACCGCCGCCTACCAGAGCTTCCGGCATCCGGTGGCGCTGGAGGAGATCCGGGCTGACGCCGGTCTGGACATCGGCGGCACCCTCATCGGGATGCACCTGAAGAAGGTGGCGGTGCCGGTGCGCCTGCCCCAGAACCATATCGGCAGCGCCATCCTGCTGGCGGCCCGTGTGCGGCCCAAGTTCATCGGCGGCGAGCGTGCCATCTACGACGAGCATCTGAAGGACGGCTATCCGGAGTTCTGATTTGCATCATGAAGCATCCCCGGTCTGTAAAACAGGCCGGGGATGCTTTTATAATACCCATTATATTATAGATACCGCACGAAGAGGTAGACCATGGCAATGGTGATGACCAGCACCGTGGCCGGGGCGCAGTACTTGCAGTAGGTACCCCATGTCACCGGGTGGCCGTTCTTGGCGGCCACGGAGGTACCCACCACATTGGCGGAGGCTCCGATGGGGGTGGCACTGCCGCCCAGATCCGTGCCGATGGACAGCGCCCACGCCAGCACGGAGAGGTCCACGCCCTGCGACTGTGACATGGACTGGATCACCGGCACCATGGTGGCGGCGAAGGGGATGTTATCCACAAAGGCGCTGCACACAGCCGACAGCCACAGGATGATGGCCACCATCACAGCGGTGTGTCCGCCGCTGATGCGGCTGATCCAGCCGGCCAGCACATCCAGACAGCCGGTGTCCTCCAAACCGCTGACCACTACGAACAGGCCGATGAAGAACAGCAGCGTGCGGTAGTCCACCTTGGCGAACAGCCCCGCTGCCGCATGGCCTCCGGAGGTGCAGAGGGTGGCCAGCGCCATCAATACGGCGGCGATACAGCCGATGGTGGCCACCGTCAGCTCCGTCTGTGCGTGGGTGACCAGCAGCACCACCACCAGCAGGAACACGGCGCCGCAGGCGATGAAGGCCCGCCGATCCGTGATGGCGGAGGCGGCGTCTGGATAGGTGATATCCGTGGGGCGCTGACTCTCGCTCTCCCGCAGGATGCGGCGGAAGCAGAAGTAGAAGTACACCACCGTGGCCACCAGACAGATCAGCACGATAATGCCGGTGTTGGTGAGGAAATCGAAGAAGGTCAGACCCAGCGAGGTACCGATGATGATGTTTGGGGGATCGCCGCACATGGTGGCACTGCCGCCCAAATTGGCACAGAAGATCTCCGCCAGGATCATGGGAACCGGGTCGAAGCGCAGGGTGCGGCCCAGCTCCGCCGTGACGGCGGCCAGAAACAGGATGACGGTGATGCTGTCGATGAACATGGACAGCACGGCTGCCATGACCATGAAGCACACCAGCAGCGGCACGGTGCGGTAATGGACCGCCTTGGCCAGCTTCAGGCACAGCCAGCGAAAGATGCCCACTTGGCCCATGCCCTCCACCATCACCATCATGCCCGCAATGAACACGATGGTGGACCAGTTGATGCCGCCGGAGGACTCCGATGCGCCGTACCAGAAGGTGCTCTGGCCGAAGGCGGACAGGTTCAGGGTATCCCATATGGCCCCGCCATCGTGCATACAGACACCGAATACCAGCACCAGCATCAGTGCGCCGCAGCCCATCGTCACCCACTGGCGGGGGATGCGGTCCAGCACGATCAGCAGGAACATGATGACAAAAATTACCAATGCCGCCAGTTCAGCTACCATAGGAAATTCGCCTCTTTTTAGGATTCTATCTCGCAAGCGACGCCTATTGTAGCACTCTGTTACGGGAATTGCAACCCCCGGAGCTCTATGGAAGTGTTATAAGATTATGAATTTTTATTTCTTTGCAGATTCTTTATTATCTTCCATATTCTTCCATATCCGAATGGTCGAAGGGCGGGAGAGCTTCGTGGTAAAAGAGAGGGGTCGCCCCGCAGGGGCGGCCTCTCTTATGCAATTTTGCATACAATTTCGTTATGTTCCATTGTGATGGAATATGTATTTCATAAAAATCATTGATAACTGTAAATGCTTTTTATATAATTTATCTACAATCAAGAAAGGAGGCCCTCACATGAAAAAAATTATCATTCTTTTCTTCCTGATATGTGCCATTCCCCTCTCCGCCTGCTCCAAGGCGCCGGAACAGGTTCCTGCCCCCACGGTGCAGCGGCTCACCTCGCCATTGGAGCTTTCCGAGGATGAGGCCGCCACCCTTATACAGTGCTGTGGGGAAAACAGTGTCCTGTTGGCTGTCGGGCATCGCAACACGGCTCAGACCGGCCCCCTTTATCATACCGATTATCTGCTCTACTGGAACTATTCGGACGGGAGCACCAAACAGTTTCCCGTTTCCTCCCCGGCCTATATCATCTCCGCCGTTCTGGACGGATCCGATGTTCTGTACGTGGACTATGAAGCCATGGAGCCCGGCCTCAAATGGTCTCTGATCCGCTCCACAGACACAGGGAAAAGCACCCTCGCCTCCGGTCAAGCCGCTTCCTATAATCAGGTCCCTGCGTTGTTCTGCCTGAACAGTCAGCCCATGTATCTGCAATCAGAGGATACCGGCATATCCGTATATCGTGTGGATGGCAGTGCCGTTTCCAGCGTGCTGAACCTCACCGACTACACCATGTCCGATGTGACCGTTTGCACCAATGGTACGCAATTCGCCTTTTTGGCCTCTACCAATGACGACGCCTACTGGACGGCGTTCCTCTGCAATGCGTCCGGTATTCTGTACCAGAAGGAGCTTTCGCAGCAGGTCACAACCTTTGCCATAACGGGCGAGTACATGGTGTGCGGTTTGGGTGACCCGGAGACTCAAAAATTTTCCTATGAGACGATCCGCATCAGCGACGGAAAGGTATCCACCGCCGATTCCGCAGTACCCCTGTGGCGTCTGGCCGGAAGCGGCAGCAGCTGTATGTATGTAGACGATACCTTTGCTGCCCATATCCTCTATCCGGATACGCAGCAGACCGATCCCCTTGCGATCAACGACTATGCCACCTATCAAAACTGGCCCACGGTATTCTGCCCTGACGGAGTAGGCGGTTATCTGGTGGAAATGGATATCGAGGATACCAGCACCTACTGGCATATCACCACCTGACCATGATCCAAGCAATGAAAGAAGGGCTGTCCCACAGCGGGACAGCCCTTCTTGATTCGTAAAGGGGATCGATTACTGAGCAGCCTTGGCGGCCTTGATGGACTCGATCAGCTCGGGAACGACCTTGAACAGGTCACCAACGATACCGTAGTCAGCCACCTCGAAGATGGGAGCGTTCTCGTTCTTGTTCACGGCGATGATGCACTCGGAGTCCTGCATACCGGCCTTGTGCTGGATGGCGCCGGAGATACCCAGGGCGACGTAGACCTTGGGATGGACGGTCTTGCCGGTCTGGCCGACCTGATGGTCAGCGGTGATCCAGCCGGCGTCCACGCAGGCACGGGAGGAACCCACGACGCCGCCCAGGACCTCGGCCAGCTCCTCAGCCAGCTTGATGCCGCCCTCGACATCCTTGCTGATGCCACGGCCCACGGACACGATGAAGTCGGCACCGATCAGGTCCACCAGCTTCTTGGAAGCCTTGACGGTCTCCACGACCTCGGTCTTGATGTCGCTGGCAGACAGCTCGAAAGCGGGATGCAGGATCTCAACCTTCTCGGCGCAGTCGGCGCAGAACTCACGCTTCTTCATAACGCCGGGGCGCACGGTGGCCATGGCGGGGCGGAAGCGGGGGCAGAAGATGGAGGCCATCAGGTGGCCGCCGAAAGCGGGACGGGTCATCTTGATGTCACGGGAGACATCGTGATCCTGACCGTTGATCTTCACGGTACCCAGCTTCTCGATACGCTCCTCAGGCAGGGTGGAAGCCTCACGCAGGAAGTTCTTGTAGATGGGCATATCGATGTCCAGATGGGTGCAGTCAGCGCACAGACCGGTGTGCAGACGAGCAGCGCAGCGGGGGGCCAGATCACGGCCGATATTGGAAGCGCCGAACAGCAGAATCTCGGGCTTGATCTCCTCCACGGCATCGGTGATGACCTTGGTGTAGGCATCGGTGGTGTAGTCCTTCAGCAGGGGGCTGTTGTAGACATAGACCTTGTCGGCACCGTAGCCGCCCAGCTCCTTGGCGATGTCGTCCACGTTGTCGCCCAGCAGAATGCCGCACAGCTCAACGCCCAGTTCGTCAGCCAGCTTCCGGCCCTCGGAGATCAGTTCAAAGGTAGTGGGCATCATCTTGCCCTGACGCTGCTCACAGAAAACCCAGACGTTTTTGAAGGCAGCGGTATCAGCACTATTAAAAGCCATTTTCTTATCTCCTTCCTTAGATGATATGCTTGGCGGCCAGAATGCCAGCCAGCTTGTCGGTGGTCTCCTTGCCGGCGCCCTCAAGCATCATGCCGGCGCCCTTCTGAGGAGGCGTAAAGGAGGTGAGAATGTTGGTGGGGGAGCCCTTCAGACCGATGGTGGTGGCATCGATCAGGGGGTGATCCTTCAGCGTCTCGTAGGTCATGGTGACCAGAGGCTTGCTGTAAGCCTCGAAGGCGCCGCCAACGGACAGATAACGGGGCTGATTCAGCTCCTTGATGCAGGTGATCATGCAGGGGGTGTTGACCTTAACGGTCATGTAGCCATCCTCCAGCATACGCTTGACGATGAAGGTGTTGCCCTCCTTCTTGATCTCACCGGCATAGGTGACCTGAGGCAGATGCAGCTTCTCAGCGATCTGGGGGCCGACCTGAGCGGTATCGCCATCGATGGCCTGACGGCCGGCCAGAATGACGTCGTCCTCATCCACACCGTAGGTGTCGATGCCGGCGGCGATGATCTGGGAGGTGGCGTAAGTATCGGAGCCGCCGAACTCACGGGCGGTAATCAGGACACCCTCGTCCACGCCCATGGCCATCAGCTCACGCAGCATACCCTCGGCGGGAGGGGGACCCATGGTGAAGGCCACGACCTTGCAGCCCAGCTCGTCCTTCAGGGCCAGAGCGGCCTCGACGGCGTTCATATCATCGGGGTTGATGATGGTCTGCATGGACGCACGGTCCAGAGTACCATCGGGGTTCACAGCCACCTTACCGGAGGTATCGGGAACCTGCTTCACAGTAACAATAACTTTCATTTTGCCTTATACCTCCTCAATTACTTAACGCCCAGATGGCTGGCGATGACCATGCGCTGGACCTCGGAAGTGCCCTCATAGATCTCGGTGATCTTGGCATCACGCATCATGCGCTCCACGGGATACTCACGGGTGTAGCCGTAGCCGCCGAACAGCTGCACGGCACGACGGGTCACGTCGGAAGCGGCATCGGCAGCGAACAGCTTGGCCATGGCGGCATCCATGGAGTAGGGCTCGTGGTTCTGCTTCTTCATGGCAGCGGAGTAGACCAGGAACTGAGCAGCCTGCATCCGGGTGTGCATCTCGGCCAGCTGGAACTGGGTGTTCTGGAACTGGGAGATACGCTTACCGAACTGGACACGCTCCTTGGTGTACTTGACGGCCTCCTCCACGGCGCCCTCGCCCAGACCCAGAGCCTGAGAGGCGATACCGATACGACCGCCGTCCAGCGTCTGCATGGCGATCTTGAAGCCCTGGCCCTTCTTGCCCAGCATACGGTCCTTGGGGATGACGCAGTCCTCGAAAATCAGGTCGCAGGTGGAGCTGCCGCGGATACCCATCTTCTTCTCGTGCTTACCCTGAGTGAAGCCGGGGTCGGTCTTTTCCACCACGAAGGCGGAAATCTCCTTCATGGCACGGCCACGCTTGTCGGTGGTCTTACCGGTGACGGCGATGATGACGAAGGTATCAGCCACGTTGCCGTTGGTGATGAAGCACTTGGAGCCGTTGAGGATGTAGTTCTCGCCGGACTCGTCCAGTACAGCGGTGGTCTGCTGGCCCTGAGCGTCGGTACCGGCGCCGGGCTCGGTCAGGCCGAAAGCACCGATCTTCTTGCCGGACAGCAGGTCAGGCAGATACTTTTGCTTCTGAGCCTCGGTGCCGTGCTCGAAAATGGGAGCGCAGCACAGAGAGGTATGAGCGGAAACGATAACGGCAGTGGTGCCGCAGACCTTGGCCAGCTCCTCCACGCACATGGCATAGGAGAGGACGTCGCCGCCGGCGCCGCCATACTCCTTGGGGAAGTAAATGCCCATCATGCCCAGCTTCGCCATCTTCTCGACGGTCTCCATGGGGAAACGCTCTTCCTCGTCGATCTCGGCGGCCAGGGGCTTCACTTCGTTCTCTGCAAATTCGCGGTACATCTTGCGAACGAGCAGCTGTTCCTTAGTCAGATGGAAGTCCATACTCTTTTCTCCTTTACGAAATTTTACTTGGTATACTTAAAGAAGCCCTCGCCAGACTTGATGCCCAACTTGCCGGCGCGAACCATCTTCCGAATCAATACGTTTGCACGATACTTGCTGTCGTGGGTCTCGTTGAACAGCACATCCATGATATTCAGCACCACGTCCCAGCCAATGAGGTCACCCAGATGCAGGGGACCCATGGGGTGGTTGCAGCCCAGCTGCATGGCAATATCGATATCTTCCGCAGAGGCAACGCCCTCCTGCAGAACGCAAACGCCTTCGTTGCAATAGGGGATAAGGATCTTGTTGACCACAAAGCCGGGGGCCTCGTTGACCACCACGGGGGTCTTGCCGATCTCGGTGGACAGGTTCTTGATGTAGTCCACCAGCTCAGCGGGGGTATTGCCGCCGGCAATGACCTCTACCAGCTTCATGGCAGGCACGGGGTTAAAGAAGTGCATACCGATCAGATGGTGCTTCAGGCCCTGACCCATCTCGGTGATGGACAGAGAGGAGGTGTTGGAGGCAAAGATGGCCTCATCCTTGCACAGAGCGTCCAGACGGCCCAGCAGTTCCTTCTTCACGGCCATGTTCTCAGCCACGCACTCGATAACCAGATCGGCGTCAGCGGCGGCCTCGAACTCCTCCACCAGCACACGGCTCATCAGATCGTCAGCGGCCTCCTGCGCCATCTTGCCCTTGGCCACACGCTTATTCAGAGAAGCAGCCAGCTTATCCTTGTGGCGCTGCGCACTGGCCGTGCTGGAAGCATACAGCAGGACGGTGTGGCCCTTGCCGGCAAACACCTGAGCGATACCGCTACCCATAGTACCTGCACCAAAAACAGCGATCTTCATAATGATTCCTCCTAATTAGAATATATAGGGTCCTTGGTTTGCCCACCGGGCGCTACGCCCGGAAAACAACGTTCTGACAGAGCTTTACCGGTTCTGGTAGGGCTCGTGCTTGCGTTTTTCCAGAAAAGCGCCCATGCCCTCCTTCTGGTCCGCCGTCTCGAAGCAGCTGCCGAACAGCTTCTCCTCGATGATCACGGCCCGATCCATGTCCACCTGCAGGCCGTCGTTGATGGCCTTCTTGCAGGCCCGCACGGCGATGGGGGCATTCTTGGCGATGGTCCCGGCCAGCTTCTCCGCTGCGGGCAGCAGCTCCTGCGCCGGATAGACGGCGTTCACCAGCCCGATCCGCAGAGCCTCGTCGGCCTTGATGTTCTTGGCGGTGTAGATCAGCTGCTTGGCCATACCGGGGCCAACCAGACGGGCCAGCCGCTGGGTGCCGCCGAAGCCGGGGGTGATACCCAGACCGGCCTCCGGCTGACCGAACACGGCGGTGTCGGCGCAGATGCGAATGTCGCAGCTCATGCTCAGCTCGCAGCCGCCGCCCAGTGCAAAGCCGTTGACAGCGGCGATGGTGGGGATGGGCAGCGTCTCCAGCCGGCGGAATACGTCGTTGCCCTTCTTGCCGAAGGCCTCGCCCTCGGCCTTGGTGAGGGTGCTCATCTCTCCGATGTCGGCCCCCGCCACGAAGGCCTTCTCCCCGGCGCCGGTGATGACCAGTACACGGATCTCCTCGTCGGCCTCCACGGTGTCCAGCAGCTCCGCCAGATCCGCCAGCACCTGAGAATTCAGGGCGTTCAGCGCCTCCGGACGGTGGATGGTGGCCACGGCATATGGACCTTTTTTCTCCAACAGTACGTTCGTCACAATGGTTCCTCCTTACTGTGGCAGCCGCCGCCGAAGCAGCGGCAACGTCATGGGAAAAAGCGCTTTCTGCGGGGGGTGTTCCACCCGCAAAATGCACTTTCTCATATACCTTATCCATTATAGACGTTCGTCTAAAATTTATCAAGCACTTCTCGCCCGGCTTTTCTCTTTTTAGAGGAAATCACAAATTTCGTCGGATTTTTTGCGTACTTTTCCAGCTTTTTGCCGCACCTGTTCTTCGATGCGCCGTCCTACGAAAACGTCGCTTCGGCGGCTCTCCCTTACCGGGAGAGATTTTCCGGCGTTCCCTCTTGCTTTTTCACCGGAAAACCGGTATATTGGGTAGTCGGATACCATCGCCATGCGGCGTTTTTCAGGAGGAACGACACCATGCGTATGCGGAAAAAGAAGAATCTACTGCCCCGGATGGAGGCCTGCCGGGCCTGTCAGGTACAGGACCCCTTCGCCATGCGGGGCCACTGGCGGGAGCTGATGCCCGATGCCCGTGAGCTGCGGGTAGAACTGGGCTGCGGCAAGGGGCGCTTCACCGTGGGTACGGCCCAAGCGGAGCCGGATGTTCTGCTCATCGCCGTGGAGAAGGTGCCGGACGCCATGGTGGTGGCCATGGAACGGGCGCAGGCGGCGGGGCTGCACAACGTATTCTTCGTGGTGGGGGACGCCGCCCTGCTGCCGGATATGTTTGCCCCGGCGGAGGTGGACCGGCTGTACATCAACTTCTGCGACCCGTGGCCCAAGAGCAACCAGAAGCGCCGCCGTCTGACCCACGGCAATTTTCTCAAGTGCTACCGGCAGGTGCTGCCTATGGGCGGGCAGATCCACTTCAAAACCGACAACGACAAGCTGTTTCATTGGTCCGTGGAGGAGATCCCCCAGTACGGCTTCGCCCTGTCGGAGGTGACCCGTGACCTCCACGCCGACGGCCCCGTGGGGATCATGACGGACTACGAGGCCAAGTTCTATGAGCTGGGGAAGAACATCAACCGCTGCGTGGCTACCATGGAGCCGTGGACGGAGCCGGAGGAGGAACCTGCGGAGGCTGCTCCGGTGGAAGCTTCTTCCGCAGAATGATATAAGAACAGCAGGGTGGTATAACCATCCTGCTGTTCTTTCATGGGGAAAAGCGCTCTTTACGACTCCTGCTTGAAATACTCCGCACCGGCGCCGCACAGGGGGCACTTATAATCCTCCGGCAGGGAGTCCCCCTCGTATACATAGCCGCAGACCTTGCACACATAGCGGTGCTGCCCCTCCGGCTTTTCCTCCGCCGGGGCCGCAGCCTGTACGTCCGCCGCCAGCGTGGCCGCCAGCCGCTCCAGCTGCATGGTCTGATCCTCCCGCAGGGCGGAACGGATGGTAAAGGTGTCCTCCAGCTGCTGCCACCCCTTCAGAGGCTGGAGGATCTTCTGCATCCCCTTGCCGCTGGCCGGGGCCCAGGAGCCGTTCTCCAGCAGCACCACCCGGCGATTCTGGAGATTGTGGGCAGCGATATCGTGGAGCAGCTCCTCCATGGTGATGAACACCCCGGCGTTGTAGGTAGTGGCAGCAAACACCAGATGGCTGTAACGGAAGGCCGCCGACAGAATGTAAGAGGTAGGCGTCACGGAGGTATCGAACATCTGCACCCTCACACCCCGCTCCGACAGTCGGCAGGCCAGAATGTTGGCGGCGTTCTCCGTGTTGCCATACACGGAGGCGTAGGCGATGAGCACCCCCCGCTCCTCCGGCTCGTAGCGGCTCCAGAGGTCGTACTTGTGCAGGAGATACCCCAACTCCTTCCGCCACACAAAGCCGTGGAGGGGCAGCAGCATGGCGATGTCCAGCTCCGCCGCCTTCTTCAGCACCGCCTGTACCTGAGAGCCGTATTTGCCCACGATGTTGGTGTAGTAGCGCCGGGTCTCGTCCAGATAATCCCGGTCGAAGTCCACCTCATCGGCAAACAGCCGGCCATTCAAGGCCCCGAAGCAGCCGAAGGCATCCGCCGTCAGCAGCAGACGATCCGTCTCGTCGTAAGTCATCAGTACCTCCGGCCAGTGGACCATGGGGGCCGCAATAAAGCGCAGCGTGTGCCGCCCGGTGCAGAGGGTATCCCCCTCCTTCACCACATGGATGCGCTCCTGAAAGCCGGGGCCGAAGAACTGGGTCATCATGGTCTTGGCCATAGCGCTGCAATAGATCTGCACCTCCGGGAAGCGCAGCACCAGCTCCTCCAGCTCCGCCGTGTGATCCGGCTCCATGTGGTGTACCACCACGCAGTCCAGCGGCCGCCCCTCCAGCGCATGGAGGAGATTTTCCCGGAAGGTGCGGCGCACCGCCGCATCCGACGTGTCAAACAGTACGGTCTTTTCGTCCCGCAGCAGATAGCTGTTGAAGGAGATGCCTGCCGGTACGTCGAACACGCCCTCAAACATGGCCAGCCGCCTCCCGTCGGCACCCACCCATGTGTAATCGTCATTGATCCTTCTCGTGCAGTACATGGAAATACTCCTTTCTCTTGGTACCATCGATGATGTGTTTCCCTGATAGTATAGCAGATATTTCCGCCCTTCGCCACAGGAAAAAGCACGCCGCATATGCGGCGTGCTTTTTAAGACAGTTACGCCTTCTTGGCGATGTCGCACAGGGCGGCGAACGCCGGGGCATCGTAGATGGCCATCTCGGAGAGCATCTTGCGGTTGATCTGGATGCCGGCCACCTTTAGACCGTGCATGAAGGTAGAGTAGTTCATGCCGTTGATCTTGCAGGCGGCGGAGATGCGGGTGATCCACAGCTGACGGAAGTCCCGCTTCTTCAGGCGGCGGCCCACATAGGCGTAGGTCAGAGACTTCATGACCTGCTCATTGGCCATCTTGAAGTGCTTGGACTTAGCGCCCCAGTAACCCTTGGCCAGCTTCAGCGTCTTATTTCTTCTTTTACGCGCCATCATAGCGCCTTTTACACGTGCCATATCTTAATTGCCTCCTATTCTAACGATTCCGTCTCTTATTTGTAGGGGATCATCTTGCGGATGGTCGCCTCGTTGGTGCAGTCGGCGTAGGTGCCGGACCGCAGACGACGGCCACGCTTGGTGTCCTTCTTGGTGAGGATGTGGCTCTTGAAAGCGTGAGCTCTCTTGACCTTGCCGGATTTCGTCAGATTGAAGCGCTTCTTGGCGCCGCTGTGAGTCTTCAGTTTAGGCATAATTTTTACTCCTTCCATCTATTCTCTTGCCGGGGGCAAGCAGAACTTTTGTTTACTTGCCGGTCTTGGGAGAGAGGAACATCGACATATTCCGGCCCTCCAGCTTGGCGGCCTTATCCATGGTGGCGACCTCGGTGCACTGTTCGGCAAACTTCTTCAGAAGCTCCCGGCCGATCTCGGTATGTGCCATCTCACGGCCACGGAAGCGAACAGAGACCTTCACCCGGTTCCCCTCCGTCAGGAACTTCTGGGCATTTTTCAGTTTGGTGTTGAAATCCCCCACGTCAATGCCCGGAGACATCCGGATCTCCTTGATCTCCACCACGTGCTGGTTCTTTCTGGCTTCCTTCTCCCGCTTGCTCTGCTCGAACCGGTATTTGCCGTAGTTCATGAGCTTGCACACCGGCGGGGTTGCCTGGGGAGAGATCTTCACCAGATCCAGCCCCCGCTCGTCCGCAATGTGCAGAGCGTCGGCGGAGGACATGATACCCAGCTGTTCACCGGTCTCACCGATGAGGCGGATCTCCTTGTCACGGATCTCCTCGTTGAGTTGATGCACTACATTGCTAATAACCGAAGCACCTCCTTCAGAAAATAAAAACACGGATGCAAAGCTGCATCCGCACAACAAAGTCTGCGCCCCTTCCGGGCCGCCGCCATACTCGCTGTTGACCTCTTTGCCTTTGCTGGAGGTGAGGCGGATGCATCCTGCCTTCTTTGTTTTCTCCAGTAGTATACCATCGCTCCTCCCGCCTGTCAAGCGGATTTTTTATCTGCCGCCGGAAATTTTTCACGGGAGGATGTATGCTCCGCCGGTTTTCGGGCAAACTGAAGCTGTATCGCAGATACGGAAGGAGGTGCCTCGATGTCCGGCAAAAATCAGCAGAACCAGAATCAGCAGAAGCAGAACAAGCAGAACCAAAACCAGAATCAGAATCAGCAGGAGCAGCAGAACCAGAACCGGCGCTGACCGCCCGGTACACAGGACAAAGCATGGGGGAGGGTGTCCAAGGACACTCTCCCCCATGTGGTTTTACGGGCGCATGAAGCCGCAGCACCCCAGCTCCGGCAGTGTCAGCAGACCCAGCGACCGGTAGAACCTCTTGGTTTTCTCCGTGTCGTCCGTCAGCAGCTGCACCTGCCGCACCGATCGGAAGCGCTCCAGCGCCGCCTGCATCAGCGCCGTGCCGATTCCCCGCCGCTGGTGATCCGGCCGCACCAATAGGTCCTGTACCAGCACCACGGTACAGCCGTCACCCACAGCCCGCAGCAGCCCCACCAGCGTCCCGTTCTCACGGGCGGCCAGTGTCAGCAGTGACCCGGCAAAGCCTCGGCGCAGCGCCTCCGGCTGCTCCGTATAGGCCGTCCATCCGACGCTTCCATACAGAGCCAGCACCTCCGACTCCTGATAAGTGGTATATTCCTCGATATGCATCCATCAGCAACTCCTTTATACAAATGTGAGCTGCTTACTTTCTCAATCTCATTCCTCGTCCCCCCGGTCAAGCGCCGTATTTGGCGGCGATATACTCCTCCAGGCACACACCCTGCTGATAGATCTCCGCAGCGGCCTCCTGTCCTACATAGCGGTAGTGCCACGGCTCATAGATGATGCCGGTGGTCTCCGTCTTGGCGGTGGGATAGCGCAGGATGAAGCCGTAGCGCCAGCTGTTGGTCATAAGCCACTGCTGCACCGCCGTCTGCTCCTGACTCTCGTCCAACAGCTGGTGGTCCAGATCCACGATGTCCACCGCCAGCCCCAGCTGATGCTCGCTGGTGCCGGGAACGGCCACCTGACGGCCCGCCTCCGTCTCGGCGTCGGCATCGCTGTACCCCTGATCCAACAGGGACTGCTTCATCTGGTCGAAGAGGGCCTGCTGCATGGCCTGCGTCCGGTAGGCAGAGCACACCACGGGATACAGCCCCTCCGCCCGGCAGGCGTCCATCATCTGCTGGAGGGCGTCGTAGCAGCGGCTGTCCACCGTCCAGCCGTTGGAGAGCTCCACCTCGTCCACAGTCCAGCCCTCCGGCAGGGGATTCCACCGGTTCACCAGCGTCAGATTCCACGGGATCTCCTGCTTCCGGTCGCTCTGCTGGTCGTCAGGCTTCTGGTTCTGCTCTCTATCCGAAGGCTCCACCGGAGTGTTTGGGGTATCGGGCCTGTCCACATTCTCGCTGGGGGTGGGCTGCGCCGGTTCCTTATCCTTGCCGCAGCCCCGCAGCACCAGTATCAGCACCACAGCCAATACCGCCAGCACCAGCAGGCCCAGCAGCAGCTTCCGCCGACGCACCTGCGCCTGCCGCCGCCGATTCCGCTGCGCCCGCAGCTGACGGCGCTGCTCCGGGGTCTGATCGTAATAGTCGCTCATGTGTCGGTCTCCCCTCTCAGGCCCGCAGGGTGGGTGGATACACACCGCCGGCGTGGAGCTTCTGCAGCTCCGCCGCCACCGCCTGCCGGTCCTCGTGGTACGTCATGCCGAACCAGCGGTCTGCCGAGTGCAGCACGGATACCTCCAGCCGTCCCTGCTCCAGCAGGTCTCCCACCATGCCCGGCAGCAGGCACTCCGCCTTGATGTTGTCCCCGGCCTCGCAGCGCAGGAAGTGATCGAAGTAGGCCTCCAGCTCCTGAAAGATGGAGGGCATGAAGCCCCAGAAGTTCATGGACACCACCGTGTCCGGCGCCAGCTCCCGGTGCCGGCCCTCCGCCACATCAGCGATGGAGCCGTCCGGGAACAGCTGGATCTTCAGCGTCTCATGGATGCCACGGAGCCAGCCGTCCTCCACCCGGCACACGCCACGGGACACGGTGCCGTTGGCGCTGACGGTGTTTTTCAGCAGATACCCCACCATGGTGGCCCGTCCCTGCCGGGGCAGGCGCTGAAGCTCCTCATACATGGCCCGGTAGGCATCCACGCCGTAGTAGTCGTCGGCGTTGATGACGCAGAAGGGCTCGGAGAGATAGGGCCGGGCGCACAGCACCGCATGGGCGGTGCCGAAGGGCTTGGTGCGGCCCGCCGGAATGGTGTAGTAGTCCGGTATGCTGGTGAAATCCTGCATGGCGTAGCAGACCTCCAGCGGCTCTCCTGTTTTTGTTATGAGTGTGCGGTCCCCCCACAGGCGATCCATCAGCTCCCGCATATCGGGCTTGATAATGAACACCACCTTGGTAAAGCCCGCCCGAACGGCATCGTAGATGGAATACTCCATCAGCATCTCCCCCTGGGGTCCTACGCCGTCCACCTGTTTATTTCCACCGTAGCGGGAACCCAGTCCCGCCGCCATAATGACCAGTGCTGCCTTCATGGTGATCCTCCTGAAATACGCCGCCTCCATTCCGCAGGGGCGGCGGCTTATTTTTCCGTAACGGCCCGTGGCCGCTTCGATGATTATACCACACTCCCGCCGCCGCTTCAACCGTTTCCGCCGGGAAATCCCCGGATAACAAAATCGTCACATCCGCCGTATTCGCCGTAAAGTTCACAAATCTGTAACCTTTTACACTGGATTTCCTGTCGCCGCCGCTTTATAATAGAGAGACTATGTGCCTTCGGCCGGTGGGCTATCCTGCCGTGCCTTGCTGATTTTCGGAAAGGAGTTTTTCCTCTATGTCCAGACATTATTCCTCTCGCTCCTACGGCGGCTACGGTTCCTCCCGCCGCCGCACCGGGGCGGATCGGTTCGGTATACTCACCTTCTTCCTGCTGCTGATCTCCAGCGGCTTTCTGGCGGCCCGGCTGCTGACCACCGGCGTGCTGACCCAGAAGCTGACGCTGCTCCTGCTGTCGGTGCTGGCGGGACTGAACGTTCTCTTCGCCGTGACCCAACTGCCCCGCTGGCGCAACAAGCTCTGGAAGCTTGTTCTGGGCGTGGTGGCGCTGGTACTGTCGGCGGGCATGATCTACGCCACCGTGGCCACCAACGCCGTGCTGGAGACTCTCTCCCGTGTGTCCAGCACCGGCAGCGTCAAGACCGTGGTGGTGCGGGTCCGGGAAAACGACTCCGCTCAGGAGATCGGTGATACCTTCGGCTATACCTACGGCTATCTGGCTCAGACGGATACCGACACCACCGATGCCCTTCTGACGCATCTGGAGGAGGGACTGGGGCAGGTCAAGACCAAGTCCTACGACACTCCCACGGCTCTGGCCGACGCTCTGTACAACCGGGAAGTAGACGCCGTCATCCTGGGCAAAGGCATGGTCTCCACCCTGAAGCAGACCGACGGTTACAAGGATTTTACGTCCCGCACCCGTGAGATCTATACATACGACGTGACACACGAGTCCGACCCCATCGCCCCGAATACCAACATCTCCCGTCAGCCTTTCGTGGTCTATTGCAGCGGCACCGACGAGCGCATCTCCGATACCCTGCTCAACACCCGCAGCGATGCCAACATTCTGGCGGTGGTGAACCCCTCCACCCATAAAATTCTGCTGGTGAATATCCCCCGTGACTACTATCTGCCCCTGCCCTTCAACGGAGAGATGGATAAGCTGACCCATTTCAGCGTATATAGTGATAAGGGCATGGACGAGCCCATCGAGGCCCTGAACACCTTGCTGGGGGTGAAGGCCGACTACTACGCCCGTGTGAATTTCAGCGGCCTTATGGATATCGTGGACGCTCTGGGCGGCATCGACGTCACCTCCCCGGTGGACTTCACCACCATCGCTATGGAGATGCCCAATGAAAACGGCGACGGTGGCTATCACGACGAGTCCTTCACCTTCACCGAGGGTGTCAATCACCTCAACGGCCGGGAGGCTCTGGCCTTCTCCCGTGAGCGCTCCGCCTTCGCTCAGGGCGACGTGCAGCGGGGCCGCAACCAGATGGCGGTGCTGCAGGCCATCATTAACAGGGCCACCTCCCCCGCCATCCTCTCCGGGTATCAGGATGTGCTGAGGGCCGTCTCCGACTCCTTGCTGACCAATATGCCCCAGCAGGATATCCTGAAGCTGGTGAAGCTGCAGTTGGAGGACAAGGTGGGCTGGGACATCAGCACCTACACCCTCACCGGCACCACGGATATGCAGGACTGCTTCACCACCGGCTTCCCCCTCAGCGTACTGGTGCCGGATGAGAGCTCCGTCGCCGCCGCTCGCCGGATGATCCGGGAGCTCATCAACGGCTGATTTCCCCCGTCTTTCCGGAAAATTTGATATTTCCCCGGTTTTTTCGCAAAAATCTCTGGTAATTCTACTATCTATCCTATATAATAGGGGATTGCGGCCGGTCATAAAACCATGCGGGCCGTCATCTCTGAAGCAAGGAGAAATGTGCTATGACTTCCAAACAAACGCACAGCGACGCCTCCGGCAGCCGCCGTATGGCGTGGATGGACTGGTTCGGCCTTATTGCGCTGGGACTGCTGATGGTGTGCAGTCTGGTGCTGCTGGGCCAGCTCCTGAATCTGGATATGCTGGACAACAAATATCTGCTGCTGCTGATGGCGGGCATCCTGATCCTCAATGGCGGCCACGCCGTGGTGCAGCTGCCCCGCCGCCCCTCCAGGGGTGGTCATGCCGCTAAGATCGGCTGCGGCGTGCTGGCTGTGATCCTGTCCGCCGGAATGATCTACGGCGCCGTGGCCGGCGGCAGTCTCAAAAGTGCCGTCACCCGCATCGTGGGCAAGATGGCGGAGAAGCAGACCATCGACATCATCGTCCTGAAGGACAACGAGGCCAGCTGCATCGAGGATGCCGTGGGCTATACCTTCGGCGTGCTGGAAAACGCCGATCAGGAGAACACCGCCGAGGTGCTCAAAACCCTGTCCGATCTGAATCCCACCCCCAAGGCCTACGCCTCTGTGCCCCAGCTGGCGGACGCTCTGTATGACGGCGAGGTGGACGCCATTATCCTTAACGACGGCTACCTGCCCATTCTGGAGCAGACGGAGGGCTATACGGATTTCGACAACTACACCCGTATCCTCAAGCAGTTCGACTTCACCAAGGAGGTCGCCCCGGTGGTACCCAACGAGTCCATCACCGTGGAGCCCTTCGTGGTCTATTGCAGCGGCATCGATGCCCGGAACTCCGATGTCAACATCCAGAGCCTCAGTGACGTGAATATTTTGGCGGTGGTGAATCCCAAGTCCCGGCAGATCCTGCTGCTAAATACCCCCCGTGACTACTTCCTGCCCCTGAGCTTCAACGGCCAGCTGGATAAACTGACCCACGCCGGTATGTACGGCATCGACGAGTCCATGCGGGTGCTGGACGATCTCTACGGTGTGGAAACGCAGTACTACGCCCGTGTCAACTTCTACGGCCTGACCAAGATCGTGGACGCTCTGGGCGGTGTAGACGTCTACTCCGAGCAGACCTTCACCACCAAGGTCATGCAGATCCCCGATAAGAACGGCAATCTCTATGACGACTACTTCTCCTTCACCGAGGGGATGAACTACAACGTGGACGGGCAGGCGGCTCTGGCTTTCTGCCGGGAGCGCTACTCCTTCTCTGACGGTGACAACCAGCGTGGCCGCAACCAGATGGCCATGATTAAGGCCATCTTCAACAAGGCCACCTCTCCCGCCATCCTCTCCACCTACGGTGAGGTGCTGGATGCCGTGGCGGACACCATGATCACCAATATGCCCTATGAGGACATCACCAGTCTGGTAAAAATGCAGCTGTCGGATATGTCCGGCTGGAACATCACCAGCTACTCCGTCACCGGCTACGGCGGCACGGAGGAGTGCTACTCCATGCCCGGTCAGGCCCTGTGGGTCATGTGGCCCGACTATGGCACGGTGAACGTAGCCAAGGATCTCATTGCACAAGTCATGGCGGGTCAGACCCCCGTCATCCCCGAAGATTAAGCGCTGCATCAGCGCAGCATTTGTGTATTAGGAGTGTGGATCATGTCAAATCGGCAAAAGCTCATGGGGCATCTGTATGCCATCTTTACCACTCTGGTGTGGGGCAGCTGCTTTGTGCTCACCAAGGTCATGCTGACGGCCTATACCCCCACCCAGATCATCCCCCTGCGGATGGGGCTGGCGTATCTGGCTCTGTGGGCGCTGCGACCCAAGACCATGAAGCTCCCGTGGAAGGATGAGCTGATGTTCATCCTCATCGGCATCACCGGCGGCAGCTTCTACTTCTTCCTGCAGAATACCGCCTCGGCTCATACCTCCGCTGCCAACGTCAGTATTCTGGTATCCATGTCCCCTATTCTAACGGTGATTTTGGCGCAGCTGTTCTCCCGCAGGGGGGAGAAACTGGGCAAGTGGGTCTACATCGGCGCCGTGGTAGCCATCGCCGGCGTGGTGATGGTGGTACTCAACGGCACTCTGTCCTTCCATCTAAGCCCCTTGGGCGACCTGCTGGCTCTGGCCGCCGCCCTCATGTGGGCGGTGTACTCCATCCTCGTCAAAAAGTATACCGAGCGCTACGACAACTTCCTTGTGACCCGCCGGGTGTTTCTGTGGGCCTTCCTGACCTCCCTGCCGCTGGTGCTGCTGACGGACGGCCTGCCCAGCCTGACGCCCCTGTTCACCCAGCCCAATATTCTGGTGAGCTGGCTGTTTCTGGGAGTGTTCGGCAACGCCGTGTGCTTCGCCATCTGGAACATCGCCTTCAAGCGGCTGGGTGTGGTCATCACCAACAACTACCTCTATGCCACTCCTTTCGTCACTGTGGTGGCGGGCTGGCTGCTGCTGGGGGAGAAAATTTCCCTCATGTGCATCATCGGTGCCGTCCTGATCACGCTGGGTGTCATCTTCGCCGGGAAGTCGGATTCCTGAGTATCTTCGCTGTTCACTTTTTCCTACATCGAGGGACGCCCGTCAGGGCGTCCCTCTTTTCGTCTCCGCCGCATCCTTCACGCTTCCTGAACGGAGGATGCCGTTCCGATCTGTACAAAATTGCCAATAGATACGCCACTCCTTCTGTGCATTTTACCGTATTCCGCTGTGAGATGCAGTCTCCTCCCCTTGACCGAAAGGAAAATTTCGGCTATAATAGGCGGTACAACCGCTGCGGCGGGGTATATGCGGTACACCGCTGAATGGAAAGGAATCTCATCGAAAATGCAAGATCAGCGCAGTCTGCTGGCACAGTTTCTACGCTTCTCCTCGGCCACCGTGGCCTCCCTCATGGTCTTTTCTCTGTACTCCATCGTGGACGGCCTGTTCGTGGCCAAGGGCGTGGGGGACTACGCCATGGCGGCGGTGAATCTGGCCGTCCCCTTCACCAACGTCATGTTCTCCATCGCCGTCACCTTCGCCGTGGGCACCAGTACCATCCTGTCCATCTATCTGGGGCAGGGCAACCGGGAGCACGCCAACCGTCTGTTCTCCCAGAATCTGGCGCTGCTGGTGGTCATCGGCCTGACCATCACCGCTCTGGTGCTGATCTTTCTGAAGCCCTTTGCCCTGCTGCTGGGGGCGGAGGAGGAAACGCTGGGCTACACCATGTCGTACCTGAGGGGGCTGGCTCCCTTTGCCATCTGCTTCATCGTGTCGTATAATCTGGAGATCTTGGTCAAGACCGACGGGCGGCCCATGCTGGCCGTTCTCACGGTGTGCATCGGCTGCCTCACCAACTGCGTGCTGGACTATGTGGCCATCTTCGTGCTGAATTGGGGCGCATGGGGTGCCGCCTTCGCCACGGGTTTGAGCCAGCTGCTGACCTGCGTCATCTACATCACCCACTTCTTAGGCAAGCACACCACCTTCCATCTGGTGCGCTTCCGGCCGGAGGGCTCCATCTACCGCCGCCTGATCCCCATCGGACTGGCGGACGGTGTCACGGAGTTGTGCAACGGCGTGATGATCTTTCTCTTCAACCATGTGATCCTCCGCTGCATCGGCACCGACGGGCTGGTGAGCTATACCATCATTGCCTACACCAATACGCTGGTGGTGAACATCATGCTGGGTGTGTCTCAGGGCTCCCAGCCGCTGGTGAGCTTCCAGTACGGCCGCAAGGACTCGGAGAAGTACCACCGGCTGCTGCGGTACGGCCTGATCACCGTAGCCATCATGACGGCGGTCTGCTTTGCCGGTATTTTCCTGCTGGCCCCGCAGCTGGTACATATCTTCCTCGGCTCGGAGAAGCCTCTGCTGAACGCCTCCTCCACCGGGGCGCTGCGGCGATACGCTCTATCGTATCTGCTGGTGGGCTTCAATATCCTCATGGGCGGCTTCCTGACGGCGGTGGAGCGGCCCCGCTCCGCCCTGTGCATCTCCATGGGCCGGGGGCTGGTGCTGCAGGCCGGGGTACTGCTCCTGCTGGCGGTGCTCTGGGGCGGCAGCAGCATCTGGTTCGCCCCCCTCTGCTCGGAGCTGCTGTGCCTTGTCATGGCGCTGGCCCTCATGCGCCGCTTCCGCCGGGATACGGCGGCGTAAAGGCAGCGGCAAAAACATTTGAAAAACTTTCCCCCATCTGTTATAATCGTCTTACAACGTGTGGCCTTTCTGCGTAAATCCGGTTGCAGAAACGCCGCACGTTGTTTTGCGGAATTCCATAGGCAAATCGTGCAGCAGAAATGCGTAAGTCCGGATTTCCGGGACTTACGCATTTTTATCACGCCGAAAGAGAGGACACAACTATGGAACACACCACACAATTTCTGGAGACCGAGCCCGTCGGGCGGCTCATGCACCGCTACGCCATCCCCTGCGTCATCTCCCTGCTGGTGGGGGCGCTCTACAACATCGTGGATCAGATCTTCATCGCCAACGCCAGCTATCTGGGTTCCTACGGAAATGCCGCTAATACGGTGGTCTTTCCCCTGACTGTGGTGGCGCTGGCCATCGCCGTCATGATCGGTGACGGCTGCTGCACCTTCGTCAGTATCTCGCTGGGCAAGGGCCAGCGAGAGGATGCCCGCCGAGCCGTGGGCAACGCCGTGGTGCTGGCGGCAGGCAGCGGTCTGGTGCTGACGGCGCTGTACCTGCTGCTTGCCGATCAGATCCTGGCCATGTTCGGCGGCACCGTCAATGCCGAGACCTTCCGCTATTCGCAGGAGTATTTCTTCTACATCTCGCTGGGCATCCCCTTCTATATGTTCGGGCAGGCCATGAACCCCGTCATCCGGGCCGGCGGCGCTCCCCGCTTCGCCATGATATCCACGCTGGCCGGAGCGGTGGTGAATATCCTTCTGGATCCCATCTTCATCTTCGTCTGCCGCTGGGGCATGATGGGGGCAGCGGTGGCCACCGTGATAGGGCAGGTAATCACGGCAGGACTGGCCGTCTGGTATCTGCCCCGGATGAAGGTGATCCGCCCCGGCCGCCGGGTTCTCCCGCTCCATGGCAAGCTCTGCTCCCGGATGCTGACACTGGGCATCACCAGCTTCCTCTCCCAGATCAGTCTGGTGGCCGCCATGGCCGCCATCAACAATATGCTGCGAAAGTACGGCGCTCTGGACCCGGTGTTCGGGCAGGCACAGTATGCCCAGATCCCCATGGCGGTGGTGGGCATCGTCATGAAGTTCTTCCAGATCGTCATCTCCATCGTGGTGGGCATGGCCGCCGGGTGCATCCCCATCGTGGGCTATAACATGGGGGCCGAAAAGCGCTTGCGGGTGCGTCAGCTGTTCACCCGCCTGCTCATCGCCGAGGCCGCCGTAGGCGCTGTGGCGCTGCTTTTGGCGGAGTGCTTCCCCCGATCCCTCATCGCCATCTTCGGCGCTGCCAACGAGAGCAGCTATTACACGGACTTCGCCTTGCGTGCCTTCCGCATCTACCTGTCCATGGTGGTGCTGGCCTGCGTCAACAAGGCCTGCTTCATCTTCCTGCAGGCAGTGGGCAAGGCGCTGGCCTCCACCCTCCTGTCCATGATCCGGGAGGTGGTGTTCGGCGTGGGCTTTGCCCTGCTGCTGCCGGTTTACTTCGGGCTGGACGGCGTTCTGTACTCCATGCCGGTGTCCGATGTGCTGACCTTCCTCATTGCCGCCGTCCTCATCCTGCGGACCTACCGCTGGCTGGGTCAGGACGTGCCGAGCCAGCTCGAATAGCCGAGAGCCTCTCTGCCAGCCTACTCAAAACAGAGGAAAAGATGCGCTCCCTCCACCACCTTGGCCCCATACGGGGCCAGCAGACGGCGGATTTCCACCATATTTTCCCGCTGATGCTTATCTGTCCAGCGCAGCAGCGCCCGTAGGGATGCCAGTCTCTCCCGACGTCCCGGCTCCCAGCCCAGCTTCCGTCGGGGCACGTCCAGCAGACAGATGACATCAGCACCGGCAAAGCCATACTATTACAGTGGAACAAACGGCGGTGGTATCGTTATCAAAAAGGACTTCGCCAGCGTGACGTGGCGGACTATTGATCGATGGGAACAGGGAAGCGTGCAAATCTTCAAATCCACACGGGAGAGGTATTTCAAGCAGGGTCTTGAACGCCAAAAATTATTTCGGTAGAATGATTGTAGGATATTCGTAAGAGATGCTACCCATGATTGCTAAATCTATTACTGTTCTGCATACATATCCCAATAAAAACCGGAGTAGCGCAGCTTACGCTGCGCTACTCGCACAATCAGACCTGCTTATCCGGGTATGCCGGGAAGTTACGTTGTTATCCGGTTTTTACACGATGAAATACAGCACCAGCGGGATACACAGCACGTACAGCACCGGGTGTACCTTCTTTGCATCGCCTGTCAGCACCTTGATCAGCACGTCCGTCAGCACGCCCAGGCAGATCGCCGCAGCAATGTCGCCGGTAAAGGTGCCGAACAGGATCATCACGAAGGGGCCGAAGCAACTCTTGAAGTCGGAGAAGTCCAGCTTCGTAAAGCCCGACAGCATGGAGAAGCCCACGAAGATCAGCGCCACGCCGGTCACGGCAGTGGGAATCATCAAAAACAGCGGGGACAGGAAAATGCACACCAGGAACAGCACTCCGCTGACAATCGCCGTTAGGCCCGTGCGACCGCCAGCTTCCACGCCGATGGTGGATTCAATGAAGGTGGAGATGGTGGTGCATCCGGTGCCAGAACCGATCACCGTACCAACGGCATCCACCAGAAAAGGCTTTTCGATCCGGGGGAAGTTGCCATTCTCATCCAGCATATTGGTCTGGGCGCCCACGGCGATCAGTGCGCCGAAGGTAGCAAAGAAGTCGCTGGTAAACAGGATGAAGATCCACACCAGTGCGCCGGGGATGTCAGCCAACACGGACTTGAAGTCGTAGCACAGCACCAGATTGCCGATTTCGCTCATATCCGGCAGGGACACCAGCGCAGCAGGCAGCGTAGACACACCCATAGGAATGCTGATGATGGTGCCGACAATGATGCCGATCAGAATAGCGCCGCGCACCTTGTAGGCCGTCAGCACGCCCATCACTGCCAGGGTAATCAAGGCCAGCAGCACCGCAGGCTGGGTAAAATCGCCCAAAGCCAAACCGCTGTCGCTGAAAGTGGCAAGGCCGGTGTTTTTAAAGCCCAGATAGGCAATAAAGAAGCCCACGGCGGTTGGTATGGCGATCTTCAGGTTTTTCGGCAGCAGATCCACCACCATTTTCCGCACACCCAGAACCGTCACCAGAATGAACAGGATACCGGAGCACAGCAGCAGTGCCATGGCCCAGCCGAAGGATACCGTGCCGCTGTTGACCAGCCCGCCAAGAATGAAGTTGCTGCCCATAGCGGTAGACAGTGCCAGCGGCAAATTGGCATACAGGCCCATAAACAGGGTGATGATACCGCTGACCAGCGCACACATCACCAGCAGCGCCGACTTGCTGATGACAATGCCGTTTATATCCGTGATGTAGGGATCGGGGCCAAAGCCGCAGATGGCTGAAGGCTGCACTGCCAACACATAGGCCATGGTCATAAAGGTGGTGATACCTGCCAGCACTTCCCGCCGGACGGTGGTACCGTGGTCCTTCAGTTTAAAAAAATCGTTTTTCATGTTGCTCCTCTCTATGCTCTTTTGTAAATCGGTTTTTCAGGGAATTCGGTTTTATTCCACGACCTCCAGAATGGGGTCGATCACCTTCTGCTGCACCACATCAATAAATCCGCAGTCGGTAATGGCGTAAGCGGGGATAGCCGCCAGACAGATAAAGCTGAGGAACATGAAGGGAATGGCAATTTCCGTGCCCATTTCGTGAGCCACCCGGTTCAGTTCCTTTTTCTTCTCCGCCAGTTCCTCCAGCGGCAGGTCGCTCAGCAAGCCGCAGATGGGATACGCCACCTCGGCGGCCACCTTGCCGTCCCGGACGATCACCTGTCCGCCGCCCAGCTCCACGCAGCGGTTCACCGCCAGTGCCATGTCCTCAAAGCTGTCGCCCATGACAATGATGTTGTGGTTGTCGTGGCCCACGGAGGAAGCCATTGCGCCGCCCCGGATATGGAAGCCGCCCATAAAGGCCTTGCCCACATTTCCGTTCTTGCCATGGCGCTCTACCTGCGCAATGTACAGCACATCCTGCTCCACATCGCACTGCACCACGCCGTCTACCACCGGCAGCTCCACATCCCGGCGATTGGTGAAGGGCATGTAGGGCAGCGTATCCATCACCAGCGCCTTCACCTTCTTGGCGCCTGCAGGGGCATGGATCTTGAAGCTGTCTGCCGTGATGGGGTTCTTCAGGTGCATGGTGTTCAGCACACAGGGCTCATGCTCTGCCGTCTCATAGTGTACCAACAGCTTGCCGTTGTCCGTAATCTGGCGGCCGCCGGCAAAGGTGGTCAGCACGCGGAAATCCTCCGGACCGGTGGTGATATTGATGTCCGCCCGGCGTCCGGGTGCCAGTCCGCCGATCTCCCGATCCAGATTGAACGCCCGTGCGCAGTTGACGGTAACCATCTGAATAGCCTTGACAAAGTCCAGTCCCATGCCCAGCGCCGTGCGCAGAGAATCGTCCAGATGGCCCCGCTCCTGCAGGTCCACCGTGTGCAGGTCGTCGGTAACGATGCTGACCATGGCGGTGTCCAGATGATTTTCCATCACGGTCTTCAGCAGTACCGGCATATTCCGAGCAGCGCTGCCCTCGCGCATCATTAGGTGGCAGCCGTTGCGCAGCCGCTCAAACACATCCTTTTCGCAGAAGGACTCGTGGTCGGTGGATACGCCGGCGGCGATGCAGGTGCTCATGGCCGGGCCGTACATATCCGGCAGATGGCCCTGCAGAGTCTTGCCGGGCATAGACAGCGTTGTGTCAAAGGACTCCAGCAGATCAGGAAAACCGGCCGTGATATAGGGACCGACACACTCGGACAGTCCCACCGCATCTGGACGCTTCAGAGCCTTGCGGATAATCTCCGGATTAAAGCGTCCGCCGCTGGTTTCCAGATTGGGAGAAAACGGTACGTGGGACGGCACCACAAAGTAAATTTTTAGGTCTGTGGCTTCTGCTTCCTTCAGGATGGCCTCGATGCCCTCCAACCCGGACACCACGCCCACCTCATGCAGGTCTGTCATGATGCCGGTGGTGCCGTGTGCCAGCACCGCCTCGGCAAAGGGACGGATTGCCAGTGACGAGCTTTCCGGATGGATATGCCCGTCCAGAAAGCCAGGGGTCAGATACTTTCCTTCCGCATCCACCACCCGGGTGCCTTCACCGATGCAGTATTCCACATCGCCCACGGCGGCGATGGTGTCGCCGCAGATTGCCACACCACCGTCATAAATCTCACCGGAATAGACATTGACCACCTTGCCGTTCCGAATCACCAGATCAGCCGGAGTCTCCCCCTTCGCAACGGACAGTAGTTTCTGATTCATGCTGTACCTCCTTACTAAACACAAAATTCCGCTTACTGCTGTTTTTTCTATGTTCTGGTGCCTCGCACCGTTGAAAACGCTTTAAATCTTCACCACCGGGAAACGATCCGGCAGCTCAATGCCTGCCCGCTTATAGATGGCCTTGGCCCGGTCGCAGGCCTCCTTCAGAATGGCCTCCTCGTCCAGCGTCAGGATCTTCCGGTCCCGCATCAGCCACTTGCCGTCACACATGGTGGATTGGATATTGGCCGAGTGCATGGCCGTCACCAGTGCGGCGATTTTGTCATTCACCGGCATCATAGACGGGCCGTGGGGGTCAATGACAATCAGATCCGCCTTCTTGCCGCATTCCAGACTGCCATACAGGTCTTCGTCCAGCAGCGCACGGGAACCCCACTTGGTGGCCATCCGCAGAATATCCTGTGAGGGAACAACCGTGGGGTCCAGACGCCAGCCCTTGTGAATCAGGCTGGTCAGCCACATCTCGTCCACCATGTCCATATGGTTGGAGGAAGAAGCGCCGTCCGTGCCGATGGAGGGCCGCAGCCCCATAGCCAGCATCTTCGGGATCCGGGCAAAGCCCAGCACACGCATGGCGGAAGCCGGGTTGTGAGAAATCTTTACCTCCCGCTTCTTGAATAGTTCCAGTTCCTCGTCCGTCAGCCATACTGTGTGAACGGCCAGCAAATTCTTATCCAGCACGCCCAGCCGCTCCAGATGCTTTACCGTGCCCTCACCCCAGCGGGCATAGGTATATTCTTTTTCCTCCTTGGCCTCAGCCACATGCATGTGGATGCCGACGCCGTATTTATCCGCCAGTTCCTTGGTGCGGACGCACAGCTCATCGGTGTTGTTGAAAATGGTGCGCAGTCCAAACCAAACCTGTACCCTTCCGTCGGCGGTATTGTGGAATTTCTCCAGATCCACCACCTGCTGCTCCAGTTCCTGCTCCATGGTACGCTGCCAGATTTCCGGCAGTCCCTCGCCGCAGTCCATCACAGATTTGGCCAGCTTACCGCGCAGACCGGATTCCGCCGTACCGCGGGCCATGCCGGAGACGAACTGTCCGCCCGGTTCTGCAAAGGAGGTTACGCCGGAGCGAATCAGCTCAAGACTGGTCATCAGCGTGGATACATAAGAGTCCTCCTCCGTCATGTTGCTCTCAAAGGGCCACATCCGGTCATGAAGCCAGCAGATGAAATCAACATCATCGCCCACTCCGCGGGAAATCTGCTGGGAGGTGTGTACGTGAGTGTTCACAAACCCGGGCAGTACATACTTGCCCTGCAGGTCAATGACCTCTGCGTCGGGCTTCACCAGCCTGGGGTCTACATTACCAACCGCCGTAATGCAGTCATCCTCCACCAGCACGCCGCCACCGTCAAAAACGGTGTCCTGCTGATCCATGGAGACGATGTAACCGTTCTTCAAATAGGTTTGCATGAGATCCCTCCATCCAGATACTTGTCAAGTTGCTTCGTAAATGATATACTTACCTTACAACCTATAACAGTTATAGGTTCAAGCCCTAATTTTGATTTTTCTGGATTTTCTAGTGTTCTTACAAAATCCTAGCGTTACATAGCGGGAAAATGGGAGGTTTTATGAAAGAATTCTTGACGATCGGGGAGCTTGCCAACATATTTAACATGGATGTCCAACTGCTGCGCCATTATGATGCCAAGGGTCTGCTGGTGCCGCAGGTGCGCAACAGCGAAAACAACCGCCGCTTTTACCATTTCGATCAGGTCTATCCCTTGGCCACGATCCGGTACCTGCGGCGACTGGACTACTCCCTTGCCCAGATCAAGGCTTTTCTCCACAGCAACGGTCTTCGTGATAACCTGCAAATGCTCTCCCAGCAGGCGCAGCAGCTGCGCCGTCAATGCGATGAGCTGAATGCCACCATCCAAATCATCCAGCAGAAGGTGGAGTTTATCGAGAGGGAACAGGCGGTCAGCCAGCGGGATAAATTCTATGTTCGCACCTTCCCGCGTCGCGCCTTTCTGCACATCGGCGAGGAAATCAACCTTTTTACCCATGAGCTGTTTTACTTCTATCCCACCGTAGGCTTTTATCAGGGACAGCGAAAATGGTTTGGCGCCTATCTCTATGAAGATACCCCGAGCGAGGTCCACCGTCTGCCGGATTTGATGGCCGACCAGCCTGTTTCCTATATTCCTGCCGGGGACTATCTCTGCGGCTATCACTACGGACCGTATCTCACCATTCAGGACTCCATCGACCGCCTGTTTGGTGAAGCTTACCGCCGGAAGCTGCTGGTGGATGACTGTGTGATCACCCCCAATATCGTGGATCAGTGCTGCGAGGGACACCCGGATAATTATATTACCGGCCTGGAGGTGCGCATCCTCTCCCTTGATGAACAAAATGAAAAAAAGTCCTTTGCGGCCATTTCCAAGCCTGAGGACATATAGCTGCACAGCAGCCCTCACGGTTATGCCGTGAGGGCTGCTGTGTTATTGGCTTATTCTGCAAAAACATCCCAGCCGAGCCGGATATACAACTGTTTCCGATAAGTGCGTAGGGGTCCATCCCGTTTAGATCATGCTGCCTGCACGATCTTGCCCTGTTCAAAAAAGGGGGTTGCCTGTTTATGTATCACGCCTGTCCAATCAGATGCATCACCGATCCAATATTTTTTCAGATTCTTCCCTTGGGTGCCTTTTCAAACGGATTCCAATCCGATATAATATATCTATCAACCTAATGAATCATGCGAGGTGCCGCCAGTACATCGCCATGCACTTTAGCGAGGAAGCGGCGGAAAACGTGCTGGTCTACGAGGATGACACTGCTATAATGGGACTAAATCAAAACCCGGTACAAACGGGCGTCGATTTAGTCCCATTTTTCTTTTTATCAGCACTTTTTTCAGCAAATGAGGGTGTACCTGCTTAACGACAGAAAAGCGGTGTCCGGCCAGCATCCTCATGCCGGACGCCGCTTCTGTATATGGAGGTACATAAGATGGCAACGACAAAGACAAGAACTCCCGCCGAAAAAGTTATCCGCATTCCACTTGACCAGCTTCATTCGATGGCCTGCTACCCTATCCAACAGCGCGAGGATGCCAGCTTCCAGGAGACTGTAAACAGCATAAAGGAACACGGTGTTCTCCAGCCCGCAATCGTCCGGCCCCGGGAGGGCGGCGGATATGAGATCATCGCCGGACGCCGGCGCAAGATTGGCTGTGAACTGGCCCAGCTCCCGGATATGCCCTGCATCGTCCGCAATCTGGATGACGATCAGGCAATCATCGCAATGGTGGACGCGGACATCCATCGTGAGAATGTTCTCCCCAGCGAAAAAGGCGCAGCTTACAAGATGAAGCTGGAAGCCATCAAGCGCCAGGGCAAACGTCGGGAGGACGCTTCCCGACAAGATGGCGGGAAGTTGGAGGCCGCCGATATCGTTGGCGAGGAGGCCGGTGAAAGCGGCCGGACGGTTCAGCGGTATATCCGCCTGACCGAGCTGATCCCGGAACTGCAAAAAGCGGTGGATGATGGCACCATGGGTATTACACCCGCCGAGAAAATCTCCTACCTGAAACCGGAAGAACAGGCCATGCTGGTAATGACCATGGATTATGAGCAGGCTTCGCCCTCCGTTTCTCAGGCCAAACGGATGCGGGAAATGAGCGAGGCCGGTACGCTGAACGAGGACACCATGCTGGGTGTCATGTGCCAGCAGAAGAAACCCGCATGGGACAACGTAACACTGAAAGGCCCGAAGCTCCGCAAGTATTTCCCCAGCAGCTATACGCCACAGCAGATCGAGCAGACCATCTATCGGATGCTGGACAGATGGCTGGAAAGCAGGCAGAACACCCAGGAACAGCAGGAAGCATCCTGATTTCACAATCCAATATGTAATCGACAGCCGGACAAGGTTCACTCCCTTGCCCGGCTGTTTCTATACCCAAAAACAAATACCAAGGAGGCCGTCATGTTTATCAACACATTCAAATACAGCCCCAGGGATGTGGACTGTAAGCTCTGCACCGAGTATGCCCGTAAGGATGCCTGTACCGCAGAACGCTGCCTTTGGCTTTCGGAGCGCATTGAAGCCGGAGTTGTGGGCTATGAGGAGGTTCTTCTGGAATCCTTCCCGAAGAAAAGCCCGTTCCGCTGGCGGCTTCGCTTACTGGTGGACCTTTTCAGCGGCACCCTTTGGAATAATGAAAAGCACAGCCGCCGCATGGAGGCACAGAAAGCGATCAATAGATATTCCCGCCGCCGGGATACGCCGGAGTATTATGCGGCTCTGTATCTGCTGACATCTGACAGCGATGTGTATGGACGGTCTGACAAAGCGTTTTCCAGCACCGGCATTGATTTTTCTAAAATCCGTATGCGGAACGTTTCCGCCCATGCCTACACCGTAATCGCTGCCGCAAGAAGCATCTGCACCGGCAGCGGCCAGGTGACGGATGCTGATTTGGCGAACCCCGAGATTGTAGGGATTGACGCCTTCCGCCTGATTGTTCACGCTCTGCTGATTGTGCGGTATGGGTTGAACGTTTTGAATATTACCACGAAAAAAGCGGTGTAATCTGCCGCAGAAAAATGGAGGTGCATGGTTGTGGCTGTCTTTCGCGTGGACAAGAACCGGAACTATACCGTCATGTCCAACTACCATTTAAGAGATACCAATATGTCCCTGAAAGCCATCGGGCTGCTGTCCAAAATGCTGTCGCTGACAGATGAGTGGGACTATACCACCAGAGGACTTGCCGCCATCTGTAAGGAGGGTGTGGACGCCATCGGCGCGGCCCTCAAGGAATTGGAGAAATGCGGCTACCTGGTGCGCCGCCAGCTGCGGGACTCCAGAGGCCGAATCACGGACACGGAGTATATCATCTATGAGTATCCGCATACGCCATCTCCGGATACGACTTCGCCAGATACGAGCCAGCCAGATACGGAAAACCCGGATATGGAGGAACCGGATACGGCAGAGCCATATCCGATAAAGACCGCACAATTAAATACTGACAAACCAATTCCTGAAAAAAGAAATACAGACTCAGTAAGTACTGATCCATCAAATCCTGATCCATCAAGTACGGACGGACGCCCGGCGCTTATGCCCACGCCTGTTCCCGCTTTCGGATACGATGGGATGGGATATGAGGAAACAAGAGAACTTGTTATGGAGAATTTGGATTACGACATCATGGCGGAGCGGTATGAGCGCAGCCGCCTGGATGAAATTGTGGAGCTGGTAACGGAAACCCTTTGCTCCGGGAGACCCACCATCGTGGTTTCAGGGGAGGAATATCCGGCACAGCTGGTCAAGGACCGGCTGATGAAGCTCACTTCTGCGCATATCGAGTATGCGTTCGACTGTATCGACAAGAATACCACTTATGTCCGTAATATCAAGAAATATTTGCTTGCGGTGCTGTTCAACGCGCCGTCCACCATCGACCATTATTACACCACGTTGGTGAATCACGATCTGTATGGAGCAGGCTCACGGGGTTATTAACTATCTCCGTGAGCCTGTTTGCTGCCCCGGAAAGGAGGCTCATTCAATGAAAATTTGCTGCCTGCGGCGGCTGGTGGTGCCGCCTTAGTATCCATCCCAACCACCTGAGACAATCTCATGTGAAGGGAGGCTGAACCTTGCAGGAAGAAGTGGAAAACAGGACGGTCACGCTGGCTGTCTCAACGACCAAGATGACCGGACGTGTCTTGAAGTGGGCAATGTCCAAGTATCTGTCCCACAAGAATAACAAGAAAATCGAAAAAGCCAGGGATTCTCCTGTAACCTTCTGCGGAAAAGTTACTCTGCAGGAGCTGAAAGCCCAGGACCCAAACCTGGCCAATATCGAGATCACGGACAGCAACATCAAGGACTTTGACCGAGTTGCCCGGAAATATCAGGTTTCCTACGCGCTGAAAAAGGACAAAAGCGGGCCGATTCCGAAATACTATGTCTTTTTCAAGGCAAAGGATGGTGCCTCACTGGATGCCGCGTTCAGGGAATACTCCAACAATGTTGTCCGTGGCAAGCGCCGTCCGTCCCTGACCCAGAAGTTGCGACGGGCGAGGACGATTGCCCCGGAGCTTGACCCGAACCGCGTCAGGCAGAAGGAACGGGGGCCGGAGCGATGAAAAGTACCAACTGGAAAAAGCTGATTTTGCCGAATATCCCCTATGTGTTCATTGCCCTGTTTGCCACCAAACTGGGACAGGCGTGTCGGCTGACAGAGGGGGCCGATTTGTCGGAGCGGATTCTTCATCTGCTGGACGGTTTTTCGGCAGCGTTTCAAACGGCGGCTCCCAGCTTCCATCCCTTTGACCTTTGCTTTGGCATTGCCGCTGCGGCAGGCATTCGCCTGGCTGTATACATCAAGGGCAAGAACGCGAAGAAGTACCGCAAAAACATGGAATACGGCAGCGCCCGGTGGAGTGCATAATTTTAAGTGTAAAGGAAGCCTATATGGACGCACAGGAGGTTATGCACATGACTGATTATAGTAAAATTACAGCCCTTTACTCCCGCCTTTCCGTGGGCGACGAGGACAGGGACGGCGGTGAGAGTAACTCGATACAGAACCAAAAAATCTTTTTGGAGAACTACGCCAGAGGGCAGCACTTATGTTGTCACCGACCCGAACGGTTAAACTATAAGAGGATAGACAAGGGGTGCGTGTTACAAACGCAAATTACATAAAGAAGGGAGGTCAAAATCGTGGCAAAGAAAGAAGAAATCAAAGCACCGGAAGTTAGCACACCAGAAGTTAACACACCTGAATGGTTGGAGCAGAAGATGGCCAAGATGAAAGAGGCCCAGAAGATCTTCGCAACATACACTCAGGAACAGGTTGATAAGATCTTTTTCGAGGCGGCTATGGCAGCTAATAAGGCACGTATTCCGCTGGCAAAGATGGCAGCCGAAGAGACAGGAATGGGAATCGTAGAAGATAAGGTTATCAAGAATCATTACGCAGCAGAATATACATACAATCAGTATAAGAGAACCAAAACCTGTGGTGTGATTGAAGAAGATAACTCATACGGAATTAAGAAGATTGCAGAGCCGGTTGGTCTGGTTGGAGCTATTATTCCTACAACAAACCCGACATCAACAGCAATTTTTAAAACACTTATTGCATTAAAAACAAGAAATGCGATTATCATCAGTCCACATCCACGTGCTAAGAAATCTACGAGAGCAGCAGCAATGCTGGTATATGAAGCAGCTGTTAAGGCAGGAGCGCCGGAAGGCATTGTAGAATGTCTGGAAGAACCTACGGTTGAGATGTCTGGTCTGATCATGGCTAACGCAGATGTAATTCTTGCAACAGGAGGTCCTGGAATGGTAAAGGCAGCTTACTCTTCAGGAAAACCGGCCATCGGTGTTGGACCTGGTAATACACCTGTTATCATGGACTCAAGCTGTGATATTCAGACAGCAGTGTACTCAGTTATCCATTCTAAGACATTTGACAATGGTATGATCTGTGCTTCTGAACAGTCAGTAACTGTACTGGACAGCATCTATGATGAAGTTAAGAAAGAATTTGCATACCGTGGATGCTACTTCCTTAAGAAGGGAGAAGAACTTGATAAAGTCCGCAAGACAATTATCATTAACGGTGCGTTAAATAATAAGATTCCTGGAAAATCAGCATATGAGATTGCAAAATTAGCCGGTGTAGATGTACCGAAAGCTACAAAGATCCTGATCGGAGAAGTAGAATCTGTTGATATTTCAGAAGAATTTGCACATGAGAAATTATCTCCTGTACTGGCTATGTACAGAGCAAAGACATTTGATGAAGCCCTTGCAAAAGCAGAACAGCTTGTTGCTGACGGTGGATATGGACATACATCATCACTTTATGTACATCCAGCCCAGACAGAAAAGATCGAGAAACATCAGCAGGCTATGAAGACTTGCCGTATCCTGATCAATACACCTTCATCACAGGGTGGTATCGGAGATCTTTATAACTTTGGTCTTGCTCCATCTCTTACACTTGGATGTGGTTCTTGGGGAGGAAACTCTGTATCTGAGAACGTAGGTGTGAAACACCTGATCAATATCAAGACAGTTGCAGAGAGGAGAGAAAACATGCTGTGGTTTAGAACACCTGAGAAAGTATACTTTAAGAAAGGCTGCATGCCTGTAGCATTAGATGAACTCGGAACAGTTATGCACAAGAAGAAAGCGTTCATCGTAACAGACAGTTTCCTGTATAAGAATGGTTATGTAAAACCAATCGAAGATAAGTTAGATCAGATGGGAATCCAGCATACATGCTTCTTCGAAGTAGCTCCGGATCCAACTCTGCAGTGTGCAAGAAGAGGTGTGGAACAGATCAGAGCATTTGAGCCTGACACAATCATCGCTCTTGGTGGTGGATCAGCAATGGATGCCGGAAAGATTATGTGGTTAATGTATGAACATCCGGAAGCAAAATTCGAAGATATGGCTATGGACTTCATGGATATCCGTAAGAGAGTATACACATTCCCTAAGATGGGAGAGAAAGCTTACTTTGTAGCTATTCCAACATCTTCAGGAACAGGTTCAGAAGTAACTCCATTTGCAATCATCACAGATGCAGACACAGGAGTAAAATGGCCAATTACAGATTACGAATTAATGCCTAATATGGCTATCGTAGATGTTGACAATGCAATGACAGCACCTAAGGGACTGACAAGTGCATCTGGTATCGATGTTATGACACATGCAATCGAGGCTTATGTTTCTATCATGGCTACAGACTATACAGACGGTCTTGCTATGAAGGCAGTAAAAGCTGTATTTGATTACTTACCATCTGCATACGAGAACGGAGCTAACGATCCAATCGCAAGAGAGAAGATGGCAAATGCTTCCTGCATGGCTGGTATGGCATTTGCAAATGCATTCCTTGGACTGAACCATTCAATGGCTCATAAACTTGGAGCATTCCATCACCTGCCACACGGTATTGCCAACGCTGTAATCCTTACAGATGTAATGCGTTACAATGCTTCAGAAGTACCTACAAGAATGGGAACATTCTCTCAGTATCAGTATCCACATGCACTTGCAAGATACGCCGAATTAGGACGTTTTGCAGGATGCAAAGGTAAGACAGACGAAGAAGTATTCGAGAACTTCATTGCAAAACTGGAAGAACTGAAAGACAAGATCGGTATCAAGAAGACAATCAAAGATTACGGTGTAGATGAGAAATACTTCCTGGATACATTGGATGAGATGACAGAGCAGGCATTTAATGACCAGTGTACAGGAGCTAACCCAAGATATCCTCTTATGAGTGAGATGAAAGAAATCTACCTGAAATGCTATTATGGAAAATAAAAAAGGCGTAAATATAATATCCATGAGTTTTTGTTTGCAGGTTGGATAATGTATTGAGCATAGGAAAAGTGCAGCGTTTGACGTTGTACTTTTTCTTATGTCAAAATATCGACAAAAAAATAACAATAAATATGCAGAATGAAAAATGGTGAAAAAAATATCAAAAACTATTTAAAAGTCTGACAATAAGGTATATAATACAGATAACAAGAAGGAAAAGGGGCAAAGATTCAATAAAAAGGAGGAATCTGTATGAAGCTCGAAAAGAAGAATTTGATCGTAGAGAGACCTTACAAATCAGTTTATAAGACCGAGGAGGGTGTTGTTAAAATATTTGTAACAGATCATCCAAAGTCAGCAGTATTTAATGAAGCATTGAACACTGTGAAAGTTGAAGAAACAGGATTGGATATTCCGAAACTAAAAGAGGTAACTCAGATTAATGGGGAATGGGCGCTGGTCATTGAGAACCGGGAAGGAAAAACTTTGGAAGAAATGATGAAAATTGACCGTGCCAATCTTGAAAAATATATGTCAGATTTTGTAGATCTTCAGCTGAAGGTACAGAGTAAAACGGCAGAAACATTACCGAAATTAAAAGATAAACTCGCAAATAAGATAAGAAATCTGAAAGTTTTGGATGCAACAGAGCGTTATGAACTTTTGACTAGATTGGAATCTATGCCGAGACATACAAAATTGTGTCATGGTGATTTTAATCCAAGTAACGTAATTGTTGAAAAGAACGGAAAGATGACTGTGATTGACTGGGCACATGCTTCACAGGGAAATGCAAGCGCAGATGCGGCAATGACATATTTGCTGTTTGCATTACACGATCAGGAGAGTGCAGATCTTTATCTTAAGTTATTCTGTAAGAAAAGTGATACCGCAAGACAGTATGTAGAACAATGGCTTCCAATTGTTGCTGCCGCAGAACTTGAGAAAGATATCCGGCTGGAAAAAGATTTTCTGATGAAATGGATCGATGTTATGGAGTATGAATAAATCGTACAAAAAATAAGCCTCCGAACGAGGCTTATTTTTTATTTCATAATATACATAAGAGACAAAATCAACTGCTAAAAATCAGAAAAATACATTTCCACCAACATTTATACCAGATACGCCGGTAGATGCTGAGCGGAACTGTAAACAGTTTATAACTGCAGAATGTCTTGCGCCGCCAAGTGCTGCCTGGGCAACAGAATAAGCAGTTGAGGAAGCGCCTTTGCTGAGAACACGGTTCAATGAACCGTTCCAGGTTGGGGCAAACTGACCGGACTGGTAAATGACTGCGCGCAGATTGTTCGGATATGCCGGACTTGCCACACGGTTCATTATAACAGTTGCAACGGCTAACATTCCATCATAACCGCCTGCTTCACACTGGAGAATTGCCGCTAACAGGGCAACATCTGTGGTTGAAGTCGGAGTTGAATTACCATTATTAACAGTTGGAGAATTAGTGTTGGTAGTGTTGTTCTTATTTGTGTTATTTGTATTTGTTGATGCTGTCTGATTATTTTTATTCGCGTTATTCGTATTGGTATTAGTGTTGCTTGTCTCAGTATTTTTTGTGTTATCTGCCTTTACAGATCCTGAGACTTCATCGTTCTGTGCAAGCTTTAATGCTTCCTCAGCAGCTTTGGCACGGTCTAATTGTGCCTGATAATCTGCCAGTTCCCCGGAAGTAGATGAAATTTTTGAATTTAATTCATCACGCTTGCTGGTTAATGTCTCCTGAAGGCCGGAAAGCTTGCTTTGCTGCTGTTCCAGGTCATTCTGTTTCTTTTCTACATTACTGCGAACCTGCTGTAATTCTTCCAGCATCTTTCGATCATACTGACTAATAGTGGCAACATATTCAGCCTTATTCAGGAGATCTCCCATACTTTCTGAAGTAAGAAGAATCTGAACCAGAGATGCGCCGCCGCCTTCATACATGAATTTGATTCGGTCTTTCATCGAATCATACTGCGCTTCTTCATCAAGCTGCGCAGAAGCGAGATCCAGCTTGGATTTTTCAACCTTAGCAGATAAATCCTCAATCTGGCTTGAAGTATTGTCCAGTTCCTTGCTTAAGGAAGATAACTGGCTGTTCAAATCATTTAACTCACCTTTTAAACCAGAGGTGGTACTTTCCAATTCATCTGTGGAAGGTGCCGAATATACTGGAGTATTAACAGAAGCAATTGTTACGGTACAGATGGTAATTGCCAAAGCCGATCGTAATGCTCGTTTCTTTTTCATACTTATCATAAACATATCCTTTCCCTTTTCGCGAATGCATATCTATTATACTACAAAACATAAGATAAAGCAAATTTTTGACCGGAAACATAAGAAGAAACAGAAGTTTTTGTTTCTTTCGACAGATTAAAGATATTTAGAACTTTATATAAACAAATCCGGAAAAGGTTTACACAGAGGAGATTTGTGTATAAAATAAATAATGAGAATGTCTAAGTGAGAGAGGAATATTTAATATGAAAAAATATGAAGAAGAAAATTATAAATATGAAAATATCTGCGATAAGATCTATCCGTGGGTAAAAACAGAGCTTACAGATTCACATGCATTGAACGGAAAACATTTTTCCAAAAAAGATGCT
>OLSP01000386.1_pt1 | contig 44036 bp, 36 predicted proteins | sample 1672941 | NCBI WGS metagenome assembly OLSP01 (sample SAMEA3136739, study PRJEB25190) | human gut metagenome | reverse complement strand
GTCTTGCAAAAGCTTCATAGTTACCGTTGGTATAATAAATGCCTTTGCTGTTTTTCTCGTATTTTCCACGCTCTGTATTGCGGTATGGTGTTCCACTCTCTGCCTGCTGTTTTTCGGCGATTTTCTTTGCCTTTGCCTGTTTGTGGCTGTTGCTTGCCGCAACTGCTGCCACACCGGCTCCTGCTGCAATCAAAGATGCTAACGCGATGGTTTTATTTTTATTTGACATAATAAGAATCTCCTTTCTAACTGCTTTTATTATCTTCGTTCTGTGGTCATCTTATTACTTCCCGGATAAAAATCCAATATACAAAACAGGCGGAATGACAATATTTTTATCATTCCGCCTGTTTTGATAAATAATCGGCCCTGCATTTACAAATCCGGTACAGCGTACCTAAATTAACCGGACGACGTTGCTGACTGTCATCCGAAACATAAATCACCCTTCATCTAAAAAATTTCCAATCGAATTACTGATATTTCCGTGCAGTGTCAGACTCATTTTTTTGACGATCGTGCTGTAGTCTTCCTGCATACCGTCTTTGATCCAGTCTAACATCACACCGACAAAACCATACTTGTAAAAATCTGCAATAAAACGTTTATCTTCCTCCGGGAGACCGGTCCCTTCCGCCTTCTCATTTACCACACCCTCGATCAGTTCAAACGTCAGCTTATAAAGATAACTTTCAATCTGTTCCTTGCTGACCGAACGGTATACATTCATGATAAACGGTTTATTTTCCAGCACTGCCTTAAAAATCTGCTCTAACCCTTCCTGCCAGGAATTGTAGGTTCGTTTTCCCTGCAGCGCCCGCTTTCCGTCCTCCACGCATGCCCATTCAACCAGATCATAGATATCTTTAAAATGGTAATAAAATGCCATACGGCTGATTCCACAGTCCGTGGTCAGATCCTGGATCGTAATTTTATCTAATGGTTTCTGTAAAAGTAATTTTTTTAAGGATGCCTCTAATGCTCTTTTGGTTGTATTACTCATACGGACACTCCTTTTCCTTCGTATTTATAATAAATCAAAAACTGCTCAACTATTTTCTCCTGTCTCATACATCTTAAAATACTTGTCTGAATTTTAGCATACCGCTGCTATTCTGTCATTAAAAAGCCTCTATTTTAATGATATTTGTAATTATTGCACAAAAAATCCACCATTTTGGGGAAATGGTGGATTTAAAAAGGGGGAGAATTTATGAAAAAAAGTTTTATCACTCGTTCGTGATACTAATAATATATCCGCAATTTGTGAAATCCCGTTGTACATTTTTTGAATTCTATTTGAAGAATCTGTAACAATTTGTTCACACAACTGCTCTCACATTCTATTTTCCAAGACGGATCACATTCCAGGATGCTTTCTTTAACACGCTTGTGACAACACCGTCATCAAGTTTACTTCTGTCATCTGCGTTAACCGGATATACATTCTGTTCGGTCAGCGTGTTGGCTGCTTTTAAGTCATCGTTTTCCATCACGATATGTTCTTTGATCTGGTATCCCGCAAAGCTGCGCACATCTGTGGTAAGTTCAACATCCTCTTCTAAGTTACGGTTTACTGCAAAGATCGTAACCTCATCCTTTTCTTCATTATAGACAGCTACAGATTCCACGTCCGTGATCTCGTCATGCTTTGCAGTTGCATGTTTTGAACTTGCGATCACCGGCTGCAATGCAATGCCTCTGCCATATTTAGATGCATGCATGAAAGGATAGAAAATCGTCTGTTTCCATGCTCCGCCTGCCGCATCGGTCATAATCGGTGCGATTACATTGACAAGCTGTGCCAGACATGCCATCTTGACACGGTCTGCATGTTTCATCAGTGTGATCAGCATCAGTCCGACTAACAGGGAATCCTCAAAGTTATAGATATCCTCTAACATCGGAGGTGCCACCTGCCATGGATGGTTCTCGGTAATATCATCATCCGCAGCGTTTGAGTGAAACCATACATTCCATTCATCAAAACTTAAATTCATGACTTTTTTGCTGCGTTTTTTCGCTTTGACATAATCACAGGTCGCAATGACTGTGCGGATAAACGTATCCATATCATCGGACTGTGCAAGGAAATCATTGCTGTCATTGTCGCGGTTGCCATAATACTGATGCATGGAGATATAGTCGACATAATCATAAGTATGGCTCAATGTGACAGCCTCCCAGTCCGGGAACGTAGGCATATCCAGGTTGGAGCTTCCGCAGGATACCAGCTCAATGTCCGGATCGATCAGGCGCATTGCCTTTGCGGTCTCCTCAGCAAGCCTTCCGTACTCCTCCATCGTCTTATGGCCGATCTGCCACGGTCCGTCCATCTCGTTTCCAAGACACCACACCTTGATGTTGTGCGGATCTTTCACACCATGTCTGATACGAAGATCACTGTATTTCGTTCCTGACGGATGATTGCAGTACTCCAGCAGATTGCAGGCATCTGCAATACCGCGCGTTCCAAGGTTCACTGCCATCATGACATCAGAATTGACTTTCTTTGCCCATTTGGAAAATTCATTTAAACCGATCTCATTTTTCTCTAAACTCCTCCAGGCAAGTTCCAGACGGTGCGGGCGCTCCTCAACCGGCCCCACAGAGTCCTCCCAGAAAAAGTTTGATACAAAGTTGCCGCCCGGATAACGGATGATCGGCACATCCAGCTCCTTTACCAGCTCCATCACATCTTTGCGGAATCCATCCTCATCTGCCGACGGATGTCCCGGCTGATAAATTCCTTCATATACTGCTCTTCCAAGATGTTCGATAAAAGAACCGTAAATCCTTTTGTCGATCGGAGCGATCTGAAATTCTTTATCCAGTACCATTTTTGCTTTTCTACTCATACATATTTCCTCCTGTCACTTAAAATCTTACTCTTTTACCGCACCTGCTGTCATACCTTCAATAAAGTATTTCTGGAAGCAGATAAATAATACAAAGATCGGTATGATAGAAAATACAGAACCGACAACCAACAGACTGTAGTTATCACCATACGGGTTGATCAGTGTATTAAGACCAATGGTCAGTGTGTATTTGTCTGCAGAACGGATGACTAATAACGGCCACAGATAATTGTTCCATGCATTCATACCATTTAAGATCGCCATCGCTGAGAATGCCGGTTTCATGATCGGCACGATCAGTTTAAAGAAGATACCATACTCTGTTGCGCCGTCGATACGTCCTGCCTCGATCAGCGACTTTGGCAGTCCCAATAGATACTGCCGGAAGAAGAAGATCGTGGATGCATGTGCCAAAAACGGAAGTACTACTGATACATAGCTGTCCATCATGCCCCAGCTTGAAATCTGCTTGTACAGAGGGAGCATAATAACCTCAAACGGTACAGAGAGGATCAAAAGCACTATAATAAACAAGAAATTCTTTCCCTTAAAATCATAGGCCGCAAATCCATATGCAACGAATGCACTGATCGCCAGGGTCAGGATCACTGTGATGACTGTCAGGATCAGGCTGTTGCCAAACCATGTCCAGTAATCATGTTTTCCGGTGAACAGTAATTTGTAATTGTCCAGTGTCAGATGCGGGATATCCAGATTCAGGTTTAATCCGTACTGAAGCAGGAAGTTTCCCGGTTTAAAACTGGCTAATACCAACAGATAGATCGGCAGAACGGTAAGGATCGCAAGGATGGAAAAAAATATGATCATACCGATGGTTGCTGCCCTGTCTTTCTTTTTCTGGCTCATTCCAACAGATTCTGCTGCCATATTATCTCTCCTCCTTCTTAAATGTTCCAGTCAATGCAAGCTGGATGATATTAATGATCATAACAATGATAAGAAGTACTAAACCAACTGCACATGCATATCCCATTGCACGCTTCTCAATACCCTGACGATACAGATAACCAACGATCGTAAGTCCGATATTCTGTGGGGAGTTATTACCTTTCCACAGCATGTAAGACTCAAGGAACATGGAAAGTCCTGCATAAATACTAATTGTTAATACATAGATCGTGGTCGGTTTTACAAGCGGTACTGAAATGCTCTTAAACTGCTGCCACTTTGTCGCTCCGTCGATGGAAGCCGCCTCGTAGAGATCCGTGGAGATATTCTGTAACCCTGCAAGGAAATAGAGGATATTGACACCGGTCCAGCGCCAGCACGCTACCAGGAGAAGTGCAAAGTATCCGGTCCATTCACCTTTCAGCCATTTGATGGAAGAATGTCCAAAGAAATTTAAAATCTGGTTTGCAAGTGCCGTATCCATCTCACCAAACATCAGACGGAAGATCGTACCTACAACGACAACAGATGTCAGTGCCGGGATAAAGTAAACAGATTTGAAAAATCCCTTTGCTTTCATCAGTTTGCTGTTTAACATGCTTGCAAATAACATCGGGAACGGAATTAAAAGTACCAGTGTTCCCACCATGTATTTAAAGCTGTTCCAGACTGCTTTTCTGAAATATGTATCTGAGAGTAATCTCTTATAGTTGCTCATTCCAACCCATTTATTTTTCAGGACGTCCTGAAAACTTAACAGTACACCGTTTGCAATCGGGAATACCCAAAACAAAATGACTGTCAGAACAAATGGAAGAATAAACACATAAGGTGCTGCTTTTTGCGAATACAAAAACTTCTTCACTTTATTCATGCTGTAATGCCCCCTTTTCCCTCATAACAGGAAACGGGATGCAGGACATCTGCCCCACATCCCTGCCTGTTTAAACCTGTCTCTTATTCTCCAAATTCATTCTGAAGTGCAGACTGTGCCTCGTCTAACGCTTCTTTTACATCCATACCGGACTCGAAGATATTATTCAAAGTCTCTGTACAGAAGATATTGTTGATGGATGGCATCTTCTCATCTGTATAGCAGGTCAGTAATCCAATGCCGTCCTGAACATCTAATAATGCATCAAATGGTTTTGTGTTGAAGTACTGTACATACTGATTATCCGGGTTCTCTGTTACGGATTTGTCTGTCCATACTGCTGTGTTAACCGGGTCAAATCCTAATACGTTCCAAACTTCTACGTTTGCTGTGTCAGAAAGTTTGATGTAAGCGAATACTTCTGCTGCAAGGTCAGCATTCGGGCTGGATGCTACAACTGCTGTACCGGTACCACCACCACCGATGGTCTTTACTGCATCGTTGTCACCAAATACAGGAGGTGCTGCGATTGCAACTTTACCGGAAAGGTCTGTCATGTAGCTTAAGTAACGGCTGGTCTGCCAGAATGGCATGATTGCTGCTGCGACATCACCGCTGTTGTATAACGGATATGCTTCCTCGTTGTCAGGCTGTCCACCGGCGATTACGTCCATAGCACCTGCATCCTGCATATCTTTCATGGTCTGTAAACATTCAACCATGGTATCATTGTTTACTGCAAGGCTTCCATCATCATTTAAGTAATCTCCGCCTTTCTGAGCGAGCATTAAGTTTAATGTCCACTGAGCAGTTGTCTCACATGCTGCAAATGTTTTTCCGGTTGCTTCTTTGTATTTTGCACCGGCTTCTTTGAAGTCATCCCAGGTCTTAATGGTTGTATAATCAATACCTGCTGCCTCTAATGCTTCTGTGTTGTAGAAAGCAACGGTCGTACCAACGTGTGTCGGGAATCCATAATAGTTACCATCTTTGGAGTAAAGCTGTAATCTGGACTCTACTACATTGTCAAGATATGGCTCTACTGCATCGTTCAATGGTTTTAATCCAATATCACCTGTCATGAATGCAGGGAATTTACCAAGCTCGATATCAACGACATCCGGAGCACCCTCTCCTGACTCTAATGCAAGTGATAATTTGTTGTGCATATCATCATATGCCATGTTGGATAAAACAAGTTTAACCTTCTTATCCGGATTTTCCTCATTCCATTTCTCAGCCATGTTAGTGTAGAAATCCTGATGGTTCTCGATGAATGTCCAGACCTCAAGTGTTGTGACATCATCACCCTCTACGTCCATCTCTCTTCTTCCTGCGCCGCTGTCTGCGCTCTCTGTACCGGATGCTGCTTCCCCCGCACCGGAACTGCTGTTTCCTGCTGTGGAATTACCGCCACATCCGGCAAGCATTCCAACTGTCATTGCTGCGCACATTAATGCTGCTAAAACCTTCTTCTTCATACATTTACCTCCCAAATGTTTTTCTTTATCAGATCGAAAGTATCTCCTGTTTTCAGATGATCTTCCGCGTGATACATGTTTTTCTGTCAGATCAGCTGTCTGATCCAGACTGCCATCTCCCCTGTTTTCCGGTTGCCCCAGTAACAGTAAGGAACTGCTTTTAACGTCACATCCTTTAACTCCGGCGGCTGTTCTTGGTATAACTCTTCTGCCGTCCAGTGATCTTCCAAAATGCGTTTTCCTTTTGCTTCCACCGTCATCACACCGCCTAATAACTGTTCCTCCCAGTTTTCGGTCAGCGCTTCTTTTGTGTCCACATATAAGGAACTTAAGTTTTCTCCATTGTCTGTCTCTTCGAGGCAGTATACCAACGGTCCACGCATGATACATGCTTTTCCTTCATCCGCTCTCACTTTCGGATTTGCATATACAAATCTTGCTTTCATGTCACAGGATATTTTGATCTCCTCAGATGCTGCAAGATCCGTTATCATAAGATAACCTTTTTTTATGAGCGGTGTTTCTATTCTCTGTACTCCGCGCCACACGGTAAATTCTTTTGTGTAGCTGGGGATCCGAAGTGCCAGTGTTCCTTTGGAAGCTTTTTCTGATTCCAGATGAACCGTTACCGTTCCATCCTTTAAGAAACTGCTTTCCATTATTACTTCTGTCTCTGTCTCTCCAATCAGAAGTTTTGTCTGACTGGATATGTATAAATTAATGTATAAACTATTTTCATCTGCTCCATAGATGTACTGTCCTAAAGAAGCAAGTGTTCTTGCAATATTCGGCGGACAGCACGCCACGCCAAACCATTTCTGTCTGACCGGCTTTACATGCTCCATGGATGTCCGTTCGATGCAGTTATCCGGCCATACCTCCAATGGATTGACATAGAAGAAACTCTTTCCATCCATCGCAATCCCTGCAAGCACTGTATTGTAAAGTGCCTTCTCCACAATGTCCGCATATTTTGCATCTTTTGTGATCTGCGCCATCCGGTTTCCAAACATCGCAAGTCCGATGGATGCGCAGGATTCGGAATAATTTCTGTCGTTCGGAAGATCATAGTCGGTTGTGAACCGCTCTAACAATCCCGATGAACCGATGCCGCCTGTGATGTACATCCTTTTCTCTGTCATGTTATTCCAGAGTGTCTTACAGGCATCTAATAATGTCTCATCCTGATATTCATATGCCAGATCTGCCATTGCGCTGTAGAGATATACGGCTCTTACCGCATGCCCCTCTGCTGTCTTCTGCTCTCTGACCGGCAGATGTGACTGAGAATACTCCGGTACATATCCGGCAAATTCAGGAAATATCTGCTGATATTTTTCTTTCTTTTCTTCCTGAAAGAAATAATTTTCTCCCACACCTCTTGTATCGATAAAATATTTCGCAAGGTCTAAATATCTTTTCTGTCCGGTTGCCCGGTACAATTTTACCAGAGCAAGTTCTATTTCCGGATGTCCCGGATATCCATGACACTTTCCTTCCTCCGGTCCAAAGGTTTCACAGATCAGGTCTGCAAATCTTGAAACAATATCGAGGAACTTTCTTTTTCCTGTCGCATTGTAATATGCAGCTGCTGCCTCGATCATGTGCCCCGCTGTGTAAAGTTCGTGTCCTTCTTTCAGGTTCGTCCAGCGTCTGTCCGGTTCTTTGATCGTGAAGTAGGTATTTAAATATCCGTCTTCACACTGTGCCTTCCCGATCAGGTTGATCGTCTCATCAGCAAGTTTTTCCAACTTTTCATCTCTTCCGGATGAATCTAAGGTAAATGCAACTGCCTCTAACCACTTTGCAACATCGGTATCCTGAAAGACAGCTCCTTCAAAATCTCCCTCTGCCTCGCCTGCTGCGATCTTAAAGTTCTTGATACAGTGGCTTGGCGCCGCATCTTTTACATTGTCATTTAACGTGTTCCACTGGTAAGGAAGTATGACATCTTTTACTAAACGGATGTATTTGTCCCAAAACGCATCTTTGATCTGGATCTGATGCAGCGGCACATCTGTCAGTTTTTCCTTCTCCATAACTTCCTCCCTCCTTTATGCTCCTGTCATGTGTTATGTTAAACGTTTAATTGAACTAAAATGTTCATTTTCCGTTTATTTACATTTCATTCATATTTTTTTCTTTATTCTGAAATACTTTTTCCTTTTTTTGTTATTCTGATTGATTTCTGTTTCGTTCTTGTTTATATATACCATACTAATTGCTATAATTAAAGCCTGTTATTTTTCATTTATCTATATATATTCTTTTGTTTTTATGTTATTTTCTCATGTTTTCTGTTTCTTTCTAAGTTTTTGCCTTTTCGCACAACTTTATTATTTTTTAAATCGTTTAACCATGTGAATGTTGCACAAATAGTACATATTCTCCAAAAATAATGAACATAAATACTTCTTCTGTTCACAAATAAACTCATGGAGGGATTTTTAATTCATAGGACATAATTTCCTATAAATTAAAAATCCGCCTTCTGAGTCAGTTCAAAAGCCTGACATCAGAGGCGGTTCATCACGGTTTATTTTTATAATGTTTTGATCGACTGGCGGATCAGCTGCTTACATGGAACTTTATAGACCTGCGGTTCTGCCGTCTCGCCTGGCTTTTTCTCCACCAGGCCGATCATAACCTCGGCAGCCCTGTAACCGATATCATGAAGTGGCAGCTCCGTCGTGGAGAGCGGCGGCTTATAATAACTTGACAGTTCTCTGTTATCGTATCCCGCAACAGATATCTCCTGTGGTATCTTTATCCCCGACTCATCTGCCCAGTCATAACATCCGCCTGCCATAAGATCATTCATGCAGAATATTGCCGTCACCTGTTTTTTTAAAAGCACTTCTGCTCCGGTATGTCCGGATTCTCTTCCCCAGTCTCCATAGTAGATCAGTTCCGGATCATATAAAAGCCCATCATCCCGCAATGCCTTCTGATATCCGATCAGACGTGCCTGCGCATGAAGGCTGTCTGCTTTTCCGGTGATCACTCCGATTTTTTTATGTCCCTGTGCGATCAGATAACGGATCATCTCGTATGCACCACGCTCGTCATCCACAACTACGGACGGGATGTTTTTACTCTCCGTATAACCATATGCCATCACGGCAGGAATACTTAAATTATCCGGGATACAGTGCATGATACGCTCATGTGCCGTCACATAAATGATACCGTCCACCTGCGTTGCGATCAGTTTCCTGATCTCCTCGTCCACCAGCCCATAATAATCTGTTCTGTGATAATAATAGTCATTATATTTTTTATACAATCTTAAATTGGTCAGAAGAATCTGGTATTTTACCTTTTCACAATATTCCGTAATACCGTCAATAATATCCGGAATACTAAAGATCGTCATATCCTCTGCAATGACGCCGATACTTCTGGTATTGCGTGCCTTAAGATTTTTTGCCACATAGTTTGGCATATAATTCATTTCTTTTGCAGTTTTTAACACAAGATTTCTTGTCGCTTCGCTTGCCCCCGGCTTTTTATTCAGGATATTCGAAACGGTAGCTACCGACACACCGCAGGCTTTTGCGATTTCTTTGATCGTCGCCATAACCTTACCTCCCGTACCACAAATCCCCTTTATTTAACAATATTTCCAGTGAAAAATCAATATCTTTCGATCAGGTATCGAATTTTTGCCCGGGTTATGCTACACTGGTATCTATGAAAATATTAATTTTATCCTGTAATACCGGCGAGGGACACAATGCCGCCGGAAAAGCGATCCGGGAAGCAGCCATCCGGTGCGGTCACACCGCCGACATGCTTGATATGTTCCTGCTCTCCGGGAAAAAAACTTCACATGCAGTAGGCGGTGCCTATGTGGAACTTGTCAAACATATGCCGCATGCCTTTGGTATGCTCTATAAGATCGGCATGGCAATTTCAAGCAATAAACACAAATCACCGGTCTACTATGCCAATGCACTGATGGCCAAAAAACTGGCTGCCTGTTTAAGCCAGCACGATTATGATATCATCGTAACGCCGCATCTTTACCCGGCAGAAACATTGACATACATGAAGAAAAAAGGCATGTTACAGATTCCCGCAGCTGCTATCGGCACCGATTATACCTGTATTCCGTTCTGGGAAGAAACGGATCTTGATGCATATTTTCTTCCCCACGAGGACTGTGTCTCAGAATATGTACACCGCGGAATTCCGGCTGACAGGTTATACCCTTACGGCATTCCTGTCAGTGGCGCATTTTCTCCGGCAAAGGACCGCATCCTGGCAAAGATGCACGCGCGCAATGCCTTAAATCTTCCACAGGGTGTTCCGATCTGTCTGGTCATGAGCGGCAGTATGGGATTTGGAAAACTTGCCATATTTGCAGCAGAGCTTTCACTGCGATTAAAATGCGGCGAGCATATGGTCATCATCTGTGGCAATAACAAACGTATTTATGCCGTACTGCAGAAACAGTTCCAAAATAACCCGCGCGTCCACATTTTAGGCTACACCAACCGGGTTGCAGACTATATGGATGCCTGTGATGTGATTTTCACCAAACCGGGCGGACTTACCTCCACCGAAGCGTTAGTAAAACGGATCCCGATCGTCCACACCGCGCCGATTCCCGGATGTGAGACTGCAAACCGCAATTTTTTTGTAAAAAGACATCTTTCTGTCTCCTCAAAATACATTGCCAAACAGATCACACTTGGAAAAAGACTGCTCTCTGACACCCAGGATCCGCATGGGAACCGTTCTCTTCGCGAAGAAATGCTTCTGGCCCAGAAAGAAAACGGAAAACCAGACGCTGCCGTGCACATTATAAAAACACTGGAGAAACTATGACGTATTTTCTTTTTATCCTTCTTGGATTCGTTCTTGGCAGTACATTGTTTGCTTACTGGATTCCAAGATTATTTTTCAAAACCGACATCACAAAAGTTCCCCCCGACCACAATCCCGGCGTTGCAAATGCCTACATGCAGGCCGGCTTTTTTGCCGGAACTCTCTCCCTGCTCTGTGAACTTTTCAAAGGCGCTGTCCCGGTTTTTCTTGCAGACAGGATCTTAGACCGGGATTCCATGCTGTTTGCACTTGTCATGGCAGCTCCGGTATTCGGCCACGCTTTTCCGTTTTTCCAAAAAGAAAGAGGCGGCAAAGCGATTGCCGTCTCTTTCGGAGTTATGATTGGACTGTTTCCGGAAATCCATCCATTATTCTGTCTGATCCTTTATTATATTTTATTCTCACTGGTACTCACACTGCGTCCGCATTCTTTCCGGTCTGTCATCACATACGGACTGTTTACGCTGACCGTGTTCCTGTTTGTACCGGTAAATTCCATACGGCTTGGCTGTTTTATCATCTCAGCAATCGTGATCTACCGCCACGTTATCCGCTGCCACGATGAAGCTTTACAGGCACTTTTATTTGGGAAATATCCATTATTTCACAAATCCTGAATTTTACCAGCAGAGCACCTCATGACCGTCTTCCGTCACCAGTACCATAATCTCCCACTGTGCTGATGGAAGTCCGTCCTCAGTATAAACTTCCCAGTCATTTTTAGAGTCTACATAAATATCCACTTTTCCCATATTGACCATCGGTTCGATCGTAAAGATCATGCCTGGAACTAAGAGCATTTCCTGTCCGCGTTTGGTATTATAGCCAACCCACGGTTCCTCATGGAACTCAAGTCCGACGCCATGTCCACCGATCTCGCGCACTACCGTATAACCGTTTGCAAACGCATGGTCATGCACAGCCTGACCCATATCGCCTAAAAATCCCCACGGTTTTACCTCTTTCAAACCAAGCTCCACGCACTCTTTGGTCACTTCAACAAGGCGCTTCTTCTCCGGACTTACATCCCCGATGCAGAACATTCTTGAGGAATCGGAAAAATATCCGTTTAAGATCGTGGATACATCCACATTAATGATATCACCGGACTTTAAGATCACATCTTTTGACGGAAATCCATGACATACCTGATCATTGACGGAAGTACATACACTGTACGGATATCCCTCGTAGTTCAGCGGTGCCGGAATACCGCCCATCTCCGTTGTCATATCATAAACGATCTTATCGATCTCTGCTGTATTCATTCCCTCATGAATATGCTTCTCAATATAATCAAGCACTGCAATATTGATCTTGCAGCTCTCCTTGATGCCTGCGATCTGATCTGCATTCTTGATCAGATCATGTGTCGGAACGATGTGTCCCTGTGAAGCGATCATTGCGATGCGCTCATCAAATGCCTGATGGCATGCTTTGTATTTTTTTCCGCTTCCGCACCAGCACGGATCATTTCTACCGATTTTTACTGACATAATTTCTGCACCACCTGATTGATCACACTTCCGTCTGCCTTTCCCTTTAACTCCGGCATTACGGCTTTCATGATCTGTCCTTTATTTTTACTTGCTGCCACATCGGCAAACTTCTCTGTAATATATGCTTCTACTTCCTCTGCTGACATCATCTGTGGTGCATATTCTGCAAAAATATCATATCTTGTCTGATATTCTGCCAAAAGGTCCTCTCTGCTTGCAGGGCAGGTATCAATCTGCTCTTTTACTGATTTCATTTCTTTTAAAATTACTCTGTTCACCAGTTCTTCTTTGATGTCATCTCTGCATCCCTCATCAATCGCAGCTTTCTTTGCTGCGGAAACAAGTGTGGAGATTGCATCCTTGCGTACTTTATCTCTCGCCTTCATGGCTGCTATCATATCTTTTTGTAATGTTTCAAACTGCATAACGATCCTACCTTCCTGATTCTAATAATTCCCTCTGATTATAGCATATTTTCCATATAATTCATAAATTTTTTTCAATATCTATTGCTGCATTTTTATCATCAGTGTCCCTTACAGCACACGGCGCACCATTGTGATCGTACGGTAAGTCGCATTTCCATAACAGATGCCGCTCGACGGCGTTGATGCATGGACGATCCTGCCGCCTCCCATATAGATTGCCACATGTCCCGGATAACAGATAATGTCTCCCGGCTGTGCGTTCTCATAGCTGACAGCCTGTCCGCTTGACTGAAGCGCATAGGAACTTCTCGGAAGTGATACGCCAAAATGGCTGTATACAAGGGATACAAAACCGGAACAGTCCGTCCCCTCTGTCAGGCTGTTTCCGCCAAACACATACGGATTTCCCACAAAATTTGTCGCATAGGATACCACACTGCTGCCACTCACACCGGTAGAGTAGGATGGATTTAAACCGTTATTTGTCAGTCCTGTCGAACTGCTGCCGGAAGAACTGTTGTCGGAATCGTCCGTTGAAGCTGTATTATTGGAAGAGGAACTTCCCCCTGTACTGTCTGTTGTTGTTCCGCTGTCCGTAGATGCCGTTGTGGCAGAATTACTGGTTTTTGTGCCTGCCTTCGCCGCTTTCTTTGCCTTCTCTTCTGCTTCTTTCCGGGCTTTTTCCTGACGCGCCTGTTCCTGTGCGATCACCTCGTTCTGTTTGCGGATCGTGGACGCGTACTGGCTTGCCAGTGTTTTTGCATTTGAAAGCTGTGAATCAAAATCTGCAATCTGTGCCTTCTTTTCATTAATAACCTGATTCAGGGAAGCCTCCTGCTGATCATAACTTTGTTTCAGCTCCTCCATATCCGCTAATTCCTGCTCTAACTGTGACTCTAAATCCGCCACCTGCTGTACGGTCTCCTGATAAGCCACTAAAAGCTCCCTGTCATAACTGTATACTTCCGATACATACTCCACACGATTTAAAAGGTCTGAGATATCTTCCGACTCCACAAGTGCATCCAGAAATGTGTCATCTCCGTTTTCGTACATGTACTGGATTCTTTTTTTCATATCTGCATACTGCTGCTGTTCTTTTTCCTGTGCTGCGGCGAGATCCGTCTTTGCCTGATCAATCTCGCCTTCCTTATTATCAATATCCGTTTTCAACAGTTCCATATCGGTCAAAAGCGACATCAGCTGTTCATCATACGCCGCCATCTGGCTTTTTACCTTGCTCTGCTCACTCTGTATATTATTGATCTGCTGGTTGATATTGTCTAAATTCTGCTGCGCCTCATTTTTCTTCTTCTTCGCATCTTTTATCACGGATGCATCTGCAGAGTAAAAACACGCAAATCCGATCACACCTGCCATCATCACTGCGATCATTCTTTTATGTTTTCTTGTATATTTTAATGCCTTTTCCCACTTCATCAAGCATTTCTCCTTCTGTCATTTATAAAAGAATAGGACATAATTTCCTACGAATCAAAAATAAGCACGGCAGGCTGCAGTGGGCAGAAGCCGTACTTATATATTTTATCACACTTTCATCTATGTTTGTTAGGATTTCCAGAAATTCACAAATACTTAATATTTTATCCGACCTGTTTTACGATCAAAACCTTTTCGCCCGCCAGAAGTACCTCACTTTTTCTGTGATTTGTCTCCATGATATTTTGTATGGTCGTATGATTTTCCTTGGCGATCGTCCAGAGATCATCTCCTGCCTTTGCGATATAGCCCACCAGCCCCGGCCTGTTCCTGAGCATCTCAAGATCCGGTTCCGACTCTGTGGCCTCCTCGATATTCTGTATGACTTCCTGCACAAAGGCAATCAGATCCAGCCGTACTGCCGCCCGGATCTCAACGTGTTCCTGATCAAGCATCACCGCTGAGAGCTGCTCTAAGGAAGCATCTAACTCCACTTTCGCCTGCGCTGACATTTCCGGAATCTCCACAAGCTGTGAAAACGGATAAATTTCCTGCACTGCTCCAACCGGCATATGGTCATCCGGTGTAATGTACAAAATATTGACCTCAACCGTTCCCTCCGCAAGAACACCATCTGGTTTTATTTCCTGACGTTCTAAGAGCACTTTTCCCTCACAGGAACAGATCTGAAGAACTTTTTCTTTATCTTCTTTTAATTCCATCTGTTCTGTCATTCTGCATTTTGCAGCATTTTTAACCAGAAGACGCTCCAGCGGGCATTCACGGAAGACTGGTTTTACCTCTTTCTGCAGTGAATACAGATCTGTTAAAAGTCTTATCTTTTCTTCCTTCCAGATACGGATGTGTGTATCTAATGCCAGCTCCATGACAAGGATCCTTTCTTCCCCGTCATAATCCGGTTTGACTTCCAGTTCCATTGTCAAAGGTACCATCTGCACCTGCCAGATACAGTCATCCTCCATAACACCGCACTCTGCCTGTGCATCCAGCGGGACTGTCGTTTCATACCAGGACAGATGCTCCCCTTCCTCCTCATCATTGTACAGTATGGAAACCAGTATTTCCCCGGAAAGTCTGATATTTCCTTCCACAAGCCTGCTTTCAACATTGCGCAGCTGCATACTCTGCCAGAGTATTTCACGGATATTCGGTTTACTCGACGGCAGCACTGCCTCATTTTTCTGTCTGCAGATATCACGTCGCACCACAAGCAGCTTTAACGCTTCCTTCTCTACAATATTCTGTTCATAGGAACTGCCATCTGAGAGTTCACAGGTCAGCTCCTCATCCACTTCTTTTTCTGACGATGCCGTCAAAACAATGACCGCGCGGACATTTAACTTCCGGGAATTGATCACTCCGATCGTAAGATCTTCCATATCCCCTGTGGCATGAACTGCATCATATTCGCTCAGACCATCCATGTTAAGCCGTTCCTGAAAAGGAATCTCACCGCGCAGACAGCTTATTTTTCCTTCCTGCTTATCGCTCCGGTAAAGCACCTTAAAAACCAGACTGCCCTTGATCCATGCAGCCCCCTCCATCGCTTTTACCTCATCAAAGCGCAGTTCCCCGCGTTCTTTTATGACTTTTACGATATCCTGTCTGTAATCCGGTACATTATAGTCATCATCCAGTGTGATCTGTGTGACTGCAGCTCCGTTTTTTTCACTTCTATGTAATTTTATTTTCTGAAATTCCAAAAAAAGTCCCCCATTCCGAATCTTTGTAACCATCTTATTCGGACATGGAGGATTTTATACCTGTTTAGCACAACTTCATGCGTATATCTCTTGTAATAATATCAGAATAACTGAATGATAATAACTGAGGTGGATTTTCTTCACGCTCATCATTTACCAGGATCGTGAATACGCTTGGGTAAGCATTCTGGATGACGCCTTCCTGGATGTCAACTTTATTGCGTCCTCGGTCAAGCTGAATCATTACTTTTTTCCCGCACTGCTGATGCACGGATGCCCGAACTTTTCTGATGTCTGCCTGTTGCATGTGTTCTACCTCCTTAATCCGGCATCTCGCGATCGTTTATCATCGTAATGATCGTTTCCACCGAATTTCTTTTCCGCTTTAGAATAGCACTGTGCTAAATTTTTGTCAAACATAATTAAATTATTTAAAAAAATTTTAAGAATATTTACTCAAAAATGATACTTTTGTCCTGGTTTTTTACCTGTATTACAATATAAGGACAGCTTGGACTCGCATTTGTAACTTCACCCTTTCTCGGTCCAATGAGTTCTGTATCAAATACCACTGCGTTTGTGGTCAGATAACAGTCCCTCACACAGATACTGTATCCTCCCGTCGCCTGCTCCCCATATCCCCGCACGATATACAGATCATCCTCCATCTCATAGGTAAGTTTAAAATCCGCCGTTTTCTTTTCCTCGATCATTGTCTTTAACTCTTCCGGTGTCTCGGATTCCTCAACGATCGTATATGTAAGATCACTGACTTTTGTTTCATTTGTCTGCTCAATACTGCATCCGCTGATCAGTCCTGCCATCAGCAGACTGATCCCGCATATTTTTACCAGATACTTTCGAAACATGTTTCACTACACCTGCCCCCAGTTTTCGCTTCTATCTTAATATATGCCTCCCTGTCTTTAAATATGTCTTTTTTAGTTGTTTTTCCCATAGATACCCGATATAATGTGGGTATATAAAACTTGGGGGATCTCCCCGGAAAGGACGTACTATGTTACGCGCAATACTTGCATTGCTTTTTGCTATACTCTACCTGATCATCGGTATTCCTGTCCTTTTTGTTGAATGGATCATCGGAAAATTCAATCGTCAGGCTGCTGATATCAGCCAGCTCCGCATGGTGCAGTGGGCATTTCGTGTCATTCTGTTTATCTGTGGCACCAGACTTACCATTATCGGAGAAGAAAATGTTCCAAAAGACCAGCCTGTTCTCTATATTGGCAATCACAGGAGTTATTTCGATATCATCATCACCTACTCACGCTGTCCGCGCCTGACCGGTTATGTAGCAAAAGATTCCATGAAAAAGGTTCCTCTTTTATCTGTCTGGATGAGCAGACTGCACTGTCTGTTCATCAATCGTTCGGATGTCAAAGAAGCGTTAAAAACGATCCTTGCAGGAATCGACAATATCAAAAACGGGATTTCGATGTGTATTTTCCCTGAGGGAACACGCAGCAAGACCGGCGAGCTTGGTAAGGCTCAGCCCGGAGCGCTGATGATGGCGAGCAAGGCGAAGGCAACTATCGTGCCGGCCTGTATCATCGGTACCGATTACAAGCGTCACGGCCGTATCTGGCCGAAGGTTACGGTGCGCTTTGGCAAGCCGATGCCCTTCCCTGAGGACGCTGTGGTCAACAAAGAATTTTTGCATGCAATGACTGAAGAGCTGATGCAGCACATTGCAAAGCTGCAGGCAGGTGAAGATGTATAATGGAAATTAAGGTAGCAGAGCACTGTGGTTTTTGCTATGGTGTGAAGCGCGCGGTGGCGTTGGCCCAGAAGGCTGCGACCGACCGTGTGCAGGGTGCAACGCTGGGACCTTTGATACACAATCCCCAGCTAATTGCTGAGCTTGCATCTAATGGCATTGCCTGTAAGGACAGCCTGGAGCAGTTTGCTCCCGGTGAAACGGTTATCTTCCGTTCACACGGCGAGGGGCCTGAAACCTACGCGCAGGCAGAAAAACAAGGGCTGACAATTCTGGACGCAACCTGTCCGAATGTGCGCCTGGCACAGCAAAAGGCTGCTCAGGCAGCAGCTGATGGCTATTTTCCTGTAATAGTCGGAGAAAAAAATCATCCGGAAGTAAAAAGTATTTTAAAATGGGCAGGAAAAAACGCTATCTGTGTAGAATGTATAAAAGATATCTCTTATGTACCGCGCCAGGAGCGTTATGGAGTAATCATCCAGACGACTTTTGAGCTGCAGAAATTTAATGATATATTGCAGGCACTGCAGGAGCAGCGCCCGGGAGAATACCGTGTGGAGCGCACCATCTGTCTGGCGACAGCGCAAAGACAGCAGGCGGCTGTAAAGCTGGCTGCAGAGTCGGATGCCGTTATCGTCATCGGTGGACGCAACAGCGCCAACACAAGGCATCTTTTCGAGCTGGTGCAACAGCATTGCAGGCAAGCATATCATATAGAGACTGCCAGCGAACTGAGCAGCGATATGCTAAGGGGTTGCAATAAAATAGGAATCACGGCAGGAGCATCGACTCCGGACCGTTTAATTAAGGAGGCTATTTTAGTAATGGAAAACATGGATTTTGAAAGCATGCTCAACGAAAGTATGGAGGTAGAGGTATATCCTGGCAAAGTTGTCAACGGTACCGTTATTCAATTGGATAAAGACGGCGTTTATGTATCTTTTGGATATAGACATGATGGTCTGATTCCTTATTCCGAATGGTCCCAGACCGAATCTGCTGAAGAACTGCAAAACTCCATCAAAGTTGGTGACGAAGTAGAAGCTAAGGTTGTTCCTGGCAGCACCAAGAGCGATTTCGTTCGTCTGTCCAAAATCAAAGCTGAGCGCGACGCAGCATGGAAAAATGTTGCTGAGCTGCCTGAAGGCGAAAAACGCCCGGCAACCGTTAAAGTTTTGCGCATCATCAAAAACAAAGCTAAAAACATCGTTGGTCTGGGTGTTGCAGTTGAAGGTGTTGAAGGCTTCATGCCCGCATCTCATGTTGAACTGCGCCGCGTAGAAGACTTCACCGGTTATGTCGGCAAAGAGCTGGAAGCTGAAATCATCGAAGTTGACCTGGAGAAAAAACGCATCGTTGTTTCCCGCCGCGACCTGCTGAGAGCTGAAGCTGACGCTAAACGCAAAGCTTACAAGGAAGCTAAAGAAGCTCGCATTGCTGCTGCTAAAGAAGCACGCGCTGCTGCTGAAGAAGCTGCTTATAACTCTGTTGAAGAAGGCAAAGTATACACCGGTAAGGTTGTAAAAGTTGCTGAATTCGGTCTGTTCGTTGAAATCGGCGAAGGCCTGGTTGGCTTGGTTCACAACACCGAGCTGTCTTGGGACCGTAGCGTAAAAGCTGCTGACGTTGCTAAAGAAGGCGACGAAGTAACCGTTCTGGTTAAGAGCATCGACCGCGAAAACAAACGTGTTGCTCTGAGCATCAAAGCTACTCTGGAAGATCCCTGGAAGGTTGAAGCTTCTCAATTCCACATCGGCGACATTCTGGATGTAGAAGTTGTTCGTCTGCTGGCTTTCGGCGCTATCGTTAAATTGAGCGACAAAGTTGAAGGTCTGGTTCACATTTCCGAAATCGCTCCTGAGCGCATCGAAGCTCCGAGCGATGTTCTGGAAGTTGGCCAAGTTGTTAAAGCTGAAATCATTAAAATGGATCTGGACAGCAAAAAAATCGGCCTGAGCATTTCCAAAGTTAAACGTGATGCTGAAAAGAACGAATTCCGTTCCTACATGGGCAGCAAAAAATCTCACCTGAGCCAAAACCTGTCCGAGCAGCTGGAAAGCCTCGAAAAATAATTGGAGAAGGATATGCAACGTGCAAAGCGTAAGCTAGAACATATTCAATATGCACTGGAGCTGGGCGACGGCCCAGCAGCAACGCACCTTGCTGATCTCCGCTTCTTACACAACTGTCTGCCGGAGATTAATCCGGCAGACTTTGTTTTATCTGTAGAAATTTTAGGCAAACGTCTGCGTTTGCCTTTTTTCATTGATGCTATTACCGGCAGTACAGATGCGGTGACGGAGATTAACAGAAAGCTGGCGCAGGTGGCGGCAAGAACCGGTATCGGTATGGCTGTAGGCTCGCAATTCGGCGCTGTGCGTGACGGCAGCGGTATCGCGAGCTATGCTGTGGTGCGCGAGGAGCTTGCCGAAGGTCTTGTTATCGGTAACATCAGTGCTCTTGCTACGCCCGCGCAGGCGCAGGCTGCCGTTGACATGCTGCAGGCTGACGCGCTGGAGGTTCACCTGAACGCTGCGCAGGAGCTGTGGATGGCCGAAGGCGACAAGGATACCTGCGGACTTTTGGCAAACCTGGTGCAGATACGTGATGCTGTGAGCGTGCCTGTTATCGTTAAGGAAACAGGCTGCGGTATCGCGGCAGAGCAGTACGAGCTTTTGCTGGAGCAGGGTTTTACCGCCTTTGACTGTGCCGGCGCAGGGGGGACGAACTTCCCGGCGATTGAGGCAAAGCGTCAGGGGATTGAGCTGACGGAGGAGTTTGCTGCCTGGGGCGTGCCTACGTGCTGGAGCCTGCTTGACGCGCAGCAGACACTGCCGCAGAATGCTCTGCTTTTGGCGAGTGGCGGCATCCGTACAGCCGGGGACGCAGCACGTGCCTTCGCTCTGGGTGCGGACGCGGTGGGGATTACCGCACCGCTTTTGCGCCTGGTCATGGAGCAGGGAGTTGACGCTGCCGTAGATTATGTGCATTCACTGGCGGAAGGACTGCAAAAGTACATGCTGCTTTTGGGTTGCCTGACGCCGAAGGAGTTGCGTGACGTTCCGCTGATTGTGACGGGAGAAACGCGTAACTTTATTGCCAGCCGCGGCTACGAGCTGGCGAAGCTGTGCAGATGGCGCAGAGGATAGAAGAAAAGGATAGAAAAACTGCGGAGCAGGCGAGAGCTTGCTCCGCAGTTTTTGGTGAGAAAACCGTTCTAAGTTACTTATGACTTTTACTTCTTTACCTCTAAATGTAATACCATATTTGTAAATGGTATGTACATTACGAGCGAGAAATTCTGTATCGTATTTTTTATCTAAATGAAATTTGTGTAATGAGGATTAGTCGTTGGAGAGGTTGAGCATAGTAGAGGTTATTTATTAACAAATTCCATAGCATACTATCTGCGAGGGCATGAAAGCTTGCGCAGATTTTTTTTTCTCGCCAACTACATGCAGCTACAAAATAGACTTCGTGATAGTTGGTGAAGCTTATGGATATTTGTAATTAGAGCTTCTAAAATAAGAAGGAAAAACAACATACTTGAAAATAAATTCCGAGATAGGAATATAATTTGATTTTCAAAACATAATGTGCTATACTCGGATAAAGGAGGGATAGAGCTATGGTTGAAAGAAAAGAATACCTCGAACAGCTTTGGGAGTGGAAAGACGAGCACATCATTAAAGTTGTGACGGGAATTAGACGTTGTGGTAAATCGGTGCTTCTGGAACAGTTTAAGGACAGACTTCATTTAGCTGGCGTGGAAGCAGAACAGATTATATCAATCAACTTTGAAGACCTAGAGTTTGAAGAGCTTTTGGATTATAAGGTACTTTATCGTTATATAAAAGAACGTCTGTGCAGCGATAAAATGACATATATATTTTTGGACGAAATTCAGAACGTGCCTGATTTCCCCAAAGTAGTAGATAGTCTATATGTAAAGAACAACACGGATGTATATATTACGGGTTCAAATTCGTATTTGCTTTCAAGTGAACTGGCAACCCTTTTGTCTGGAAGGTATGTGGAAATATCAATGCTTCCTCTTTCTTTCCGTGAGTATGTCACTGTGACGGGGAGACCGCAAGAAGATGCTTTTTCAGAATATATGCAAACGGGAGGACTTCCGTATGTTGCGGTGATGAATCGTACGGATGAAAAAGTAAATCAATATCTGGAGGGAATCTATAACACCGTTATTGTTAAAGATATTGAGGAACGCCAGGCAAGAAAAGAAAAAGATGCAGGTAAACGTAAAATCACAGATATTGCACTACTGAAGACCATTGCACGCTATTTGGCAAGTGTAATCGGCAGTCCGATTTCTATGAAAAGCGTAACCGATTACTTAATCTCTTCTGGCAGAAAGATTTCCCCGAATACGGTTAGTGATTATGTAGAGGCTTTGACTGAATCATTTGTCTTTTACCCAGCTGAAAGATTTGATATTGTTGGAAAACAGCTTTTGAAAGCCAATAAAAAGCTGTATATGGTTGATCTGGGACTTCGCAATCATATTCTTCCAAGAAAACGGTATGATCTGGGCTTTTCCATTGAGAATATTGTATATTTCGAGCTTTTACGGCGAGGCTATAAGGTCAATATTGGAAAGTTTGGCTCAACTGAAGTGGACTTTGTCGTTCAGAAGCAAGGAATATTAACATATTATCAGGTTACTGCTAATATGACTGCTGAGGAAACATTTGAACGAGAGATGCGTCCGCTACGGGGAATACAAGACAATTATGAGAAAATCGTCTTGACGCTTGATCGCTTCTCCCTCGGAAATTATGAAGGCATAAAAGTCGTGAATGTCATTGACTGGCTTCTAGGGATATAGAAGAGTATTGAGTGGCATTTATAATAATTTGTCATCTAAGTACTAATTTACACAATAAAAGCTTCCAGACCTGCTTTCATGGCTCGTCCGGAAGCTTTTAGCGTATATAGCGTCCCCTTTTTGCATTCTTCAAGCTAATATATGCATTCACTGGCGGACGGACTGCAGAAGTACATGCTGCTTTTGGGCTGCCTGACGCCGAAGGAGCTGCGTGACGTTCCTCTGATTGTGACGGGAGAAACGCGTGATTTTGTAGCCAGTCGTGGCTATGAGCTTGCGAAGCTGTGCAGATGGCGCAGAGGGTAAAACGCAAAAAAATTTATATGAGAACGACTTAAAGTAAGAGTGCAACTTTGTCTTGTGCTCTTCCTTTTTTATGCAGAACAATAAAAAAAGACTTGTTTTTAGGCGGGGGTAGACATATAATGTAAATATGTTAAAAAAAGGAAGCAATATTGTTGTAACGTATACTAATACTATTCTTAAGATTTTATTAGTTAGGAGAAACTTTAAGTAGTATTGTGAGGACAACGATTGGCTGACAGAGTATAAAGGAGACTTTTTATAAATGTCAAAAATATTTTTTCGGTGGCATAATTTCTCTGTAAAATTTTTGAATGCAGTGCTGCAGAGCAGTAAAACTCCTGCAAAGTATCATCCGCCAGTAGAGTACGACGAAGCAGCTTTTGTTGCGCCTTATTTGGGCAATTTGTGCAAATTTCCCGATGAACATTTTGTAAGCAACTATCGCGAAGAAATCGAAGAGTATTTTTTGAGCGAACCAGAGCATTTGGAAAATGTGGCAAAAACGTTAGAACACCAAAATTATGCAGGCATCCGCAGCAAGGACGAAGACGCTTTGCGCAAGCTGAAACAGTGCAAACTTTCTCAGGCAGTAATTATGGCGTATCTTGATGAGATGATACGCACAGGCTCGGAAGGAGAATTTCAGTTAAAAACTTCTTTTTATAAGCCGCGTACAATTCTGCTTGGCGATTCGCATATTCAGGATGTAAAGCTGTATTCTTACCAGCAGGAAGCCACCATTGCGATGCAGGAATATTTTCTTGAGCAAAACGGTCGTAGCTGCATTCTTGTGATGCCGACGGGCAGCGGCAAGACAATGACGAGTATTTATTTTCTTCTGCATGAGCTTTCTTCGCGTGGCTATGAAGTTATCTGGCTTGCGCACCGCCATATGCTCGTCGAACAGGCAGCGAATGTTTTTTATAGGCTTGCACCGCTCGTGAAAGATGTGGCAGGTGATGAAATTAAAAGTCTGACAGTGACTTGCGTTTCGGGCGCACATGCCAGCGCACACGCTTTATCCAAAAAAGATGATATCGTCGTGGGCAGCGTGCAGAGTCTAGTGCGTAATCTTGGCTATCTTACAGCTCCGCTCAAGAAGAAAGTTATTATCGTTGTGGACGAAGCGCACCATGCGCTTGCACCTTCATATAGAAAAATTATAAACGCTGTGCGCCAAAAATGTCCCGAGGCGAAATTGCTTGGCCTTACGGCAACGCCAATCCGATACACTGACATGGGCACCGTTTCGCTGCTGAAACTGTTTGAGCAGAAAATCATTTATGCCATTCCCTTGAGCAAACTGATTGCTGATGGTACTCTGGCTACGCCGATAAACTTAAAACGTGAAACGAATGTTGAAATTGAAACTTATATTGATAAAGATGAGCTGAAAAAAGTTTTGGCGAAAGGCGATTTGACGGAACAAGCTGTCAACAAGATTGCAAAGATTAACGAACGTAACGAAGTTATTATTAAGGAATATCTTGATAATAAAGAGAAATACGGCAAAACGATAATTTTTGCCTTGAACATTATCCACTGTGATGTTTTGGCAGATATGTTCGTCAAAAAGGGTGTAAAATGTGACCGCGTTTATTCTGGCATGGACGACAGTGTGAAAGACGCAATTATTGAACGTTTCCGCCATAACAACCATAAGGATAAGGAGGGAAATGACGACCATATTGACGTATTAATTAACGTCAACATTCTTAGCGAGGGCAGCGATATTCCTGATATTCATACAGTTTTTCTGACACGTCCGACGAACAGTGACGTTTTATTAATGCAGATGATTGGGCGCGGCATGCGTGGCGAGCAATGCGGTGGCACAAAAGAAGTGTACATCGTTGACTTCTGTGATAAGTGGGCAAGCTTTACACGTTGGCTCAACCCTTCGTTCCTGTTGGAAGGCGAAGAAGGCGGAACGCCGGGAGGCACGAAGAAAGAGCCGAAGAAAAAGAACAAAATGGAAGAAATTCCTGTGTCCAGCATTATCGACGCGATGCGTGCCATTTCTTACGGCGATTTGGGCTTCAAGGTGCACGCCGCTGTGCTGCCTGTGGGTTGGTACAATGTTTATGATAAAAATGACATGCCCGAGAAAGTGCTTGTTTTCGCCAACCAGCAGGAAGGCTATGCAGCAATGAAGGCAGATACGCAGGCGCTTGTTGCAGCGGAAGAGCAGAACGGCAAACTGCTTTTGCAAAAATATTTCGATGGCTTCGGTGTGATGCCTACGCCTCAGGAATTGGAAGACATTGCAGAACTGACGGCGACGGAGAAAGCTTTTCCAGAGTTTCAATCGTTCGACGAGCGTGACGACATCGACCCGTCAAAATTGGCGATGAAGTATCGCGAAGAAACGTCTTTGGCCAACATCTTCAAAATTCAGCAGGATATTCATGCAATTTATAATGCGCATAAGACGATCATTGACAGCTTGTATGGCAATGTGGAATCCTATCAGCGACGTATTTTTGACTTCCTTCTGTATCCCACCGGTGTTACGCCGATGGGCTCTAGTATTGAAGAAGCAGAAACAGAGTTTGGCTTGCTTAGCGCAGAGCCTTTCGCTGAACCGCTGGAAATTTTGCTTGATGAAGTTTTGGCAGAGCAAAAAGACAACTTGGGCGACGACTTCAAGCGCCCGACGATTGGCTGGACTAAGAAGGCTTATAAGATGTATTTTGCACAATATGTTTATCTTGGCGATAATATAAAAATGAATTGCGGCCTTAATTCTGCCAGCGTGCCGCGTGAAGTACTAAAGTACCTTATTTATCACGAGTGCCTGCATCAGCTGATTCATTCTCACGGACCGAAATTCCGTGAATTGGAACGTAGGTTCCCTAATTTCAACGAACTGGATAATTACTTGGATTATCAGTTCCCAACATTCGTTAAAGAAGAAAGCAGATAATTTGGGAGAGATATAAGGATGGCAAAAGTAGTTTTTTGTAATATAGCATGGATGAAACTTTATAGTGGCATTACTGACAACGACCAGCCGAAGAATGGCGGTGCGTTTGTCAAAGAAAATAATGATGCTTGTGAAAGTTTCAATTTCTATCCGTATAACCATTACTGCCTTGGGTATGTGCGTGCACCAGGGGAGAGGTTGAATCTGGCGCGTGTAGAGGATGTGCCAGATGATGTAGATAAAATTGATGACGTTACAGTTATCTGGGTAGCGACTAATGATACAGGACGGCATATCGTTGGCTGGTACGATCACGCCGAGATGTATCGTTACTATCAGTATTTTGAAGATAGCATTGTAGAAAATCATACATATTGGCAATATAATTTTAAAACCAGAGAAGAAAATGCGCATATTATTCCCGAAGAGCTGCGTAATTTCAGGGTTCTTTCGGCATCAAAAGCTGGTGCAGGCTTGGGCATGGGACAGTCGAACCTTTGGTATGCAGACTCTGCAATCACGAAAGAAAAATTTGTGCCGAAGGTTTTGGAGTATCTGGAGAAAATACGTCCGCAGACAATACAACAATATTGGCGTAAAGAATTTGTTGAAAAAATCGCTGATATTCAAGGAAAAAGTGTAGAAGAATTAAATGAATTGGCAGCTAACGAAACGAATCCAGGTAAATTATTTGCCATTGATAATTTGATAATTTCAATGAATCCGCCTGATATGTTTAAAGCAAGATTTCATCGTGCTGCTGATTTGGAGTTCTACCTTTTATATGATGAAGCGATAGAAGAATATCAGCGTGCTTTAGCTTGTGTAACAGACGAAGATAAAGATAGCGACACATATCTTACATGTTTGTTTAATCTGCAACGTTTACTGGAATTTACTGGCAAATATTTCTTGGGTTGGGAAATGGCTCAAAGATGCCTTGCAGAGTCAAAGACTATTGAAGATAAATTTATAGCGATTGAATCAATGCTTATCATGGCAAGCCGTGAAGGAAATACTGAACTGGTAGAAAAAGCTCTTGGCTACTATGCTGATTTAAAAACAGATTACGCCAAAGATACAGTCCAAGATTATAAAAATTGGCTCAAAGAGCAGAAGAAAAATAAGCAATAAAACTTTTAGTAAATATTTTGGCCAATAAAAAACACACAGCGCAAACTTCACAGTTTGTTCGTTGTGTGTTTTGTTTTTATATGATAAAATATTGTCTAAGACAACCGAGCTAGAGGGTGGGGCATTGCCGAAATTCTTCGGAATGGAGGTGATGTCTATGGTATATTTCAGTTTTCAGGATTTAATGTCCTTTGGAATTTTTATCGTAGCATTGCTGACGTTCATTTTTCAGAACCGAAAGTAAAAGCATACGGACATAGAAAAACCGCCCCTAAACTTTGACGAGGAAAGGGCGGCTTTTCCGTAACCTAAATCGGCAACCCACCTGGTTGGGCGGTTGTCTCATCACTTATAATATAACATAAAGCCATACTTTGTGCAAGTTTGCGCTTTGTGAACTTTTGAAGACTGTCGCTAATGAGCGCAGTATTTATATAAACCGGAAGAGTTTTGCTTATCTTTTTTATAGCAATATTATTTTGGGGGACAGCATCAGTGCGTCCCCTTTTTGCATTCTTTAAGCTAATATGATATAATAATTTGACGACTAATCTTTTCACGGTTGATTATCTGCATTTTTTTAAGGAGTTGTAATGGTAGGACTTATTAGTGGTGTACGTAAGAACAGTTTGGCAGCGGACGCAGGCATCAAGGCCGGCGAAAAGCTGTGCAGCGTGGACGGCGTACAGGTTAAGGATATAATTGAATTGAGCTTCTATACCTCCGATTACGAGGTTGATCTGGAGATAGAGGCCACCGATGGCACACGCCGTCAGGTACATATAGAAAAATATCCAGATGAGGATCTTGGCCTGGAGTTTGATTCCGCAGTTTTTGACAGAGTTGCGACCTGCTACAATAACTGTATCTTCTGCTTTGTGGACCAGATGATTCCCGGTATGCGTCCGGGTCTGTATGTGCGTGATGACGATTACCGTCTGTCCTTCTTATATGGTAACTTCATTACACTCACCAATATGAAGGATGAAGATTTTGAACGTATTATCCGCACGCATCTTACGCCGCTGTATGTTTCGGTACATGCTACCGACCCGCAGGTGCGCTGCCAGATGATGCACAACCGTTTCGCCGGTCAGCTGATGGAGCGCCTGCAGCTTTTGTTCGATGCGGGCATTCAGGTGCATACGCAGATTGTCTGTTGCCCCGGTTATAATGACGGCGAGATTCTTGCCAAGAGCTTCCACGATTTGTACGCGCAGTATCCCAATGTACTGACGATGGCGGTTGTTCCCGTAGGCACCACTAAGCACCGCGAGCACCTGACGCAGCTTGCTACCTTTACGAAGGAGCAGGCCGCAGAGGTTGTGGAGCAGGTGACCGCATGGCAGGAGCGCTGCCGTAAGGAAACAGGCAAGACGTTTATCTACTTGGGCGATGAATTTTATCTGCTGGCGGAAAAGCCTTTTCCTCCTACCGAATGGTACGACGGCTTCCCGCAGCTGGAAAACGGCATCGGCCTGACTGCCAACTTCATGCTGGAGTGGGACGAGGCGTTGGCGCAGATGCAGAGCTTTCATCCTGCAGAGCCTGCGGTGATTCCCGTGGGTGAGGGCGCTTACCGTGTGCTGGAGCCTTTGATGACGAAGCTGAACAGCCAGTTCGGCTCGGAGCATCGCTTTGTGCCTGTGCCTAACAGCTTTTTCGGCGGTAAGGTGAATGTTACCGGCCTTTTGACAGGCACGGATATTCTTGCGAATGTGCAGGGCAAGCAGATTATTCTGCCGGATGTGGTTTTGAATAACGATAAGCTGTTTTTGGATGATATGTCGCTGGCACAGTTCAAGGAGCGTTACCACGGCAAGGTGGAGATTGCCAAGGGTGCGAAGGAATTGCTGCATTTATTATTGGAAAGATAGGTGAAGCGTATGCTGCAGGTTTATACAGGTACAGGCAAGGGTAAGACTACTGCCGCTTTGGGCGTAGCGTTGCGTGCCTCCGGTTATGGTATGAAGACGCTGATGCTTTCTTTTTTGAAGGATGATCCTGAGTACGGCGAGGCGCGGGCTGCAAAGAATCTGCCCTGGTTTACGCTGCGGCAGGTGGGACGCGACGCCTTTGTTAATTTCCATAATCCCGACCCTGTTGATTTGAAGATGTGCCGTGACGGCTGGGAAGAAGCGAAGAAAGCTATCAGCTCGCACGCTGCGGACATTATTATCCTCGATGAGCTGAATATTGTGCTTGCTACTCAGATGCTGCCAACGCAGGAGGTTGTCGATTTTTTGCGTGAGCATAAAAATAACGTTGAGGTTGTTACTACTGGTAGAGGTGCACCGGAAGAGCTTATTAAAATTGCCGACCTTGTTACTGATATGAGCGAGGTTAAGCATTACTTCCATAAGGGAGTTTCTTCCAGGAATGGAATTGATCATTGAGGTGTGCTTGCGTAGAGAGATGAGAAAAGAGTTGCTTCTACGTCGCAATTAAATATCGTTCCAGTCAGTAGCAATTTTCCCGTGCCTTGGGGCACAACGCAAATTTCGTGTGGAACCAGGACGAAGCTTCGGTAAAATTTGCCAGACGGTAAAAGAAAGTTACGTACCCTTGCTTCTATGGTTCCAGACACTCATTTGCTAAAATTGCTATTCCTTACACGATATGTTAATTGCTCGTGTTGGTGTTCTGCTATCCTTCTTGCCTGCCCCTTAGGGAAGATGCCGAGCGTAGCGAGGCGGAAGGAAATTAAATATACAAAAAATTTTACATTTCTATGATAGACACATTTTAAAAAATTTATTATGATGAAGGAGATTTGATTATGGCTAAACCGATAGTTGCTATAGTTGGGCGTCCTAACGTGGGCAAATCTACTCTTTTCAATATTTTTGCCAACAGCAGGATTTCCATTGTTGAGGATACACCGGGCGTTACCCGCGACCGTCTGTATGCTACCGCCGAATGGCTGGACCACGAGTTTATGATGGTTGATACCGGCGGTATCGAAATCATGAATGCCGATGCTATTGCTGTTTCTATCCGTCAGCAGGCACAGATTGCGATTAAGGAGGCGGACGTTATTCTGTTCGTCTGCGATGCACGCGCAGGCATTACTACCGAGGATGCTGACGTTGCCCGTCTGCTGCGTCAGTCTAAGAAGCCGATTGTTCTGGCTGTCAATAAGGCGGATTCTCCGAAGCAGGAGATGAATACCTTTGAATTCTATAATCTGGGTATCGGTGATCCGATTGCTGTTTCTGCGTCCAACCATTTGGGCCTGGGCGATTTGCTGGATGCCGTTGTTGCCAAGTTCCCGTCCGATAAGATGGCAGGCGACCTGGAGGAGGAGGACGAAATCAAGGTTGCTCTGATCGGCCGTCCTAACGTGGGCAAGTCCTCTATTTTCAACGCACTGGTAGGCGAGGAGCGTTCTATCGTAAGTGATGTTGCAGGCACTACCCGTGATGCGATTGATACTCCGGTAGTACGCAACGGTCAGAAGTATCTGTTCATTGATACCGCAGGCATGCGCCGCAAGGCTAAGGTTGACGAACCGATTGAAAAATACAGCGTTATGCGTTCTCTGCGCGCGGTTGACCGCAGTGACGTTGTGCTGATGGTTTTTGATGCTGTCGAAGGTGTTACCGAGCAGGATAAACGTATTGTAGGCTATGCTCATGAGGCAGGCAAGGCTGTTATTCTGGTTGTCAACAAGTGGGATTTGTACGAGAAGGACAATTCCTCCACTCTGCGTTACACCGAAACTTTGCGCAAGGAGCTTGTTTTCCTGCAGTATGCGCCAGTAGTTTTCGTTTCTGCCGTTACCAAGCAGCGTATTCACCGTCTGCCGGAGGTTATCTCCTATGTTGCCGAGCAGAACGCTATGCGTATCGCTACCAGTATTCTCAACCAGGTTATCGAGGACGCTGTGGCTATCAATCCGCCACCGACCGAAAAAGGCAAGCGTCTTAAGATTCTTTATGTTACACAGGTCAAAATCAAACCGCCAACCTTTGTTATCTTCGTCAACGAACCGGAAATTATGCATTTCTCCTATCAGCGTTATCTGGAGAACAAGCTGCGTGAGGCCTTTGGCTTTGAAGGCACACCGATTCAGATGATTATCCGTGGCAAGAACGAGGATGAATAAATAAAAGTCAGGTGATTTGTTATGTTCAATGAGGTGGGTATATTACATTTTCTGCTGGGCTTTGTGCTCGGTCATGTGTGCGGTTCTGTTCCCAGCGGCTTATGGCTGGTGCAGGCCTTTCACGGTATTGATATCCGTAATTACGGCAGCAAAAATATCGGCACAACGAACGTTTTCCGTACCGTCGGTCCTAAGACTGCGGTGCTGGTGCTGATTGCCGATGCCTTCAAGGGTATTCTCGCGGTTGCTATTATGAGTTATTTTTTCCACAATCCGCTGCTGGATGTGGTTACGGCTTTGGGTGCGCTTTTGGGACACAATTATTCGCTTTTTCTGGGCTTTAAGGGTGGCAAGGGCGTTGCGACCGCACTGGGCCTGTTGATTTTTATGATGCCTAAGGTTGCGGTAGCAAGCTTCGGTATCTGGCTGGTGTGCGTGCTGCTGACGCGCTATGTATCGCTCGGCTCCATTATGGCTGCCATCTTTACGCCGCCGTTGGCGTGGTATTTGGGTTATCCCTCTGCCTATGTGATTTTCTCGGTGGTTGCCGCTTTCTTTGTAGTTTTGCGCCACAAGGAAAATATCCATCGCCTGCTCACAGGCACTGAAAGCAAAATCAAACCGGGCAATGCCAAGGATCTGCAGAAATAAAATATCGCTTCTACGCTGATGTAGGCCAATGCTTACATCAGCTTTTTTCATATACTAAAGCAGGATTTTTGTCCTGCCTAAAGAATATAATAATATTACAAGTATTTTAGGTGATTTGCAGTAGACTTAATACTGCAGGAAGGAGGAACGAAATTGCGATTAGCAAAGCTTTTATATACAGCTGCCGTTGTCTGCGGACTGCTGCTGCCTTTGGGCGCTTCGGCCGCAGGCATTACCAATTATCCGCCGCTGGTGAACCCGTCGCACTGGACGGAGCAGAACAAGAGCGGTGATACGGTTATTCTGGATGCGAAGGGTGTGGCATCCTTCAACGCCAAGGTGCGTGCTGCTTCCCGCAGTATGCCTGACCTGGCAAATTATCCTGCGACGATGAGCGGTGATGCGCTCAAAACGAGGATTATGGATTATTCCATCCTTGACGATGACCTGTATCTGCATGGCAATAAGGTGAGCGAAAACTATAAGAATATCCTGCGCAAACAGAGCAATATCAGCGCTATTCCCAAAAGCGTAGGCGTGCAATACGCAGTGACGGTGCGCCGTACCGCTGTGCGCGCGCTGCCTACGGGCGAGGGCCTGTATTATTACGCGGGCGACAGGGATTTTGACGCGCTGCAGGAAACTATGCTGGACCCCGGCGAGCCTGTGGCTGTGCTGCACACCAGTGCCAACGGTTATTTTTACTACGTGCAGGCAGTAAATTACAGCGGTTGGGTGAGCAAGTATAATGTAGCCATGACCGATAAGAATTCCTGGAGCACCTTTGTAAAGCCGCAGAAGTTTCTGGTTGTTACCGATGCGGAATATAACCTGAAAACGGACGGCGAGCAGGTGCTTTATCAGCAGGGTGCGCGCCTGCCGGTTGACAGTATGCAGAGCGATACCTATACTGTAATTGCACCGGTGCGCACTAAAGCAGGTCAGCTGCAGAAGCAGAAGCTGCTGGTGCCGAAGGCTGCCTCTGCCGTGCATTACGGCTATCTGCCCTATACCAGCAATAATCTGCTCAGCTCCGCCTTCAAATTTTACGGCAAGCCCTATGGCTGGGGCGGCTTGAAGAACAGCGTGGACTGCTCGAGCCTGGTGTTCAATGCTTACCGCACTGTGGGCATTGTGCTGCCGCGTAATGCCGACCAGCAGGAGCTTACCGCAGGCACGAAGAAAAAGCTCAGCGGCAGCGCACAGGAACGCGCCGCCGTTATCAGCAAGCTAATGCCGGGTGCAGCGCTTTATATGGACGGCCACTGCCTGATGTATATCGGCAATATCAATCAGACACCGTATACGATTCATGCGCTGGGCTCTTACTTTTCCAAGGGCCGCCTGATGCGTGAGATGAAGGTGCTGGTGAGCGATTTGTCGTTGCAGCGTTCCAGCGGCAATACCATGCTTAACGAATTGCAGACTGCAATAGAATATAAATAATGATAGGAGAGTTTAAGATATGTTAAACCAATTTCAATGTACCGCAGCGGAGTTCAACGCTGCAGCCTATAATGATGCGGACAGTATTGTCCTCTTTCTGTGCAAGGAATGCGCGGCGGCTATCGACAAGCTGGAGCTGCCGGAGGCAGCAGGCAAGGCGGCAATGACGTATACCGCACAGCACGACGATATTTATGATGCAGGCAGCGTTACCACCCTGGTGCTGCCTCATGGCGAAGGCCTGCTGACACTGCTTTTGGCAGGCTGTGGCGAGGGCAAGGACTGCAAGCCGAACAATTTCCGTAAGTCTGCCGGCGCTGCTGCCCGCGCTTTGCACAAAGCTAAGGCGCAAAAGGCCGTACTGGCTGCACCTATCCTGCTGAACGCCGAACGCAGCAAAAACCTGCAGGCGCTCGTCGAAGGCCTGTACCTCGGCGCGTACACCTTCAACCGCTTCAAGAGCGAAGCAAAGCAGGCACCGCTGTGTGAGGCTACAGTGCTGAGCGCTGTGCCGGAGGCGGCGGAAATCATTAACGCTGCGGAAATCTCTGCGGAAGCAGTGTGCTATGCACGTGATCTGGTGAATAACCCCGGTAACGTGGTAACACCGCAAACCATGGCCGATGATGCCTTGAAGCTGGGGCAGGAGCTGCCGCTGGAAATTACTATTATGGACGAAACCCTGATGGAAGCAAGAGGCATGCATGCACTGCTGGCAGTAGGTCAGGGCAGTCATAACCCTCCGTGCCTCGTTGCCTTGCGCTACAACGGCAACGGTGACGCTCCCTATACAGCCTTTGTAGGCAAGGGCATCACCTTCGACAGCGGAGGTATTTCCATTAAGCCTGACGATAACATGGGCGAGATGAAGGACGACATGACGGGTGCAGGCGCTGTGCTCGGCGCTATGCGTGCCATCGCACGTTTAGGCCTGAAATGCAACGTTATCGGTGTGCTGGCCTGCGCGGAAAATATGCCTGACGGCAAGGCGCAACGCCCCGGCGACATCGTGCGTGCAGCCAACGGCAAGACCATCGAGGTTGTTTCCACCGATGCGGAAGGACGCATGGTACTGGCGGACGCAGTCTGGTATGCCTGCCAAATGGGTGCCAAAAAGGTTATTGATATAGCAACGCTCACCGGTGCGGTAATCATCGCTCTGGGCAACGAAACCAGCGGTATTGTGGGCAATGATGACGAGCTGGTGGAGCAGATTAAGCTGGCAGGCCGTATGGCCGGCGAAAACTACTGGCAGCTGCCTTCCTTGCCTGAATGCAAGGAAGCTATCAAGAGCGACGTTGCGGACCTGCTCAACAGCGCAGGACGTGCTGGCGGCTGCATCACCGGCGGCCTGTTCATCGGCGAATTCGTCGACAAGGATATCCCGTGGGCGCATCTTGATATCGGCGGCACCTCCACCGCTACCAAGACGGAGGGCTTCAAGGTTAAAGGCGGTACTGCCTTTGGCACTATGACGCTTATCAAGCTGGCAGGTATGCTGTAATGGCTGCGCAGCTTGTAGATTTACATTTGCACAGCACCTTCAGCGACGGACGCTATACGCCGACCATGCTGGTGGACGAGGCTGTGTCTAAAGGCATCAGCGTAATCGCCATCACCGACCATGATTCGTGGAATGGTATGGCAGAGGCGTTCGAGGCGGCGAAGCGCTACGGCGGACGCATCCGCGTCCTCACCGGCGTGGAGCTGGGAACGCAGTACGAGGATGATGCCGTGCATATTTTAGGTTATCACGTTTCCATGGACTGTGAAGCGCTGCATAATAAAATGGATGAAATGCGTCATGCGCGCGAGCACCGTTTATATGCTATGCTGGAAAAGCTGGAAAAACTAGGCTACCATGTAGAGGTAGAGGCCTGCGACCCCAAGAACAGGGCAGTAGGCCGTCCGCATGTAGCCAAGGCATTGGTCGCCAAGGGCTATTTTGCTACCGTGCAGGAGGTTTTCGACGCACTGCTGCACCGCGGCGGACCGGCGTATGTGCCGCAGCCCAAGCTTTCTCCGCAGGAGGCAGTGGCGCTGATTCACGAGGCAGGCGGTATCGCTGTGTTGGCACATCCCTCGGAGCTGGTGGATAAAACTCTGCCAGAGCGCTTGCTTGCCGCAGAACCTTTTGACGGCATCGAGGTGTGGCACCCCAGCGCGGATGCACAGGCGCAAGCTCATTGGCTGGCGCTGGCCAAGCAGCGTGGACTGCTGGTGAGCGGTGGCAGTGACTTTCACGGAATCCCTGACCGTTTCCCCACGAAGCTGGGAATCTGGCAGGTGCAATATGATGATGTTAAGGGTGTAATAGAATGGAAGTAGTTGCTTTTGTAGGACCCAGCGGCACAGGCAAGAGCCACCATGCCATCGGCGTGGCCTTTGACAACCGTTGTGACGCTATTATTGACGACGGCCTGCTGATTAAGGGCACCAAAATTTTGGCAGGCACCTCCGCTAAGAACGAAGACAACAGAATACAGGCCGTAAAGCGTGCCATCTTCACTGACGAAGGACACGCGCAGGCGGTGCGTGAGGCGCTGGCGACCAACAACATTCATCGTCTGCTGATTATCGCTACCTCAGACAATATGATCAACAAGATTATCGGCAGGCTGAAGCTGGATAAGCCGGTTAAAACGGTGTATATCAACCAGATTGCCAGCAAGGATGAAATCAAGAAGGCCCGTCATGCGCGTCTGCAGGAGGGCAAGCATATCGTGCCGGTGCCGACGATTGAGCTGAAGCCTCATTTCACAGGCTATTTTGCCGATTTGCCCTATAATATTTTTTCCAGCCAGCGCAAGCAGGAGAAGGATGCGGACCGTTCTATCGTACGTCCTTCGTTCAGCTTTTACGGCAAGCTGTTGATTTCCGACAGCGCGCTAGAGGATATCATCAAAATTATCGGGCGCAAGCTGGAGGGCGTGGAACGCATCACCTCGATTAAGGTACGCCGCCGCAGTGACAACAGCAAGGGTATAGTTATCAGCGTAGAGGTTGTGCTGTATTACGGCGTTAAGCTCTTTGCCGTTACCAAGCAATTCCAGGCGAAGATTAAAGAAAAGATTGAGTATATGACAGCTATGAAGGTGAAGAACGTGAATGTTTCCATCCGCAGCTTGGCTGTGAAGAAGTGAATAGAGCTGTCGCATGTTTTAGAATGCTTTAAGATGCACAAATCCCCCGCAGGGTTGCAAGGGTGCTCATAAGACAGTAATTCTAAAAATTACGATTATGGCATCTGTCAGGCAGGATTGGGAACGGAATAATGGGTATCTGGTGAAAGCCGGATACCCGTTATTTTGTTGCCGTCACGAAAAGCAATAGATTTATTCACAGCGTTCAGGTATAATTGCCTTAAATCAATCCTATCCCATCCATTCCGAGATTTTTTCAAAAAATCTCAAAAAATTTTGGAAACATTGGAACAATACAGCCGTTCTCATGCTATATATAGTAGAGGGCTATTTCAAAACGATTGGATGTGACGCTTATGGAGAAGCGGAAAAGCCCGAAAGGATTTATTGTCGTGTTGCCCGGTGAGATCATCGAGCTACGATCTGCCCCGTTGCCCCTATGAGGTGCTACGGACGGACAAGTATGACCATATCGTATGTGATGATATGGTCAAGCTGCTTGTGTGGGACTGCTGCGCATGGAGCGCATGGCAGTTTTTCCAAGTGAAAGATTGCAAGGGTAATTATCGTGATATTCCCGGTACATGGACGCAGTACGCAGGATATTTTCCTTTGTGGCGTTTGTCATATAGCATTATCCCTTACATCCGTATGAAGTTTGAGCAGAATGGGCTTGGATTCCAAAAACTTTACAACATCCCGCAGGGCGTGGAAGTGCCGTGGCTGACCTATCAGCAATTCAGCAATCTGATCGGCAATGTCACCGACATGGTGATTGCGGAGCAGGAATGGCAGCCGATGATCGATGCCATCTGGGAAAATCGCACCGTGGAGGACTATGAAACCACCAGCAGCACCGTCAAGACCGATTTCATGCGGAAGTGGCATCACAACCGTTCCGGCAAGCCGATTTCTCTGGATGAAATGATGGAGAATGAGGACGGCGATATTTTCGATGTAGCAGACCCCCGCAGCGATTTTGAGAACTCGGTCATTTCTGAAATGCAGATCGCTACCTTTGCAGAAAGCACCATCACAGAGAAAGACCGAGAGATATTGAAGCTGCGTATGGAGGGCTACACCGAGCAGGAGATCGCAGACAAGGTTGGCTATAAAACCGCCAGTGCAGTCCATAAGCGAATCGCCAAGATCGCAGACGCTTATGAGGATTATGTGACAGCGGAATATCAGAAGTATTTGGATAAGTAAACAGAGACAGAAGCGGCAGCAGTTACCTACATGGTGACTGCTGCTTTTTCATGCAGGAAAGGAGTTTTTTATGAGCAGAGAGCCGTTTGAAACCATGCCCGATGTGATGGACGCAAAGCAACTTGCACAGGCGTTGCAGATTTCCAAAGCGGGCGCATACAACCTTTTGAATGACCCGGATTTTCCGACCTTGCGGATTGGCGGGCGCAAGCTGGTGATGAAAAATGAGCTTGTGGAATGGCTGAAAAGCCGCACAAACAGGAAAGCGTAAAAACATGGTCAAGAGCCGAGAATGTGGCAAATCAGCCGATAGCGTGGGTCGAAACATACTCCGCATCGTTTGGAGCAGTTCTATCGAAAAAACACATCACTTTCCCGATTCAAGAACTGAGGAAAATTTGCGAAAAACAGGAGGTTTTATGAGAACAGGACTTACCAAGAAAGAAAAAACTACTGCCATCTATTTTGACGAGCTTGGCGATATGATCGAGGTGCAGACTCACAACACAGATCTGAAAAAGCGACTGACTGCATTTGCGAAAGAACATCCTCAGTGCTGACGCCAGATTGACGATGACAAACAAGGTGGAGTGACTTTTGAGATTGAAAAAGGCAGACTGAGTTTCCGTCTGACTGCGCCGTACAGTGAGGAACGGAAACAGGCGGCAAGTGAGTGGGCGAAGAAGAACGGCATCGGTACGCTGTAAAATATAAGACAACAAATGGGTGAATGCCTATGAGAAAATAACGAACAGGAGGATTTCAATTTGAGTGTATATGGATATATCCGTGTGAGCAGCAAGGATCAAAAAGAGGATCGACAGCAGATTGCCTTGAAAGAGGTTGGAGTTGAACTGCGAAATATCTATATAGATAAGCAGTCCGGCAAGGATTTCAACCGCCCGCAGTACAAAAAGATGTTGCGAAAATTGAAAAAAGACGATCTGCTCTATATCAAGAGCATAGACCGTCTTGGGCGCAACTATGAGGAAATTTTACAGCAATGGCGGATCCTCACGAAAGAAAAAGGTGTTGACATTGTGGTGTTGGATATGCCGCTGTTGGACACCCGCCGGGGCAAAGATCTGATGGGAACATTCCTTTCCGATATTGTGCTGCAAGTGCTGTCCTTTGTGGCAGAAAACGAGCGTACAAATATCAAACAACGCCAAGCTGAGGGAATTGCCGCTGCCAAAGCGCAGGGCATCAAATTTGGCAGACCACCTTTGCCTTTGCCGGATAATTTCTATGAGGTACACAAAGCATGGCGCAGTAAGAAAATAACCTTGAAACAAGCCGCGGAAGCCTGCAATATGCCGATTGGTACATTCTACGGAAAGGCAAGAAAATTTGAAAATGTGGCTTAAACAAATCATGCCCTAAATTTGTAAAGGTGTACTTTTGCAAATTAGGGCATTAAATTATATTCTTTGATATTATACACAAAAATGCACGATTTTTCAAGGTGTTGAGACGAACATTTTCGATGATAATTGTAACTTTTCTGTGTTTTGCAAATGTACACAATAAAAAATCGAAGGAGGCGGAGTCATGGCAAATATTGCCGACATCATCAAATATGAAGGCGACAATAGTACCTTCATATGGAAGCATCCTTGCGAAGATTTTAATACAACCACACAGTTGATTGTGCATGAATCGCAGGAAGCTATCTTCTTTCTGAACGGACAGGCACTTGATTTGTTCGGCCCGGGCAGACATACGCTGGAAACGCAGAACATTCCTCTGCTGCGGCGTATCATCAATATTCCCACCGGTGGCGAATCGGCATTCCATTGTGAGGTTTATTTCATCAATAAAACTGAACAAATGGCAATTCGTTGGGGAACAGACAGTAAGGTGCAATATGTAGAGCCTACTTACAAGTTCCCTATTTCTATTGGTGCCAGCGGTGAGATGGCACTTTCCGTTAACGATTCCAGAAAACTTCTTGTGAAACTGGTCGGTACGGAGAGTGTTCTCGATCGGCAGCAACTGACCACCTACTTCCGCAGCATTTTGATGACGAAGGTAAAGACTTACATGGCGCAGACCATGCGAGCCAATGCCATTAACATCTTTGAAATTGACGAAAGCCTGGAAACTTTTTCTGCGGATATTAAGGAACGCTTGATTCCCGATTTTTTGGACTACGGCGTAGATCTAAAACGTTTCTACGTTACCACCATTGTCAAACCGGACGGCGATCCACAGTATGAAAAATTCAAGGAACTACATTTCCGTCAGTATGCCGATATTGCAGAAGCAAAACTTCGCCAGCAGACCGATGTGATTCATGCACAGACCGAAGCGCAAAAGGTTGTCATTGACTCACAGGCACAGGCTACTAAGCGTATGCAGGAAGGTTACACCTATCAGCAGGAGCGTTGCTTTGATGTGGCACAGGATGCAGCTCGTAATGAAGCTGCCGGACAGTACTCCAACATGGGAATTGGTCTTGGAATGATGGCAGGAGTTGGCGGTACTGTAGGCGGTATGGTCGGCGGTGTTGTTGCGGATGCCTTTGCAGGTATGGGTGCTGTTCAGCCCCAAACTGCTGCAAACAAATTCTGCGATCAGTGCGGTGCAGAGCTGACACCTGGAGCGGCTTTCTGTGATGAATGTGGCGCAGCACAGGCACCGGCTGACACTTGCGTAAAATGCGGTTTCAAGTTCATTAAGCCCGGCAAATTCTGTCCGAAGTGCGGAACAAGAAGGGAGGGCTGATGATGAAAAAGAATAGCACAAAAGGATATGTGCTCCTTGGCATTTTGTTTGCGCTGGTCAGCATTATCGCCTTTGCTGTTCCAACAGCGAAAACAGCAACATTTTGGATTGCCTATGTATTCACCGCTGCTGCATTTGCAGCACAGATCGGCATTTGGAAAACTGCACTTGGTAAAGAGGGAACGCTAAAAAGTAAGTTCCTTGGTTTCCCAATCGTACACATTGGAATTGTATATGCAATCATTCAAGTAATTGCATTTGCAGTATTCCTGTTTGCGCTGACACTTCCTACATGGAGCGCAATCGTGGTATGCCCCATTATCGCCGGCCTTTCTGCGGTTTGCATGATTTCCGCTGATGCGGGGCGCAATGAAATTGAGCGAGTTGAAGCAAAGGTACAGAATAAGGTTTTCTATGTTCGAGAAATGCAAGCCGATATTGAATTGTTGGCAGATAACGAAAGTGATGCCGCTGTAAAAACGGCACTTACACATATCGCTGAAAAAATCCGTTTTTCCGATCCTATGAGCAACGAACAGTTAGCGGATTTGGAAAACAAAATCTCCATCAAGGCTGCGGAATTAAAAACCGCTTCAAGTAAGTTGGAGATCATAACCGAACTCAATTCGCTTTTGGATGAGCGAAATAAAAAATGTAAAATCTTGAAATAACATTGGAGGATAGAGAGATGAAACAATTAACTTGTGAAATGTGTGGTAGCACCGATCTGATGAAACAAGATGGCGTTTTTGTCTGTCAGTCTTGCGGAACTAAGTATTCTGTAGAAGAAGCAAGAAAAATTATGGTAGAGGGTACTGTTGAAGTTGCAGGTACCGTTAAGGTTGATGACTCTGCCAAAATTGATAACTACTACACCATGGCAGAAAATGCTTATGATGCCAGCAACAAGCAGGAAGCTGAAAACTATTGTAATAAGATTATCGAAATTGACCCTTCAAATTACAAGGCATGGTTCTTAAAGGGTAAAGCCGCAGGATGGCAGTCTACCTTGCGCAATATCAGAATTGAGGAATCTGTAAATTGCTTTACAAAAGCTATCGATATTGCACCCGAGGAAGAAGTGGAAGATATTAAGGCAGAAGCTGCTTCTGAAATTTCTTCCTTGTCGACTGCACTTATGCGTTTGTGTTGTGATAACTTTGAAAAATATCCTTCAGAAGATAACATGGCTGACATTCTCAACAATTTACGTCTGGCAAAACTCTACTCCTTGCTTCTGCTCAGTAAGTGTGGAGTAAAGCCGACAGAGTTTTACAAAGAAGTAGCAACAATGATGAATGTTGCCGTATGTAACGCATGGGAGAACGAAATTACCGATGATTACCAGCACTCTGAACATCCTTCCCAATATATCTGGGAACAATTCAAAACCCGATGCTTTGCCTGCATCTCCATCATTACGGAGGCAATCAATCTTTCCGATGATGACAAGCAAGCTGACATTCAGAGATACAAAAATCTGATTGATATTACAACTGCACTTGTCAACTCTTGTTCCTATACGTATTCTAATGGTGGCTATGTCCGCGAATGGAGCTTGACTGATGAGGCAAAACAGAAAAACATTGATGACATCATGAAGTATCATGAGAAGATCAAAGAAATTGATCCTTCTTATGAAATTCCTCAGCGTCCGACTCCTTCGTCCGGTGGTTGCTATGTTGCAACTGCTGTTTATGGTTCTTATGATTGCCCCCAGGTCTGGACTCTGCGTCGCTTCCGTGACTACACTCTTGCCAAAACTTGGTATGGCAGAGCATTTATCCGAACCTATTACGCAATCAGCCCGACTCTCGTTAAGTGGTTCGGACACACCGAGTGGTTCAAGAAGATGTGGAAGGGCAAACTTGATCGCATGGTTGCCAATCTGAATGCCGAGGGTGTTGAGAATACGCCTTACGAAGATAAGGTTTGGTAAACCATTAGTGCTCCGAAAATAACTGAGCAAGAGAAGAAAGCCCTTCGCAATAATGCAAAAACAGAATTGGAACGCTTAGAGGCGTGCTTGGCAGATCAGCGCACAGTTCATCTTTTGGATGAATTCAAAAACAAGTTCAACATCTGCGAATCTGTGTATAAGGTCATTCTTGCGGAGCACCAAGAGCGCAAAGGAAAACAATTTACCAGCTTCCTGAAGGTGGACATGACCCAAGTGCCGCATGCGTTGAATTTTGCGGAATATTCTTTTGAAAGAACGCTTCTAAATGAATTATTCGGAGCATCGTCCCCCAAAGGAAAAACCGTGAAAAAACTTAGGGATGAAACTACCCATGGAATTAACGAAAAGGTAGTTAAAGAAATTATAGCTTGCAAAGATGAGCTGGTTGGTTACATGGACGAGTTCCTAACGGGAATACGTTCATTTGAGAACAAAGCTGCCTAAAAATCCCTTTGGAACAAAGGGCGCACTTCTATACAGGGGCAAAGCCCTGTATGTGCGCTCTGCGAGGCAGACAGCCCGGACGTTGAAGTCCGGGCTATCTTGCGTCACTCCGTTCCGAACAAGGGGCTGCACCCCTTGCGGCTTCGCCTATCCCTGCGTACTTGTCATATGGAAACGGTTTTGACAAACCATTCCCAAACGACAAGTCTGAAAATCGAACACATTACATAGACCGTTTACCGATTATCGGTAGGCGGTCTTTTTCTATCCCCAATATCAAAATCAAGGAGGTCATACACTATGACAAAACAGAAAACCATCCCCGAACTGGAAACAGAGAAAGCGGAAAATGAACGCAAGCTCTCGCAGCTCCAACACAAAAAACAGCAGATTGAAAATCGCATCACCTACTACGAAAAGGGTGACCGCCGCAAGCGGGCGCACCGGCTCATCACCCGTGGCGCAGCCATTGAAAGCGTAGCACCGCTGACAAAGGTTTTGACCGAAACCGAGTTTTACGCCTTTGTGGAAAAAGCTCTTGTCGTCCCGGAGGTTAAGGGCTTGCTCATGGAAGCGGTCAACGAACACAACCGGGCTGAACAGAAAGAGAGGTGTTGAGTATCGCACTCTATCATTTTCATGTGACGCAAATCAAGCGCAGCGCAGGACAATCCGCTATTGCGTCTGCCGCCTATCGCTCTGGCGAAAAGCTGCACAGCGAATACTACGGCGAGGACAGCGACTACACCAAAAAGGGCGGTGTGATCTGTTCGGAAATCCTGCTGCCGTCCCATGCCCCACCTTCTTTCGCTGATCGGGAAACCTTATGGAACGAAGTGGAGAAAGCGGAACGAGGAAAGAAAGCACAGCTTGCATACAGCTTTGATATTGCTTTGCAGAACGAGTTTTCCATGCAGGAGAACATCAAGCTTGCAAGGCAATTTTTATTGGAGCAGTTTGTGAGCAGGGGCATGGTGGTGGACTTCGCCGTTCACTCTCCCGACAAGGATGACGGCGGCATTTCCAATCCTCATTTCCATGTCATGTGTCCTATCCGTCCTCTGGATGAACATGGTAGATGGGGCAACAAACAGCGGCGGGAATATCTGCTGGACGAACATGGCGAGCGTATCCGTGATGAAGCAGGAAACTATGTATTCAACGCTGTGCCGACTACCGACTGGGGCAGTCCCGACACCTTGGAACATTGGCGGCAAGCATGGGCTGAACTGTGCAATCAGAAGTTTGCGGAAAAGGAATTGGACTGCCGGATTGACCACCGCAGCTATGAGCGACAGGGCATCGACCAGCTCCCTACTGTCCATGAGGGTGTGACCGTCCGAGCT
>OLSP01000378.1_pt1 | contig 44394 bp, 44 predicted proteins | sample 1672941 | NCBI WGS metagenome assembly OLSP01 (sample SAMEA3136739, study PRJEB25190) | human gut metagenome | reverse complement strand
AATTTATTGAAAAGACGACAGAGATACAAAGTTGGTTGAAAAGTAAGTCAAAAGAAGAACTGAAGACTATCTGGAAATGTAATGACAAAATTACAGAACAGAACTTCAATAGATTGGAAAACATGGATCTTTATCATTTACTTACCCCAGCTGTCTTATCATATGAAGGAATTGCTTTTCAATATATGGCTCCATCCGTGTTTGAGGACAGTCAGTTTGAGTATGTACAAAATCATTTGAGAATACTATCTGCGTTTTATGGCGTTCTAAAACCGTTGGATGGCGTGACACCTTACCGCTTGGAAATGCAGGCAAAAGTCGGCATAGGAGATGCAAAAAACTTATATGAATACTGGGGAGATATGTTGTATTGTTCAGTGATCGACAACAGTAGGATTATAATTAACCTGGCATCAAAAGAATATTCCAAATCTATAGAAAAGTATCTGACATTACGGGATAAGTATATTACAATTGTATTTTGCGAGTTATCAGGAGATAAACTGGTGACAAAAGGTACATATGTGAAGATGGCTCGTGGTGAAATGGTTAGGTTCATGGCTGAAAATAGTATTGAAAATCCTGAGGATATAAAAAAATTTGACAGACTTGGCTATGCGTTCAGGCATGATCTATCGTCAGATACGGAATATATTTTTGAACGCAGAATAGAGATAACATCTTATTAAAAAGGTACTTATTGTAGGTATTTTTTTAATAAAGTGATTCGATTTAACTTAAAAAATCATTACAATGTCAGGTGTGTAAAATGCGGTGAGGTATCAGGTGTAGACGTGGATGAAATATCAGACTTGATAGAAATGATTCATGACACGAATGGAATAAAATATTTAGATTATGATATTTCATTTAAAGGTATTTGCCCAAAATGCAGGGAGAAAGTAAAGGAATAGCATAGTTATTGAAATGAATATTATTTAAGGTTCAAGATAAATTGTAAAATGCAGACAAACAAGAAAAAAAGTAAAAATATAATAGGTATTATACAGAGTGTCCTTATATTGATATTAGTAGTTCTTATTATTTTTATGATGATTCAGATTAGTAGGCTGCAGGGGACAGCACGCGTAATAAATTATGCAGGTCTGGTACGTGGAGCTACACAGCGTGAAGTAAAATTAGAAATTACAGGAAACCAAAATGAAGAATTAATTAAATATTTGGATGATATTTTTCTTGGATTAAGATATCAGGATGGACATTATGATCTGGTAAAACTCAATGACGAAGAATACCAGGAAAAATTGCAAATCCAGAGTGATTACTGGGATAAATTGAAAACAGAAATTGAAGCAGCAAGAAACAAGGGATACGAAAATACAGACATTGTTAATATGAGTGAAATATATTTTACGATGGCAGATGAAACTGTCTCTGCCGCAGAAAGCTATTCAGAAAAGATTGCTATAAAGATTCGTACCATAGAGCTTCTGTCGGCACTTGATATGTTGAGTCTGGTGATATTGGTTATTATGCAGACTCTAAGGGCAATGCAGATGGCAATGCAAAACAGACTGCTGGAACAGAAAGCATTCATAGATGCCTATACTGGACTGCCAAATAAAAATGCCTGTAATGAGCTACTTAATAAAAAAGATATAATTACAGATCCTACAGCATGCATAATGTTTGATTTAAATAATCTAAAAACTGTAAATGATACAATGGGACATTCCGCAGGAGATCAGTTAATATTGAATTTCGCAAAGCTTTTGCGCAGTGTTATTCCAGAAAAGGATTTTGTTGGAAGATATGGCGGAGATGAGTTTATAGCAGTCATTTATCATACAAGCGAGGCGGAAATTAAGGTGATATTAAAATCATTGTACAGAGAAAAAAACAGATTAAATAGTTATGAAAATCAAATACCAATCGACTATGCCTGCGGATGGGCATTATCCTCCGATGATATGTCGTGTACAATGCAGATGTTATTGGATGCTGCAGATGCTTATATGTATAAAAATAAACAGATATGCAAGAAATATAATTAGCTTTCAGCTCAGAGTAGATAAAAGATAATAGACGCGATCAGACGAAATATTGTTTTGCGTAGAAACACTGGAAAACCTTGAAAACAAAGGATTCTTGGTATAAGATGAAACAAGTCAAAGCACGTTATTGCGTAATAAAAAAGAAAGCAATATATTTATACCGTGAAGTCTGGAAAGTGTTGATTTTAAAGCATTTCTGGATGTGTGGGATGTTTTGAAAATATGATTTTGTGACAATTTTGTGACAAACGGCGGAAAAATCACGGATTTACAAAGACGAAGCATATTGATTTCATGATCGGCATATGCTATAATGCCAGTAGGCAAAAGGATATGATAATATTCAATGCAAGGCAAAAGCCCCCGGAGCGGCATCTCTGGGGGCTTTCTTTTTGTGCGTTTGCGGTACGCTAACCGAGGCTAGTTGCTGTTATTATCGCCTGTCTAACCATTTGCAGATGAGATGGCAAGTCACACCTGCCGCAACAGCGACTAAAAAAGATATGATAGGATTCAATGAAGGCACCCCCTTTCTGTTGCCAGATTGGGGCAGCAACGTAGTTAGTATAGCATGGTTTAGAACAATTTGGAACATAAAAAAATTACCCGGTGCAAATTAATGTACCGGGTATCTCTTTATTTGTTATTAAGAAATTGCTTAAAATTATTAATTACTGTATCGGATGGATTTTCAGCATAAGCTTTTAATGCTTTATCGCGTTCCTGGGCAGCTTCATTTTTCCATTTTGCATATTCATCAGAGGTTAAGTTCTTTTTGCTACTATATCGGGCATACATGCGCTTATACGCTTTGTCATATTCTTTAAGTACCGGGTTTTTCTTTCTTTTATTTTTATAATTGCGATCCGCAAAAACCTGTTGGCAGGTTAGACCAGTATCTTTATACAGATTATCGCAACATTTTCCATTATGTCCAGTTATAATAAAATATTTGCCACATACAGCACATTTGCGGATTTTAATTCCTAATTCTAGCATTTTGAGAAATTCACATTGGAGTGCTTCTTCAGGTTCTTCAAAGACGTAGCCATGGATAATTTCAATTTCACGTTTTCTCCATTCAGAATTTTCATTTATTAAAGCAAACTTAGATTTTGCAGGTGCTCCATATTTATCAATCTCATAAGATGCTTGTTCTTCTTCGCTATAAGAATATCGAAATATTGTTTTTTCAGTAAACGTTACACCACTCATAAAGTAAGAATAATCATAAAGTTCCATATATTTTTGTAAAGAAGATTTGGATGGCTCAATATCTAAATCAAGGCAATAAGTGAAAATTGGAGTATATTTTTTTTGTAATGTTTTAAAGTCAAAGACACTGTTGTCTTTAAATGCCTCATAACTCAGGAAAGCATAATCTTGGAAATACGGAAAATCGGACACTAAATTTAACAAATATGTTGCTAGATCATGTAGTATATCTGAATCATTTGTTTCTGTGTATGAGGGCACGATATGGGGGAAAAAAGTAGAAATTAGATTGTTAATATACTGCACATGTTTTTGGTAATCTTTAGAATTTTCAAATCTATCATCATCGATACCGTAATCATAATAATTTAAAGAGAAAATTTTGTCTGCTAATCTTCTTTTTTTATCATATGATGAAAAATCATAATTTAAAAAATTGGTCAAGATTTGTCCGAGTTTATATTCGACAGATGCATTTTGCTTATATGTGGCATGTAATGAATGATCAATAATAGTCTGTTTTGACATGTCGTAAGTAAATGTTTTATATATCATGATTTCATCCCTCTTTAAATTGAACTATATAAAATTAAAATAATATCAATATAAAAATTCTAAAGGAATTAGTTGCAAAAGTCAATGGTAATACTTAAAATAAGATATAGAAAGATGAAACAAATTAAAAATATATATTTCTAAATATGAGAGGAGGAATTTCAATGAATGCAGCAGTAATCAACAAAAATGCAAAGTTTCAAAGAGTACCAGAAGCGTGTGCAGACACTAATTGGAGTAGAAACACACTTATGAAAGTTGCCGCAGAAGCGAATGCAATTATCAGAGTTGGCAGGACTGTACGAATTGATATGCCTGTACTTTACAAGTATATTGACACGGTTTACAAGGCCAACTAACACACATATCTACAAAGGACGATCAAGCGCGATTCGCGCATTAATTTCATACAAAAGACGAAAAAAAATCTCAAAGAAAGGAGATGTTAGGAACGAAGGAAGATTTTGAATTAATCCGGCAGCAGATAAACATTGAAACTGTAGTTGACTATCTGATGCAGAAGCAGGGGCGTATGTACATATATCCCGGAGAAAAAACTGCAAGCATCCGTATTTACCCGGAGACACAAAGTTTTTATGATTACGGCCGGGCGCGCGGCGGCGATGTGGTTCGTCTATGGTCACATGTTCAGAAAGTTGATTCCTGGACAGCTTTGCAGCAGATCAGAGAGACATTTGGTTTGAACATGCCTGATAGAAAGAACAGCCGAGATTTAATCTGGCAGCAGGAACAGGCCCAGCAGAAACAGCAGCAAGTCGAAAAGGACGCAAAACGTCGCTGGAGGCTACAGGTTGAAGCTTTGCAAAGAGAATGTGAGCTTTATCAGGAAATTCTTGAATCAGGTCACCTTGAGCCGCTTTCATGGGCGTGGTGTCTTTGTAAAAATTGGTTGACCAGTGCAAGCGGGAGGCTTGATCTGCTGTGTGGAATTGAATGAAAGGAGAAAATGAGAGCCAGAGAGCCAAGTTACAAAAGTATGACGGATAATGAAAAGCTACAATTCCATTTGAGAGATGGAAATGGTAAACCCTGTGGGGTATTTGATTTTGCAATTCAAGAGTATATTAAAGATAATCAAAGAATGTTTTTCTTAGCAGGGATTCCGTATTTTTATGAGAATGGGGTCTATAAAGCTGATCGTTCCGGGGCGAAATTAAAGACCATGATAAAATCGTTGATTTTGCCACGATACATAAAAAGTACGACAATTACACGGATATATCAATTATTTTTGCAGGATTTTGAACTTGAAAAATCTTATGAGGAAATCAATCAATTTCCTGAACATTGGATTCCATTCAAAGATTGTATGTATGACATAAAAACTTGCAAGAAGCATCAACATGAACCTAACTATTATTGTATCAACCAGATTCCATGGGACTTTCCAGAGGGACAATTTGAAGGAAAAGAAACTGAAAAGTTTTTAGCATCCTCACTTGGAATAGAAGACAGAAGAACGATATTCCAGTACTTAGGTTTATGCATGACTCGTTGTAATTTTCAGAAATTTATGATTTTGAAGGGCAGCAGGGGAACAGGAAAAAGTGTACTCATACATTTATTTCAAGATGTAATCGGTACCGGGAACTATAGCACTGTACCATTGCAAAAACTGGAAGAAAAATTTTACAGTATTCAGTTACTTGGAAAATTGTTAAACTTATGTGCTGACATTAATGCATCACCGATGAAGACGGTCAACACAATTAAGCTAATTACTGGTGGCGATACGTTGAGTGATAGCTACAAAGGGAAAGATATTATTGTGTTTACGCCGTACTCACGTTTATTATTTTCCTGTAATACAGTGCCTATAAGTTTGGACGAAAAAAGCAATGCATTATTTGAACGAATTATTCTTGTCGAGATGGATAATAGACCGGATAACCCGGATCGTCAGCTTGAAGAGAAACTAAGAAAGGAAATTCCTTACATTATTCAGCAAGCAGTAAAAGGAGTTCAAGAAGTTTTTGAAGAAAATGCACTGTATGAAAGTGAACGGAGTCGTGAACTGGTCGCGGAATTATATGGCGATTGTGATAGTGTACAGGGATTCATTCAGAAAATGTTAGTAAAAGATATGAATGAACAAGTAAGAACGACGGAATTATTTGAAAGCTATAAGAAATATTGTCAGAGTACCGAAAGAGAATCATTGAGCAGGAATAACTTTTATCGAAATTTGAGGAATAAAGGGTATGGCAAGAAGGTAGTACATGGGAATGAGTATTTTACAGGATTGAAGTTTAAAGAACAAAGTGATTTTATAGCGATAAATCCAAGGGAAGAAGTACCATTTTAGCAAAATATGCCTCATAGGGTGGAATAGGTGGAATATTTTTTAAAATCATCATATGTATGGGTAGGTATATGTATATGATAAATAATATGACTTATTTTTAATTTCCACTTTTTCCACCTATCAGGCGAACACAGAAAGGAGAAACATTTGGATTTTAAAGAAAAGTACTTTAATTGCTGGACGACATCATGGAATTTCCACAAAAGATATTTTGGTGTTGTTGAGAATGACGAACAACACTGGCAGCAGTTAATGAGTGAAGTTGAGCAAATTTGTAAAGAATATGAGAACAAACCAGAATGATAATACGTATTCAGTGTATTATCCAATAATCCTTTTCCTACTTTCAACCGGGTTGAGAATAAGTGAAGCTATAGGCTTAACAGCAGATCGTATAGATAGTAAAAACAATGTTATACATATTGACAGACAGCTTATTTACAGAACTGTGGAAGGCAGTTATGCGTATCGTTTTGCACCTACAAAAAGCAGTTCGGGCAAACGTGACATTCCATTGACGGAGAATGTTAAAAAAGCCCTGATAAAGCAAAAAGAGATTGATCTTATATTTGGCAGGAGAGCAAAGGAACAGAAAGTTGATGGAGAAAAGGGCCTGATATTTATAACACGCAATGGTACGCCGATCAATTCGCGTAATTTTGGTAAAGCACTAGACGGACTTGTTAAGGCATATAACAGGAAAGAGGTGATAAATGCGGAGAGTGAGCACAGAGATCCCATCCTGCTGCCACATATAAGCCCACATATGCTGAGACATACGTTTTGCACCAGGTGTGCAGAAGCTGGCCTAGATATCAAAGTTTTACAAATGATCATGGGACATAGTGACATAAGCATTACAATGAACATATACAATCATGTAGATGCTGCAAGAGTACAGAATGAAATGAAAAAGCTTGAAAATGTAATGTAATAATCAGAGCCATTCCCTTTATTGGGCGTGGCTTTTTATTATGACAATTTTTGTGACAAATTTTGTGACAAACAAAAGAAAATAGACGCAACCAGACGAAACATTGTTTGGCGTAGAAACACCGGAAATCCTTGAAAATAAAGGATTTTTGCTATATGATGAAACAAGTTGAACTCTATCATTGCGTAATAAAAAAAAATCCTGTATAATACCAAACTGTAATATTGTATCATTCAGCGGACAGAGAAATACGCTGTGAATCATTAAAAGAAGTCAGGAGGACATAAGTACATGCGAGTCGATGCGGACGATTTTGCCCGACCTTGCAGCTGCGGGAGGGAGCACCACATAGACGTTAGAGAAATTGTAATTGAATCAGGAGCTATCGGGAAACTGGAAAAGGAAATGTCAGACGGTGATCTGAAAGAATGTATTTCCCCGCTTCTGATCTGTGACACGAACAGTTACAAAGCTACAGAGGAACTGATGGAGGATATCTACGACCGGTGTCAGGTACTGATCCTGGATGCTGAAGGTCTTGAGGCAGATGAGCGTGCCGTGGAGATCGTGGAGAATTATATGGAAGAGGACATCGATCTTGTTCTTGCAGTTGGAGCGGGGACGATCCATGATCTCAGCCGTTTTGTCGCCCATCAGTACCGGATCCCTTTTGTCTCTGTGCCCACCGCAGCCAGTTCAGACGGATTTACTTCCACAGTAGCAGACATGACCTGGAATGGTGTAAAAAAAGTATTTCAGGCATCTGCGCCACTTTTTGTTTTTGCGGATACGGATATTTTTGCTAAGGCGCCTGCAAGGCTTACAGCAGCCGGGGTGTCGGATATTCTGGGAAAATACATTGCGCTGGCAGACTGGAAGATAGCAAGTATTCTTATGGATGAATACTATTGTACAGCGGTGGCAGACCTGGAAACAAAAGCAATCCGGACTGTTAAGGATAATCTGAAAGAAATTGCAGCAGGAGAGAAAGATGCATGTGAGAAGCTGATGTATGCGCTGATCCTTTCCGGACTGGCCATGCAGATGACAGGAAACTCCAGACCGGCATCCGGGGCGGAGCACCATATGGTCCACCTCTGGGATATGGAAGTGGTCAATGGTCACCTGGATGCTCTTCACGGGGAGAAGGTTTCTGCAGCAACCATGTTGGTCCTTCTGGAATATAAAAAGCTTGCAGATGCTATCCGAAGAGGAGCCTGCAGAGTGCATGCCTTTACAGACGGAGACAGAGAACTCCTGCAGAAGACCTTCGGCAGAAAAGGGATTCTTGGAGCACTTGAAAAAGAAAACACTCCGGAACTTCTGGACGATGTAAGCACAGAAACACTTTCCGGTGCACTTCCGGAAATCCTTAAGATCATAGATCTTCTTCCTGCAGTTACCGATATGCAGGAGATGATGAGTATCGTCGGCTGCGTGAGCAGAGTCCGGGATATCGGACTGCCGGGAAAAGCGATCGAGGAGAGTCTCAGACTTGCACCGTATACAAGAAGAAGGTTGAGCCTTCTGAGACTTCGGAAGATGCTCACATACTGAGCAGGAACAGCTCATAAAAGGTTCTTTTGACTTGACATAAATTTCAGGAAAGGCAGTGATGAACGGTTTGATGAGAGTAGGAATGGGATATGATGTACATAAACTGACAGAGGGCAGGAAACTGATTCTTGGTGGTGTTGATATTCCCTGGGAAAAAGGTCTTCTGGGCCATTCGGATGCGGATGTTCTGATCCATGCGATCATGGATGCACTTCTGGGAGCTGCGGCTCTTGGAGATATCGGAAAGCATTTTCCGGATACAGACCCTGCATATAAGGGAATCTCCAGTGTGAAACTTCTGGTGCATGTTGCCGGATTACTGAAGGAGAATGACTATGCGATCGGAAATATCGATGCCACCATCATCGCTCAGAAACCGAAGATGGCACCACATATTCCGACGATGAGAGAAAATATCGCAGAAGCACTTGGGATTAAAATATCACAGCTGAATATCAAGGCGACCACAGAGGAAGGCCTTGGATTTACAGGACAGGGAGAGGGAATCTCCTCACAGGCGATCTGCTCCCTGTACAGAATCGGGAAATTGGAGGAAGAGTAACATGAAGATTTTTAACACACTGACACGCAGAAAAGAGGAATTTGTACCTCTGGAAGAAGGAAAAGTAAAAATGTATGTCTGCGGACCTACGGTATACAATCTGATCCATATCGGAAATGCCCGCCCTATGATCATTTTTGATACGGTGCGCAGATATATGGAATATAAAGGATATGAAGTAAATTATGTATCCAACTTTACCGATGTAGATGATAAGATCATCAAGAAGGCCATTGAAGAGGGCGTTTCCGCAGAGGAAATCTCTACCCGTTATATCAAAGAGTGCAAGAAGGATATGGCAGATATGAATGTAAAACCTGCTACAACTGCACCCCAGGCTACACAGGAAATCCAGGGCATGATCGACATGATCCAGACTCTTATTGATAAAGGATATGCATATCCGGCAGCTGACGGGACCGTTTATTTCCGTGTAAAGAAATTCAAAGAGTATGGCAAGCTTTCTCATAAGAATCTGGATGATCTCCAGTCAGGATTCCGTTCTCTCAAGGTATCCGGTGAGGATCAGAAGGAAGATCCGTTAGACTTCGTGCTTTGGAAACCAAAGAAAGAGGGCGAGCCGTCCTGGCCGTCACCGTGGTGCGACGGACGTCCTGGCTGGCATATTGAGTGCTCTGTTATGTCCAAGAAATATCTCGGAGAAGAGATTGATATCCATGCAGGCGGTGAGGATCTGATCTTCCCGCATCATGAGAATGAGATCGCACAGAGTGAGTGCTGCAATGGTAAGATTTTTGCAAGATACTGGATGCATAATGGTTTCCTGAACATCGACAACCGCAAGATGTCCAAATCTCTCGGAAATTTCCGTACCGTTCGTCAGATCGGTGAACAGTATGATCTTCAGGTTCTCCGTTTCTTTATGCTGAACGCACATTACAGAAGTCCGCTGAACTTCAGCGCAGATCTGATGGAGGCAGCAAAGAACTCTCTGGAGCGTATCCTTGAGGCGGCAGGCAAGCTCAGCGACCGTAAAGACAATGGGGCGGCAGAGAATATTACAGAGGAAGAGCTTGCGCTTCTCAAAGAGGCAGAAGGTTTTGTTACCAAATTTGAAGCTGCTATGGATGATGATTTTAATACTGCAGATGCACTTGCGGCAATTTTTGAGCTTGTAAAATTTGCCAACACAAACGTAGACGAGAACAGCTCAAGGGAGTTTGCCGGTGGTCTTTATGAGGAACTTTTTAAGCTCAGTGATGTGCTGGGACTGAAAATCGAGAAAAAAGAAGAGATTCTTGACAAAGAGATCGAGGATCTGATCCAGGAACGCCAGGCTGCAAGAAAGGCAAAGGATTTCAAGAGAGCAGATGAGATCCGAGATGAGCTCCTGAAAAAAGGTATCATCCTTAAAGATACAAGAGAAGGTGTGAAATGGCAGAGAGCTTAAAGAAACTGAAAGAGCTGTTTGATCTGAAAGACGCAGACCTTCGGACTTATTCGCCGCTGACGCTGGCCTATATCGGGGATGGTGTTTATGAGCTGGTGATCCGTACTATTCTTGTGAAAAAAGCGAATTGTCCGGTAAATCGTCTCCACAAAAAAGCCAGCAGCCTTGTAAAAGCATCTGCACAGTCGGGTATGATGGAGATCCTCGAACCACTTTTGACAGAAGAAGAAAAAAGTGTATATCGAAGAGGAAGGAATGCGCATTCCGCTACCATGGCCAAACATGCCACCATGGCGGATTACCGGCGTGCCACAGGGTTTGAGGCGCTGATGGGATATCTTTACCTGAAAGAGGATTTTTCAAGGATACTGGAGCTGGTCCATGCAGGACTTGAGAAGGAGGAAGTTTAAATTGACTGAAATGATAGAAGGAAGAAATGCGGTCCTTGAGGCATTTCGTTCCGGTAAATGTGTTGATAAACTGTTTATTCTGGATGGCTGTCAGGACGGACCGGTCCGCACCATCGCAAGAGAAGCCAGAAAACATGATACCATTGTAAAATTTGTTCCAAAGGAACGATTGGATTCCATGAGCGAGACAGGTGCACATCAGGGTGTGATCGCACAGGTTGCGGCTTATGATTATTCTACAGTGGAAGATATCCTGAAAAAAGCAGAAGATAAGGGAGAGCCTCCGTTTATCATTCTTCTTGATAATATTGAAGATCCTCATAATCTGGGAGCTATCATCCGTACCGCAAATCTCGCAGGTGCTCATGGTGTGATCATTCCCAAACACAGAGCAGTAGGACTGACTGCTACGGTTGCCAAGACGTCGGCAGGCGCACTGAATTATACACCGGTTGCCAAGGTTGCTAATCTGGGACAGACTATTGATGAACTGAAAGAAAAAGGCATCTGGTTCGTATGTGCAGATATGGACGGAGAGGTGATGTACCGTCAGAATCTGACAGGACCTATTGGCCTTGTGATCGGAAATGAGGGAAATGGTGTAAGCCGCCTTGTAAAAGAGAAATGTGATTTTACTACCGCGATCCCGATGAAGGGGGATATCGATTCCCTCAACGCTTCTGTAGCAGCAGGGGTGCTTGCTTTTGAGATCGTGAGACAGAGACTGTCAAAATAAATACATCAAATACAGCCATAGCTGTTCGGAGAAAAAATGTGCCGATATAATGAGATGACGGATGAAGCTCTTATCGAAAGACTTCGTGCAGGGGAATCTGCAATTGCAGATTATCTGATGGAAAAGTATAAAGGTCTGGTCAGAAAAAAGGCCCGTGCCATGTTTCTGATAGGTGGGGACACAGATGATCTGATACAGGAGGGGATGATCGGACTGTTTAAGGCAGTCCGTGATTACCAGCCAGACAGGGAGTCGTCTTTTCAGTCTTTTGCAAATATATGTATTGACAGACAGATATATACTGCAATTAAAAGTTCAAACCGCCAGAAACATCAGCCACTGAACACTTATGTGTCTTTAAGTGACGGAGAGGCGGAGGAAAACTTCAGAGATTCCTGTGTGGAGCATGATAATCCGGAATCGATCCTGATCGACCGGGAAAATGTGGCGGCTCTCGAAAATGAAATGAAAAAGAGCCTGAGCCCTCTGGAAAACAGGGTACTGCAGTTGTATCTGGATGGAAATGGATATATGGATATTGCCCAGATCCTTGGAAAAACACCGAAATCCATTGATAATGCACTGCAGAGGATCCGTGGGAAAATTAAAAGCTATTTTTGAGAAGAGTAAATACCTCTTTCCTTTTGAATATAAAAGTATTAAAATAATATTCATAAGGAGCAGAATAAGAAAGGAGACCAAATTATGGCAAAGATCAATAAATATTGGGGACTTGTTGCAGTAGGAGCGCTTACCGCTGCCGCAGCAGGAGCTATCGCAGCACTTGTATCCAGACGATCTGTATGCGAAGAAGACTTTGAGGATGATTTCGAAGATCTTGATGATTTCAAGGATGACGAGAAGAAGGAAGAAAAAGAAGAGAAAGAAGTCTTCCAGGACTGGGACAAGACTGCATCTGAGACTGTAGAAGTTTCCAAAGAGGCAGAGGATGCTGAAGAGGCACCAACAGAAGCAGAAGAGGAAACACCTGCAGATGATGAATCGGAGGCCGAAGCGGAAGAAGAGACAGAAGCTGAAGAGACAAAGACAGAAGAGTAAAAAGGGAATCCTGCGTGCTGTGTCTGTGAGCGACAGCACACAGGATTTTTTGTGCTATAATCATGAAAATATGAATTTTTAAAAAAATAAAAATAATGTATTGACAATATGACAATCATCTGATAATATAAACAACTGTGAGCGGCACAAACGTCGCGAAACAAGCTGCTGTGGCTCAGTCGGTAGAGCGTCGCCTTGGTAAGGCGGAGGTCACGGGTTCGATTCCCGTCAGCAGCTTTTTTTGTGTCTAAAAACAGACAATTTTTTGTTTAGATACAGGTTTTGCGGGTTTCAAAAACTCCGGATTTATGATAAGATAAAACATCAGGATGATATTTAGGAGGGAAAGCAATGGAGAACGAAACAGTTTCCAAAAACTTTATTGAAAATATTATAGACAAAGATCTTGAAGAAGGCGTTTATGACACCGTGCATACACGTTTCCCACCGGAACCTAACGGCTATCTTCATATCGGACATGCGAAATCCATTCTTTTAAATTATGGACTGGCTCAGAAATACAACGGAAAATTCAATCTCCGTTTTGATGATACCAACCCTACAAAGGAGAAATCCGAATTTGTAGAGTCCATCAAGGCTGACGTGAAATGGCTTGGTGCAGACTGGGAAGACAGACTTTTCTTTGCATCTGATTATTTTGATCAGATGTATGAGGCAGCAGTGAAGCTTATTAAGAAAGGCAAGGCCTTTGTCTGCGACCTGACTGCAGACCAGATTCGTGAGTACCGAGGAACTCTTACAGAGCCAGGTAAAGAGAGCCCGTACAGAAACCGTACTGTAGAAGAGAATCTTCAGCTTTTTGAAGAGATGCGTGAGGGCAAATACGGAGATGGCGAGAAGGTTCTCCGTGCCAAGATCGATATGGCATCACCGAATATGAACATGCGTGACCCGGTCATTTACCGTGTAGCCCGCATGACACATCACAATACAGGAGATAAATGGTGCATCTATCCGATGTACGACTTCGCTCATCCGATCGAGGATGCCATTGAGGGTGTGACACATTCTATCTGTACTCTGGAGTTTGAGGACCACAGACCGCTTTATGACTGGGTGGTAAAGGAACTGGAATATCCGCACCCACCGAAGCAGATCGAGTTTGCAAAGCTGTACCTGACCAACGTTGTTACAGGTAAACGTTATATCAAGAAGCTTGTTGAGGACGGCATCGTAGATGGATGGGATGATCCGAGACTAGTATCCATCGCCGCACTTCGCCGCCGTGGATTTACACCGGAGTCTATCCGTAAATTTGTAGAACTCTGTGGTGTTTCAAAGGCGAACAGTTCTGTAGATTATGCAATGCTCGAGTACTGCATCCGTGAGGACCTGAAGCTGAAACGTCCGCGTATGATGGCGATCCTTGATCCGATCAAGCTCGTGATCGATAACTATCCGGAAGGACAGGTTGAGTATCTTGAAGCTCCGAATAATATGGAGAATGAGGAGCTTGGAACCAGAAAGATTCCGTTCAGTGGAGAACTTTATATTGAACGTGATGATTTTATGGCAGAGCCTCCTAAGAAATACAAACGTCTCTATATTGGAAATGAAGTTCGTCTTATGAATGCATATTTTGTAACCTGCACAGGTTATGAGGCAGATGACGACGGAACGATCCGTGTAGTCCACTGTACCTATGACCCGGAGACCAAGGGCGGAAATGCACCGGACGGACGTAAGGTAAAAGGAACGATCCACTGGGTGGAAGCATCCAATGCAGGTAAAGTTGAGGTAAGACTTTACGAGAATATCGTAGATGAAGAAAAAGGTGTTTACAATAAAGAAGATGGTTCTCTTAATGTAAATCCGAATTCTCTTACAGTAACAAGTGCTTATGTAGAGCCGGAGCTTCTGAAAGCAAAAGGTTATGACAGCTATCAGTTTGTACGTAACGGTTTCTTCTGCGCAGATATCCATGACTCCAGGGAGGGAGCACCGGTATTTAACCGCATTGTATCTCTGAAGAGCTCTTTCAAATTACCGAAAGCATAAAAACTGTCAAAAAGAATACGAAACATATGACAGCAGTACACCGTGAACAGGTATCAGGGTGTACTGCTTGTTTTGTTTTATCGTCATCAGGAATAAATGGATAAGTACAAAATGCTCCTGCAACGATTTCGGTTGCGCCCATTTACAGAAACGGTTATACTGATAACACAGGAAAGAGAGGAATTACACATGAAGAAAATCGTGCTTGCTTCCGCATCTCCCAGGAGGCGGGAACTTTTAAGCCAGGTAGGAGTCGCCTTTGAAGTGAAGCCTGCCAGCGGGGAAGAACGGATCACCAGTGCAGAGCCTGCGAAAGTGGTGGAGGAACTTTCTCGTCAGAAAGCTATGTTTACGGCATACGCGCTGGAGGAAGAGGAGAACCGAGATCTGAGAGATGTGGTTGTGATCGGTGCAGATACCGTTGTATCTTATGAGGGTAAGATTTTAGGTAAACCGGCAGATGAGACAGCTGCAATAGAGATGCTCGCTATGCTGCAGGGGAATACACATCAGGTATATACCGGTGTAACTTTGCTGATAAGAGAAAAAGGGAGATGGAAAGCTCATACCTTCCATGAGTGCACAGATGTGAGCTTTTATCCGGTGACAGAGGAAGAAATAAAGGAATATGTAAACAGCAAAGACCCAATGGACAAAGCCGGAAGCTATGGGATCCAGGGCGCCTGGGGAGCCTATGTGAAGGGAATCCGTGGTGATTATAACAACGTGGTGGGACTGCCTGTGGCAAGACTGATCTATGAGACAAAAAAACTGGGAATGAACCTGAGAGGATGAAAGACAAAATGATAAAAGCTTGTATATTTGATCTGGATGGAACAATTGCGGATACACTGGAATCTATGGCATATGTGGCGAATGAGATCATGGAAAAGTTTTCCCTGAAACCACAGCCGGCAGATAATTTTCGTTATTACAGCGGTGAAGGTGCAGATATGCTGATCAGAAGATGCCTGATCGATGCAGGAGATCCGGAGCTGGTACACTACGAAGAAGTCAGGGAACTTTATCGCAGGAAATTTGATGAAGATCCGTTGTATAAAGTTGTGCCATATAAAGATATGCCGGAAACCCTTCAGAAGCTGAAACATACAGGCCTTAAGATGGCTGTATGCTCCAATAAGCCTCATGTTGCGGCGCAGAAAGTGGTAAAGGCGATCTATGGCGATCTGTTTGATGAGGTGATGGGACAGCAGGAAGGAATCCGCAGAAAGCCGGCGCCGGATGGTCCGCTGAAGATTGCAGAAGATTTCGGCGTAAAGCCGGAAGAATGTATGTATATCGGAGATACAAAGACAGATATGCAGACAGGAAGTGCTGCCGGAATGTATACCGTTGGTGCACTATGGGGATTCCGTGACAGAGAAGAGCTTGAAAATAACGGTGCAGATATTGTAGCAGCTGTACCTGGTGATCTGTTTACTATTTATGAGGAGAAGCAGCATGATTAAGATGGTTGCCAGTGATCTGGATGGAACGCTGCTTATCGGTGGAAGACAGACGTTGCCGGAAGAGATCTTTCCGCTGGTAAAGGAACTGAAAAACATGGGAATCCTCTTTGTGGCAGCCAGTGGCAGACAGTATGCCAATATGAGGAATCTTTTTGCGCCGGTAAAGGACGAGATGGCATTTATCAGTGAAAATGGCGGGCTTGCTGTCCAGAATGAGAAGCTTCTGTACTGCGACAGCTTTGACAAAGAACTGGTCAGAGAGATCATTCAGGCAATATGGGAAAAGCCCGGAGCGGAATTTTCCTGTTCTACAAAGGATTTTTATTATATCATGCCCAAGACAGAACATTATCGTCATCTGATGATCGAAGAAGTAAAAAATCAGTGTAAGATCATAAAGAGTTTTGATGAGATCACAGAGCCTTGTATGAAGGTTGCAGTTTATGAGAGAGAAGGAATGACGGAGGAATCCATCCGGTACTGGAGAGAACGGTTCAAAGACAGATGTACTGTTGTGACATCCGGATTTGCGTGGGTGGATTTTGTTCCATTTACCACGAACAAAGCAAAAGGGATCCGTAAATACCAGGAACTTTTGGGAATCGGACCGGATGAATGCATGGCGTTCGGGGATGAATACAATGATATTGAAATGATGAAATCTGTAAAATACAGCTTTGCCATGAAGCATGCGAAGCCAGGGGTAAAGGCGGCGGCTTTCTATGAGACAGAGAAGGTGGAACCAGTACTTCGCAGACTGATCGCGGCGGGCGGAGATATAAAGGAGGTACTTTAATATGTACAAGAAAGAATATGTCCAGACATTTCTGGAAAAACAGGGTCAGCTTTTTGATGAGCCGGTAGCAGAGGATTTTGAGGAGGCAGAGGAATTTCTAGAGGATTGCATGGCAGTTGTGCTGGATTCCCTGAAGGATGTTAAAAAATATCTGGATGGAATGGGCGCAGATGTGGAGGGGATTTCCCTGAAGGAGCTGGAAGAAGAAAGTGAAGTATTCAAACTCCCGGACGGAAAATATATGATCGTAGAAGGCTGACGGAAAGCAGGGATTACACCTCTGAAAATTAAATATGATAAACTTGCATCAGCAAAAAGAAAGCCCTGCGTAGAAAGGGTAAATGTGGGGAAAATAAAATGATGTAAAGGAGGATGGGATATGAAAAAAAGCAGAGTGCTGGCAGTCGTCATGGCTGTGCTTATGATGGTAACGCTGCTTCCATCGATGGTATTTGCCACTGCAGCTCCATCGGGAACTCTTGATGGAAAGCTGAAGGTCAAAGGAACACTTGCGATCGGGTCTACCTTAAGTGCAGATTACTCAAAGGTCAAGCCGGAGGGGATCACAGATGATAATGTGAGTTTTTCCTGGTCATTAAAGGACGGAGACCTTCTTACAGAGGTAGGAACTGATAAGACTTATAAAATCGATGAAAAAGATCTGGGTCTTCCGATCGTTCTGAAGATCACCGGAAAAGAAGAGACGGGAGTCAGTGGTGAGCTTACGGTGACGACCCAGGAGGTTTCCGAAATAGAGGAAGAAGCCAAAGCACTGGCAGAAAAGAAAAAGGAAGAAGCCAAAGCAGCAGGAGAAGATCCGGATGCGGAGGAAAGTGAAGCTTCGGCAGATTCGGAGTCTTCAGAGAACACGCCGGATACAGAAGCTGGAACGTCAGAGGAGCCTGATAGTGCTCAGCCTGAGGAAACCATAGAGCCGGCAGAAGAAACGGAGTCTGCGGATGTGCAGGAGAATACAGATGTACAGGAAAATACAGATGCACAGGAACCTGCAGATACCCAGGAGCCTGCTGAAAACTCTGTTATAGAAGTAAACGGAGAACAGTCAGGGCCTCAGAATACCGATGAGGCAGATACATCTGGAGATAGTCAGACAGAGACACCGGATTCCGCAGGTACAGCAGCAGACGCTTCCGAAAAAAATGAGGAACCGACATATTCGGCATCTGCATACACGGAAGATGGAAGTGGAATTCTGGATTTTGGTTCCGTGGAAGAGGGATATACGGAAATTCCGGAAGCACAGATGGTTACTATCACAAATAACGGAACCGGAGATCTCAATTTTAAAGAGATTGCTCCGGAGAATTTCATGGCTGCGGATATTAACGATGCGCCATTAAAGAGTGGTGAAAGTGTTGCTGTGTGGGTAAAACCACGAGAAGGTCTGAAGGCTGGAGAATACAAAGATCTGATCACGTATCAGACAGAAGAAGGTGCCGATGTCTTCTTTGAAGCGGACTTTACAGTAAAAGAACCGGAAAATAAAAAAGCCGAAGATCATGAAAATAATGAGCAGACAGATCCCAGGGAAACATCGGACCCTGCAGCGGAAAAAATATACAAGCTAACTGCGGATCCGACAGAACTGCCTTTTGATGATCTGACTGCCGGTTATGAAAAGGTAGAAACAACAAGTACAGTCACGATCAAAAACGAAGGTACAGAAGCTGTGACGTTAGTACAGCCTGAGTCGGAGTTTTTTGATATTGCGCCGGTCAGTGAAGTGGAGAGTAGCGGAAATATCCAGTTGGCGCAGGGAGGAGAGCAGACCTTTACCGTACAGCCTAAGCTTGGACTCTCTGCAAAAGATGATCCATACGTGGAAGAGCTTGTATTTGCTTCTGATGAAAGCACGGAAGCATCTGCTACAGTGACGGCTTCGGTTATGGTAAAGACAGAAACACCAAAAACAGTTACTGCAACAGTGAAACCGGAAGGTCCTCTGAAGTTTGGAACACTGGAACAGGGCTATGAGACTGCGCCGGATGCACAGCCTGTAACCGTAGAGAATACAGGTACAGAGGCTATCCGGATCCAGCTTTCTGCTCCGGAGGATTATGAGGTGGGAGAGCCTTCTGCGGAAGTGCTCAATCCCGGAGATAAGGCGGCAACCTTTACCGTACAGCCCAAGACCGGTCTTCAGGTCGGAGATCACAGCGATACGATTTCTGTGACAGATCAGAATACCGGAAACACACTGGCTGAAGTCCGGCTGGAATTTACAGTTTCGGAGCCGGAACCGGAACCGGAACCCAATCCCGGTCTTTCGGTAACAGATAGTCTGGAGTTTGGAACCAAAGAGGAAGGCTATAAGGAACTTCCTGATGCGAAGAAAGTTACAGTTACCAACACCGGAAATACAAAGATCGTTCTGAAACAGCCTTCATCAAATGCATATACAATTGGTACACTTTCCGCCACAGAGCTGGAAGCAGGAGATAATGCAACCTTTAGCGTACAGCCGGTCAGCGGACTTTCACAGGGGGAATATCTGGAAGACATTGTGATCGCCAATGATGCAAATGTGGAAGCTTATGTAAATGTCCATTTCAGCGTTACAAAGAAAAAAACAGATAACGGTAAGAAGGCGAATAACCTTACAGGCATCAAAAAGCCATCCGATATCAAAGATCTACCCAATGGAACCCAGAAAACCCAGAAAGCCCTGAAGCTTCCGGGAACAGTAAAGATCACTACAACAAAGGGAGAGCAGAAGGCATCTGTTAAATGGGATGTTAAGGGATCTTCTTATGATCCGTCTTCTGCAGAACGTCAGATATTTAATGTAAAAGGTACCGTCATTCTTCCGGAGGGGGTTAAGAATCCCAACAAGATCAGTACAGTGATCGCAGTAAGTATTACAGTAAATGGATATCAGGGCACGGAAGCCGCTGCATCGGACAATAAGATCACAGGCATTGATTCCAATGGCAAGTATGATACCAATACAAAGATCACCTTTACAGCAGCTGGTGCAGGAATGGATAATACAAACCCGCGTAAGGGAGATACCAGATATCAGCCGAAGAGCTGGAAGATCACAGAGACCCGTACCTGGGATGGAGAGCCTTATACTGCAACATTCCGTGTCAGCAAGCCGGGAAAATATACTCTGAAAGTTACCTTTGGACAGCAGAAATACGACGGCTCCAGCTGGAAGGATACCGGTACACAGTCAGAAAGTACGGTTACTTTTACGGTATCACAGGCAGCAGTTCTTACTGCGACTCCGAGTCCGGCAGTGACACAGACAAATCAGAAATCTGCAGTGCAGACGGGAGACAGTACACCGATCATGACATTTGTGATCATTTTGATCGTGGCTGTGGTATGTATTGGAGGAATCCTTGTATATCGTAGAAAGAAAAAATAAGAACAGAATGTAGAAGATAGTTTTACAGCACCCTCCGTACAAAAAATGTACGGAGGGATTTTTTTGCACATAGAGATCCGTTTTATATGCTGTTACTAGCACTCTATAATGATGAGTGCTAAATTTTTCTTGACTTTTGTAAAAAGTCGTATTAGTATATATTTATTGAAAAAAACAACAGGTTTCCGGCTCTGTCGGAACATCAGAAATAAAAATAAAAACAAAAGGAGAGTGACATATATGTCAGCAAAACATGGCAGTTTATCAATCAACAGTGAAAATATTTTTCCGATTATCAAGAAATGGTTATATTCCGACCATGATATTTTTGTAAGAGAGATGATCTCCAACGGATGCGATGCGATCACCAAACTGAGAAAGCTGGAAGTTATGGGAGATTATACATTCCCGGAAGGTTACAAACCGGCTGTAAATGTTATCGTTGATCCGGATCAGAAAACTTTGAAGTTTATCGATAACGGTATTGGTATGACAGCAGATGAAGTAGAGGAATATATCACACAGATCGCTTTTTCCGGTGCCACAGAGTTTCTTGAGAAATATAAGGATAAAACAACGGATGATCAGATGATCGGTCATTTCGGACTTGGATTTTATTCTGCATTTATGGTTGCAGATGAAGTTCATATTGATACTCTCTCTTACAAGGAGGGTTCCACACCGGTACATTGGACCTGTGACGGTGGTACGGAGTATGAGATGGCAGACGGAAACAAAACAGAACCGGGAACAGAGATCACTCTTTTCCTCAATGAGGAAAGCCTGGAGTTTGCCAATGAATATCGTATGAGAGAGGTTATCGAGAAATACTGTTCTTTCATGCCGGTAAATATCTATCTTTCCAAAGCAAATGCTGAACAGGAGTATGAAACGATCGATGAGGCAGATCTCCGTGAAGATGATGTGGTAGTTGAGCATATCCATGAGGATGCCAAGACAGAGGAAAAGGAGAATGATAAAGGCGAGAAAGAAGTTGTGGAAGTTTCTCCTGCCAAAGATAAAGTAAAGATCAATAAACGGCCGGTATCCTTAAGCGATACACAGCCGCTCTGGATGAAACACCCAAATGAGTGCACGGATGAAGAGTATAAAGAATTTTACCGTAAGGTATTTATGGATTACAAGGAACCGCTGTTCTGGATCCATCTGAACATGGACTATCCGTTCAACCTGAAGGGTATCCTGTATTTCCCGAAGATCAGGACAGAGTATGATTCCATTGAGGGAACCATCAAGCTTTATAATAATCAGGTATTTATTGCAGATAACATCAAAGAGGTGATCCCGGAATTCCTTCTTCTTCTGAAAGGCGTGATCGACTGTCCGGATCTTCCACTGAATGTTTCCCGTTCTGCACTGCAGAATGATGGTTTTGTGAAAAAGATTTCTGAATACATCACCAAGAAAGTAGCAGATAAGCTCACCGGAATGTGCAAGACAGACAGAGAGTCTTATGAGAAGTACTGGGATGATATCAGCCCGTTTATCAAATTTGGATGCATCAAGGATGCGAAATTTGGTGAGAAGATGAACGATTATATCCTCTTTAAGAATCTGGATGGCAAATATCTTACCCTGAAAGACTGCATTGAGGAAAATAAAAAAGAAGAAACAAAAGCAGCTGAAGAGGAGAAGACAGAGGAGAAAGCTTCTGAAGGATCCCAGAATGAGGAACCGGAAAAAACGGTGATCTATTATGTGACCGATGAGGTACAGCAGAGCCAGTACATTAATATGTTCCGTGAAGCGGGTAAAGATGCTGTACTGCTGAAGCATGTGATCGATTCACAGTTTATTTCCCATCTTGAACAGCAGGATCAGACGATCCAGTTCAAGAGAATTGATGCAGATCTGACAGAAGAGCTTCGTGAAGACGGAAAAGCGGATGAAGCAACAGTCAAGACACTTACTGAGGTGTTCCGTAAGAATCTTGGCAAGGATAAACTTGAAGTAAAAGTAGAGAAGCTGAAAAATGAGGGAACTGCAGCGATGATCACTCTTCCTGAGGAGAGTCGCCGTATGCAGGATATGATGAAAATGTACAATATGTACGGAATGGATCCGAATATGTTCGGTGGTCAGGAAGTACTTGTACTGAACGCAAATCATCCTCTTGTAAGATTTATAGCAGAAAATCAGGGATCAGAGTATGTTCCGGTGATCTGTGAACAGCTTTATGATCTTGCAATGATGAGCCATAAACAGCTTTCTCCTGAAGAAATGACAAAATTTGTAAAGAGAAGCAACGATATCCTTATGGTCCTTACAAAATAAAACGACATATAAAATGATCGAAAGGCTTTGCCCGTAATGGGGCGAAGCCTTTGCTTTTTTTATAACAATATATGTATCTTTAACACAATTATAGGAATTTTAAATAAAATAATAGATATTAAATAAAAATAACCTGTAAAATATGACTAAAAATTTAAATTAGTATCTAATATGTATAAAATAAATTTTCAGAAGAAAGCGAAAAATATAGATAACTGTCGTATTATACATAAGGAAGTGCTTTTAAAAAGAGAAAAAAATGAAATGGAGGAACAAATGTATGAAAAAGGTGTATGGATTGATCAGAAGACTTGGTGCAAATTCGAAATACAAAGGATATTTTTTCGTTGCGGAAGCGGTAAAGATTTCCATGGGGGATCAGTATAAACCATTGCGGATCACAAAGGATATTTATCCATACCTGGCGCGGAAGTACAGATCAACACCTACCAATATTGAGCATGATATCAGAACAATGGTAAATGTGTGTTGGGAAGGAAATAAAAAACTGCTGGATGAGATTGCAGGATATCCTCTAGAATACAAGCCTACCAACAGTGAATTTATTGATATGCTTGCGTATTATCTGAGGGAAATAGAAGAAGAGAATTGACTATAGCCTTTCAAAAAGAATCTGATTCCTGGACAGAAAGCTCAGGATCATATCATCCCAGAGCTGCTCTGGGCGTTTATCCATAGAGAATGTTTTAAGAGAGGTTCCGGTAGTACAAAGAAGGCTGTTATTTTTAAATTGAAGATTTAAGAATAGTCCGTCTATCTGTTCGGAGGAAATTCCGAAATCTGTATTTCTCATTGCAGCTTTAACTCCACTCCGACTTAAATGCAGCACGATCCTGAAGCTTAAGGGCGTACGCTTACCGCGGATCACAGACCAGCAGAAAGGTCTGATGTCCTTCCAGAGAGAATGTGTCCGGCCGTGCTCTGTGAGTCTGTTCATGCTGTCTGTATCAAAAAAATCTTTCTGAAGCCTGCCATCAATGGTAAAAGTATTAAAAGTAGTCACAGTCGCTTCGGACAGACAGAATTTGTCAAATACTTCTCCTATAAAAAGTTTGTTTGTGAAATCCCGGATATCTGTGATCTTTAATGCAAGCATGCCGCACTTCCTTTCTTTTATGTGATCGCGTGTAGACATTATATCTCAGATAAAGAAAAAAGGACAGACTTTTTAAAAAACTCTTTTCAAATATCTGTTTATGTGATACGATAGATGTGGTATTGAATACTACATATAATGGAAAAGAGGACGATATAATTGAGCTATAAGATTGCGATAGATAGCTGTGGGGAGCTTTTAGATGAATGGAAAAATGACGGCAGGATTGAATCCATACCACTGACGCTGACGGTGGGCGGTGAGAATATTATAGATGATGAGAATTTCGATCAGAAAGATTTTTTAAAGAAGGTTGCGGCCTGCCCGGAATGCCCCAAGTCTGCATGCCCTTCTCCGGAACGCTATATGAAGGCATATGAGTGTGATGCGGAACACATTTATGCGGTGACGCTATCGGCAGAATTGAGTGGTTCCTATAACAGTGCGATTCTTGGAAAAAACCTGTTCCTGGAAGAGCAGCCGGAGAAAAAGGTTCATGTATTTAATTCCAAATCTGCATCCGGTGGTCAGAGTCTGATTGCCATGAAGATCGTGGAGTGCGAAGAAAAGGGACTTTCTTTTGAAGAAGTAGTAAGTGAAGTAGAGAAATATATTGAAGAGATGAACACATTTTTTGTGTTGGAGAATCTGGAAACTCTGCGCAAGAACGGACGTTTGGGCAGAGTGAAAGCTCTGGTGGCCAGTGCACTGAAGATCAAGCCGGTTATGGGAGCTACTCCGGAAGGAACGATCTGTCAGCTGGATCAGGCCAGAGGCATGAATAAAGCAATCGTAAAAATGGTGGATCACATTGGAGAGAAGGGGATCAACATCCCGGAAAAGACAGTTGCCATCACTCATTGCAACTGTCCGGAAAGAGCGAAGATGCTGGAGGAGGCTATCCGTGAGAAACTGCACCCAGCAAAGATCGTAGTTATGGATACTGCCGGTGTCAGCAGTATGTATGCCAACGATGGTGGCGTTATCGTAGCAGTCTGATCAGAGAAAATCTCCAGTTCAGAAAATTATCACATTTCTTCAGGGAGTTGCCGCTTTTCTTTTGAAAACAAGTGTGCTATAATGAACGAAGTACTGAAGCGGCAAAGGAGAAAGACAATGAGCCAGAAGAAAGTTGACAAATATAAAAACAACAAATACTCGCGAAACAGTGCCCTGAAGAAGGAACGCGCAGAATTTGTACTTGAGATGGCGGCATGGATCCTCATCGCGGTTCTGCTTGTAGGCTGGATCGGATATTCCGCATATGCCAAGATCCAGGCGAAGGAAGCCAGTGTGAAGGTGGATACTGTGATGGATACTTCTGCATTGACAGATTATATTTCCGGATTATCTTCAGACAGTGCGGAATAGAAAACACATATGAAATGATGGGTTCCCGGGATGTGTTGAAGCATCCCGGGGATTTTTATATACAGGATAAATACAATGCAATAAAAAACGGGTCTGCCATAAAGCAGCCCCGTTTTGACTTATACGTTTTTTATGGTTATAGAATTATAACTTTGTAACGTTAGCAGCCTGCATTCCGCGAGCGCCCTCTGTTAAGTCGTAGGATACAGCCTGTCCTTCTTCAAGAGATTTGAAGCCTTCACCGTTGATAGCAGAGAAGTGTACGAATACATCCTGTCCGTCCTCACCTGTGATAAAACCATAACCTTTTTCTGCGTTGAACCATTTTACAGTTCCCTTGTTCATTTTGTGTTACCTCCATAAAAATAAAAAAAATTAAAATAGCCTTCTGATGATAATAAAAAATCACCAGATTTTACAGACTATATTCATGTAAATATAATCTCTAAAAACTAGTGATTTTACATTAAATATTTTGCCATGCTCTGATTATATAACCCGTGTTTTGAAATGTCAAGGAGAAAATTCCAACAATTCCGGGGTGTAAAAAGAGGCGAAATTGCTTTGTAAAAAAAATCTTTATAAATAGAGAGATTTCGTGTATGATATAGGAGAATACAAGCGGATTGAAGGATCTGCTTTGAAAATACAGGATGAGAGGAGAACAGAAATGGGGATTCTGATTCGAGGAGGCCGGATCGTGGATGCGGCTACAGATACGGATAAAACAGGCGATATTTATCTGGAAGACGGAATCATTGCGGAAATAGGCCAGAAGCTGAAAAAGAAAGACGGCGACCGTGTGATCGATGCGAAAGGAAAGCTGGTCATGCCGGGAATTATCGATCTTCATGTCCATTTTCGTGATCCGGGCCAGACACATAAGGAAGATATCAAGAGTGGTGCTGCTGCGGCAGCACGTGGTGGTGTGACAACTGTAGTTGCTATGCCAAATACAACTCCCACTATTGATAATCCGGACCGGGTAAACTATGTACATAACAAGGCGGCGCAGGTTTCCGGTATTCATGTACTTCAGGCAGGTGCAGCCACCATGGGAGAAAAGGGTACTGAACTTGCAGATATTGCCGGAATGGTGAAAGCAGGGATCCCGGCAGTGTCCGAGGATGGTAAATCTGTGATGAATACAGCGCTTTGTAAAGAAGCAATGAGGATCGCGGCAGAATGTGGCGTGCCGTTTTTTGACCATTGTGAAGATATCGATCTGCGTGGAGATGGATGCATGAATGAGGATGAGAACGCCAAAAGACTGGGGCTTCCCGGAATCTGCAATGCAGTGGAAGATACCATTACAGCCAGAGATATCATTCTGGCGCTGGAGACAGGAGTCCATCTTCATCTCTGCCACTGTTCCACTTATGGGGATGCTCAGATGATGAAGATCGTAAAAGAGAAAGGATACGACAATATCACAGCTGAAGTATGCCCGCACCATTTTATCCTTTCATCCGATGATATTAAAACAGATGACCCGAATTACAAGATGAATCCGCCGCTCCGTACACCGAAGGATGTGGAAGCGCTGAAACAGGGCCTGAAGGACGGTACCATCGAGGTGATCAGCACGGACCATGCACCGCACAGTGCACAGGAAAAAACAGGTTCTATGAAGAATGCACCATTTGGGATCGTAGGTCTGGAAACAAGCCTTCCGCTCACCTATACAGAGCTGGTGGAAAAAGATGTGATCACACTGAAACAGATGGTTGAGAAGATGTGCCTGAACCCGGCGAAAATCCTCGGGCTTGACAGAGGAACTCTCCAGAAAGGCCATCCGGCAGATGTGATCATCGTGGATACGGAGCAGGAGTATGCTATCGATAAAAATAAATTTGTTTCCAAAGGACATAACACACCGTTTGATGGCTGGAAAGTAAAGGGAAAAGTGCTTTATACCATCTGTGACGGAAAAATTGTATTTAAAAACCAGGAGGAGAAAGAATCATGATTAACAAACTGATCAGCAATATCCGCAAAACAAATGCACCAATCGTTGTAGGACTGGATCCTATGCTGAATTATATTCCGGAGCATATCCAGAAGAAGGCTTTTGCAGAGTTTGGAGAGACTCTGGAGGGCGCTGCAGAAGCAATCTGGCAGTATAACAAAGGGATCGTGGATGCGACCTGTGATCTGATCCCGGCAGTGAAACCACAGATCGCCATGTATGAGCAGTTTGGTATCCCGGGACTGATCGCATACAAGAAAACGGTTGAGTATTGTAAAGCCAAAGATCTGGTTGTGATCGGTGATATCAAAAGAGGTGATATCGGTTCCACATCTGCAGCATATGCAGTTGGTCACCTGGGACAGGTTCAGGTAGGCTCAAAAAAATATGCAGGTTTTGATGAGGATTTTGCAACGGTCAATCCATACCTTGGTTCTGATGGTGTGAAACCCTTTATGGATGTATGTAAGGAAGAGAAAAAGGGTATCTTTGTTCTGGTCAAAACTTCCAATCCATCAAGTGGTGAGTTCCAGGATCGTGTCATCGACGGTCGCCCGCTCTATGAGCTGGTAGGTGAGAAGGTTGCACAATGGGGCGATGAGCTTATGGGTGATGGATATAGTTATGTTGGTGCTGTTGTAGGTGCGACCTATCCGGAAATGGGAAAGGTATTAAGAAAGATCATGCCGAAGACATTTATCCTTGTTCCCGGATATGGTGCTCAGGGTGGAAAGGGCGCAGATCTTGTCCATTTCTTTAATGAGGACGGACTTGGTGCTATCGTAAACTCTTCCAGAGGAATCATCGCTGCATATAAGCAGGAGAAATATAAAGAGTTTGGCGCTGAAAATTACGCAGATGCTTCCAGAGCGGCAGTAAAAGATATGATCGCGGATATCAGCGGTGCGCTGGAGAACAGATAATACAGGAGGCATTTTATGAGTACATCAGAAAGTAAAAAAACAAAAAAGCCCTGTAAGATACTCAGCCAGGAATGTATTGGTACAGATATTTACAGTATGTGGCTGGATGCAGGTGAGATTGGAAAAAATGCAGTGCCGGGACAGTTTGTATCACTTTACAGCCGCAATGGCGGTAAGCTTCTGCCAAGACCCATCAGTCTCTGTGAGATCGATAAAGCAGAAGGAAAACTGAGACTGGTATATCGCGTTACAGGAAAAGGAACCGGTACGGAGGAATTTTCCAGACTTCATGCAGGGGTCCCCATTGAGACTATGGGACCTCTGGGAAATGGTTTTCCGCTGGATGCAGTAAAAGGCAAAAAAGTGTTTCTCATGGGTGGAGGAATCGGAATCCCGCCAATGCTGGAAACTGCTAAACAGCTGGACGCAGAAAAGATCATGGTTCTCGGATACAGAGATGAGCTGTTTTTAAATAAGGAATTTGAAGCTTATGGAGATGTCTATGTGGCAACAGAAGACGGCTCTGCAGGAACAAAGGGAAATGTTATGGATGCCATCCGTGAGAACGATCTTGAGGCAGATGCGATCTTTGCCTGCGGACCTGCCCCGATGCTCCGTGCCATCAAGGCATATGCCCTTGAAAAAGGAATTCCGTGCTGGATCTCCATGGAAGAGCGTATGGCCTGTGGCGTAGGCGCGTGTCTTGCCTGTGTGTGCAAATCCAAAGATGTGGATTCTCATTCTCATGTCCATAACAAGAGAGTATGTAAAGACGGACCTGTATTCCTGAGCACGGAGGTAGAGCTATGAGCAGAATGAATGTAAATCTTGCCGGCGTAGAACTTAAGAATCCGGTGATGACAGCGTCCGGAACATTTGGTTCCGGAGCGGAATACAGTGAATTTGTGGATCTGAACAGACTTGGCGCAGTTGTGACAAAAGGTGTGGCAAATGTACCGTGGCCGGGAAATCCTACACCGAGAGTGACAGAGACAGCATCCGGAATGCTCAATGCCATTGGTCTTCAGAATCCGGGGATTGATGTTTTCTGTGAAAGAGATATTCCGTTCCTTAAAAAATATGATACAAAGATCATCGTCAATGTCTGTGGAAAATCTGCAAAGGATTACTGTGAGGTTGTAGAACGCCTTGGAAATGAGCCTGTGGATATGCTGGAGATTAATGTTTCCTGCCCGAATGTCAAGGAAGGCGGAATTGCCTTCGGTCAGAATCCGAAAGCTCTTGAAGAGATCACAAAAGAAGTAAAGAAATATGCAAAACAGCCGGTGATCATGAAGCTGAGCCCAAATGTAACCGATATTACCGAGATGGCGAAAGCAGCAGAAGCTGGCGGCGCAGATGTTCTTTCTCTTATCAATACCCTGACAGGAATGAAGATCGATATCAACAGACGTACATTTGCACTGGCAAATAAAACTGGTGGAATGTCCGGTCCTGCAGTAAAACCGGTAGCTGTCCGTATGGTATATCAGGTGGCAAATGCAGTATCCCTTCCTATCATCGGTATGGGAGGAATCGCAACTGCTGAGGATGCCCTGGAATTTATTATGGCAGGTGCTACTGCAGTGTCTGTGGGAACTGCAAACTTTTTTAACCCTTATGCTACTGTGGAGATCGCAGATGGTATTCAGGCATTTCTTGAAAAACAGAAAGTGGAAGACATCAATGAGCTGATCGGAGTAGTGAAATAACGGAGGATTGCCGTATTTGCAATTCTGTTGTTCATATGTTAGAATTAACAGGATAAATAAAGGGATTTTACACTGGGATTGCAGCAGAGTGTGGATCCTGGGTTTGTCGTATATATGAAAAACATGGAGGATTAGATAAATGGAACAGTATAAGCAGGAATTTATTGAATTTATGATTGACTGTAATGTCCTGAAATTTGGAGATTTTACTACGAAATCAGGAAGAAAGACACCATTTTTTGTAAATACAGGATTTTACCGTACCGGTGCGCAGCTTCGCAAGCTGGGACAGTATTATGCAAAAGCGATAGAAAGCAAATTCGGACTGGATTTTGATGTGCTGTTTGGACCGGCATACAAAGGAATTCCGCTTTCTGTAGCAGCAACTATGGAGATCAGTGAAATGTACGGAAAGGATATCCGTTACTGTTCCAACCGTAAGGAAGTGAAAGACCACGGAGATAAAGGAATTCTTCTTGGCAGCCCGATCCAGGATGGGGATAAGGTAGTGATCATTGAGGATGTTACGACTGCAGGAACATCCATTAAAGAAACACTTCCGATCATCAAAGCGCAGGGAGATGTAAATCCGATAGGTCTTGTGGTTTCTGTTGACCGTATGGAACGCGGCCAGGGAACAAAGAGTGCGCTCAAAGAGATCGAGGAAACCTACGGCCTTCAGACTACAGCTATTGTAACTATGGCGGAGGTTGTTGAGCATCTCTACAACAAAGAATACAAAGGCCGTGTTGTGATCGATGATAAGCTGAAAGCTGCCATTGATGCATATTATGACCAGTACGGCGCAGAATAATATTGTTATAAAAGGTCATAAAAGAGCGGCGGATTCCGAAGGTCCGCTTTTACTGGGAGGACGCAGCCTTATGAATGAAAAAATTTATAAAACTATGGCGAGCAGCGGGGCGGGAAGCCTTGCACTCGGTATTGTCGTTCTGGTGACGGGACTTGTCACAGGAATTCTGATGATCGTGAACGGTGCGAGACTGCTCAGAAGAAAATCAGAGATATTAATCTAATATGATCTGAAAAGCCGCACGTTGTTCCGTGTGGCTTTTCGGACTATTTAAGCAGGGGAGAATATTGGAAAAAGGGACAAAACGCAGAGTAAAAAAACTCGGGACAGCTTTTTTTGTATTGTATGTTCTTGTTCTTGTGTATCTTCTGTTCTTTTCCGAAGGATACGGAAGAGTGGCGGATGCAGAAAGAGAATACCGTTACAATCTTGTTCCGTTTGTGGAGATCAGGCGTTTCTGGACTTATCGAAAAATAGTGGGTACATTTGCGCTTTTCACAAATGTTTTTGGAAATGTGCTGGGATTTGTGCCATACGGATTTATTCTTCCGGTAATAACCGGAAAAATGCGAAATGGCTTTTTTATCATATTATCCGGCTTTTTTATCAGTCTGACGATAGAAGTGATCCAGCTGCTTACAAAAGTTGGCTGCTTTGATGTGGATGATATGATATTGAATACTCTGGGCGCAGCGCTTGGATATGGGATTTATGCAGTCTGCGACAGGATTAGGAGAAAAATTAATGGCAAGAAGATATAGATATGCATTTGCAAAAAAAAGAGAAGCTTCCAAGGGAAAATGGTCTGTAGGACTTGCGGCGGCTTCCCTCGTGCTGTTTATCGCGGCAGTTGTGCTTGCACTCTTTTTTGATGGAAAGCTCGGGGGCCTGATCGGCGGAACCGGGCTTTTTGCCATGCTGCTTTCTGCATATGGCTTTACACTGGGGCTTTCCAGCTTTTCGGAAGAAAACCGGAAACACAGGACGAGCATGGTCGGGTCTATTTTGAACGGAGTGATCCTGGTTATCTGGCTGGGACTTTTTTTATCGGGGGTATAACAGATGGATAAAAAAGAACGCTTAAAAAAACAGCTGGACTTTATTATGGAGATAGATAAAGTCAAGAATATTTTCCGACAGACATATCTTGCAGACGGAAAGCGGAAAGAGAATGATGCGGAGCATTCCTGGCATCTGGCGTTGATGGCGGTGCTTTTAAAGGAATATTCCAATGAGGAAGTGGATCTTTCGAAGGTGATTCCTATGGTACTGGTGCATGATCTGGTAGAAATCGATGCAGGTGATACCTATGCATATGATGAAAAAGGAGCGACAACCAAGGAATACAGGGAGAAGCAGGCAGCAGAACGGATCTATGGACTATTGCCGGAAGATCAGGGACAGTGGTTAAAAGCATTATGGGAGGAGTTTGAGGCTTACGAAACCCCGGAGGCGAAATTTGCCCATGTGCTAGATAATTGTCAGCCATTGTTTCTAAATGATGCTTCCAACGGAAAAAGCTGGGAAGAGCATCAGGTGAAGAAAAGTCAGATTTATAAGAGAAACCGGAAAACAGGAGAGGGTTCTGAAGTGATCTGGGAATATATGAAAGAACTCGTTGACAAACACATTGCCCTGGGGCATGTGATCGATGATGAAAAAGATGGGAGATGAAGTCTTGGAAGAATGCATGAAAGAACGTTATGGACTTGCGAAGGAACGGATCCGTGAGATCATAACAGAAGAAACCGTAAAAAAACCGTTTGGAGATTTTTTCAGAAACAGGGCAAAGTTTCTTTCCATGGCAGCAGATGTGATGGATGAGAGCGCAGCAGAGCTTACGATGGAGGTGTTGAAAGAGAGAAATCATTGCTTTTATCAGGATATCCTCCCGGAAAATTATGAAAGCAGCTATGGAAATCCGGCGTATGCAGTACAGCAGATGGGAGAATATGGAAAAGCCTTCAGTTTTCTGTATGCAGAGATCGCAGGAACTGTAGCTTATGCTCATGAGAAAAGGCTGTGGGATATGACTGTATCCATGGAACTGTTTCTAGAAGTATATTCTGCATTTTGTGAGGAAGAACTTCCGGAGGCGGCAACAGTGGAGGGGATTCTCCGTTCCTATGTAAATGATTACTGCCAGGATATGATGGAGCAGAGGATACGGGAAGGTGTAGATCCGGAGCTTGACTTTGCAGCAGATATCATCATGAATTCGGATCTTTCGGATCTGAGATATCTGTATCGCTATGGCGAGTTTGTTTCAGAGAATGAAACAGGAGTTGCAGAGTTTCTGAACTCCCTTTCTCAGGAAGAGATCGATAAGATGGCTTCTACCTATACAGAAGGCTATCGGATCGGATTTATCACCGGACGGAAGGATATCACAAAAAAGAAAACAGTAAATATCCGATATAGTCTTGGTTTTGAACGGATGGTAAAAGCAGCGATCCTCCAGTTTGAAAAAATGGGTCTGAAGCCGGTGATCTATCGCCATGCAACGCATGTGGTAAATAAGAGAGGCGCCGTGAGAGTAGGCTATACAGGCGGCGTTGCCAATCCGCAGTACGATTACGATCATCGTCAGGACAGTGCATTGTTCCTGGATGGGGATTTTGTTCAGCGAAAACTTCGTGCTATGCAGACCTCCTATGAGAAGTACAGAGAACTGGCAGAAGTACATGGCGGTCCGGCCTGCATTGATACATTTGGAGAAAATCCTTTCTCTCCGATAAGTAAACCGGAAGCTTATGCATTAAGCGAGACACAGCAGAAGCTTCAGACAGAACTTGACAATGAATCCGGACAGATCGTAAACCGATACATCAAAGGTGATGAGAGAAGTTTTACGATCATTGCATATCCGGTTCCTGAGATTGGTGGAAATTATGAGGAAATTTTCCGTGAGATCGTAAAGATCAATACATTGGATTACCATCTCTATCAGGAAATCCAGCAGACGATCATCAATACCCTGGATACCTGTGAGTGGGTGGAAGTCAAAGGACGTGGAGACAATGAGACGGATCTTCTGATCCATCTTCATGAACTGACAGATCCGAAGAAACAGACAAATTTTGAGAACTGCGTGGCAGATGTGAACATTCCGGTGGGCGAAGTCTTTACATCTCCGCAGCTGGCAGGCACAGGCGGAATCCTTCATGTGAAAAAAGTATATCTGAACGGTCTTCAGTTCCGGGATCTGAAGCTGGTATTTGACTGCGGCCAGGTTATTGATTACACCTGCTCGAATTTTAAAACCGAAGAAGAGAACCGGAAATATATTGAAGATAATATCCTCCACCACCATCCGAAGATCCCCATGGGAGAGTTTGCCATCGGTACAAATACCACAGCTTATGTGGCGGCGCTGAAATACGGAATTGCGGATAAGTTTCCGATCCTGATCGCAGAAAAAATGGGACCGCATTTTGCTGTGGGCGATACCTGTTACAGCTGGGCAGAGGATACACCGGTATATAATCCGGATGGAAAAGAGATCATCGCCAGGGATAATGAGATTTCCGAGATGCGAAAAGATGACGTAAGCCTTGCTTATTATGGCTGTCATACAGATATTACCATTCCCTATGATGAGCTTGGAAGTATCCGTGTGATCGATGATGAGGGAGAAATGCTTTCCATTATCGAAAACGGAAGGTTTGTTCTTCCGGGAACAGAGGAATTAAACCGTCCTTTTGAGAATCTTCCATTAAATAATAATATAAGTTAATTAGTAAATTTACAGTTTTTCCGATCGTATTGACAGAAAGTGAGAATATACGTAGAATAACCATAACAATAGTCAAAGGACACAGGCTAATATTCAGTTAGTGTACCATGAAAGGAGAACACAATGGCAAAAGTAGGAATTGTAATGGGTAGTGATTCAGATATGCCGGTTATGAGCAAAGCAGCAGATATCCTGGAGAAACTGGGGATTGATTATGAAATGAAGATCATTTCCGCACACAGAGAACCGGATGTATTTTTCGAGTATGCAAAGACAGCAGAAGAAAAAGGCTTCAAAGTTATCATCGCAGGCGCAGGAATGGCAGCTCATCTTCCGGGAATGTGCGCAGCGATCTTTCCAATGCCGGTGATCGGTATTCCGATGCATACAACCTCTCTGGGAGGACGAGATTCCCTTTACTCAATCGTACAGATGCCAAGCGGTATCCCGGTTGCCACAGTAGCGATCAATGGTGGCGCCAATGCGGGACTTCTTGCTGCCAAGATCCTTGCAACTTCCGATGCAGAGCTTCTTTCCAGACTGAAAGCCTACAGTCAGGATCTGAAGGAGCAGGTTGAGAAGAAAGACGCAAGGCTTCAGGAAGTTGGATACAAAAATTACTAAATAAATCTTTTACCATAAAATAAAAAGGTGTTGTCATAAGGAGGACATTATGGATTACAAGACTTCAGGCGTAGATATTGAGGCAGGATACAAATCAGTAGAGCTGATGAAAAAGCACATTGCCAAGACAATGAGACCGGAGGTACTTGGAGGAATCGGTGGATTCTCAGGTGCATTTTCCATGGAGAAATTCAAAGATATGGAAGAGCCTACTCTGGTTTCCGGAACAGACGGATGTGGAACCAAGGTTAAGGTAGCCATGGTTATGGACAAGCATGATACCATCGGAATCGATGCTGTAGCCATGTGTGTAAATGATATTGCATGTGCAGGCGGCGAGCCATTGTTTTTCCTGGACTACATTGCCTGCGGCAAAAATTATCCGGAAAAGATCGCAGAGATCGTAAAAGGTGTTGCAGAGGGCTGTGTACAGTCTGAGGCAGCTCTGATCGGTGGTGAGACAGCAGAGCATCCTGGACTTATGCCGGAAGATGAGTACGACCTTGCCGGATTTGCAGTAGGAGTCGTTGACAAAAAAGATCTTCTTACAGGAGAGGCCCTGAAACCAGGAGATGTCCTGATCGGTATGGCTTCCACAGGAGTTCACAGTAATGGATTTTCTCTTGTACGTAAAGTATTTGACATGACAAAAGAGTCTCTGGATACTTATTATGAAGAGCTTGGAACAACTCTGGGAGAGGCACTGATCGCACCGACCAGAATCTATGTAAAAGCGCTGAAGAGCATCCGAGAGTCTGGCGTGAAGATCCATGCATGCAGCCATATCACAGGGGGTGGATTCTATGAGAATATCCCACGTATGCTGAAAGAGGGAACCAGAGCTGTTGTCAAAAAAGACAGCTATCCGGTACTTCCGATCTTCAAGCTCCTTGCTGAAAAAGGAAATATTGATGAGCATATGATGTATAATACATATAATATGGGTCTTGGAATGATCCTGGCAGTAGATCCTGCAGATGTTGACAAAACAATGGAAGCTATCCGTAAAACCGGCGATAAGCCATATGTGGTAGGATCCATTGAAGAGGGAGAAAAGGGAGTGACCTTATGTTAAAGATCGGTGTTCTTGTTTCCGGTGGGGGAACGAATCTTCAGGCGATCCTGGATGCTATTGATGCAGGAGGGATCACAAATGCAAAAGTGGATATTGTGATCAGTAATAATGCCTCCGCTTATGCTCTGGAAAGAGCCAGAAAGCACGATATAGAGGCGGTATGCATCGCACCGAAAGACTATCCGGACCGAGAAGCTTTCCATAAAGCATTACTGGCGAAGCTTCAGGAAAAAGAGGTGGATCTGATCGTTCTTGCAGGATATCTGGTTGCAATCCCTCCGATGATGGTGGAAGCGTATCCCAACAAGATCATCAATATCCATCCATCTCTGATCCCGTCTTTCTGCGGAAAAGGTTTTTATGGACTTAAGGTCCATGATGCAGTTCTTGCAAGAGGCGTGAAAGTAACAGGCGCTACGGTTCATTTCGTAGATGCCGGAACGGATACAGGTCCGATCATCCTTCAGAAGGCAGTAAAGGTAAAAGACGGAGATACATCCAAGGAGCTTCAGAGACGTGTAATGGAAAAAGCAGAGTGGAAGATCCTTCCGGAAGCAATCAATCTTATCGCCAATGACAAAATCACAGTGACAGATGGAATTGTTTCTTTAAAGTAATCAGCAGACAGATGAAACAAAGGAGTAAACAGATGAAAGTATTAATCGTAGGAAGCGGCGGAAGAGAACATGCAATTGCATGGAGTGTTGCAAAAAGCCCGAAAGTTGACAAGATCTACTGTGCACCTGGAAATGCAGGAATCGCAGAGTATGCGGAATGTGCAGATATCGGAGCAATGGAATTTGAAAAACTGGCAGCCTTTGCCAAAGAAAAAGAGATCGATCTTACTATCGTGGGAATGGATGATCCTCTTGTGGGCGGAATCGTAGATGTATTTGAGGCAGAGGGACTGCGTGTGTTCGGACCGCGCAAAAATGCTGCTATTCTGGAAGGCTCCAAGGCTTTTTCCAAGGATCTTATGAAAAAATACGACATTCCTACAGCTGCTTATGAGAATTTTGATGATCCGGAAAAAGCTCTGGAATATTTAAGGACCGAGGCAAAATTCCCGATCGTTTTGAAGGCAGATGGCCTTGCTCTTGGAAAAGGTGTTCTGATCTGCCAGGATCTTGCAGAGGCAGAAGCTGGCGTAAAAGAGATCATGGAAGACAAAAAATTCGGAAATGCCGGAAATACCATGGTAATTGAAGAATTTATGACTGGCCGTGAGGTTTCCGTACTTTCTTTTGTAGATGGAAAGACGATCCGTACCATGACATCCGCACAGGATCACAAGCGTGCGAAGGATGGGGATCAGGGACTGAATACAGGCGGAATGGGAACATTTTCTCCAAGTCCGTTCTATACTCCGGAAGTAGATGAATTCTGTAAGAAATATGTTTATCAGAAAACAGTAGATGCCATGGCAGCAGAGGGACGTCCGTTTAAGGGAATCATTTTCTTCGGACTGATGCTTACTGCAGATGGCCCGAAGGTTCTGGAATATAATGCAAGATTTGGGGATCCGGAGGCACAGGTTGTTCTTCCGCGTATGGAGAATGATATCATTGAAGTAATGGAAGCCTGTGTAGACGGCAAACTTGATCAGATCGATCTGAAATTTGAGGACAATGCAGCAGTTTGTGTTGTTCTTGCAAGTGATGGATATCCGGTAAAATACGAAAAAGGTATCCCGATCCATGGATTTGAGAATTTTAAGGACAAAGACGGATACTACTGTTTCCATGCGGGAACCAAATTTAAAGATGGAGAGATCGTTACAAACGGTGGGCGTGTTCTTGGCATCACTGCCAAAGGAGAGACATTAAAAGAAGCCAGAAAGAATGCATATGCTGCTACAGAGTGGATCAGCTTTGCAAATAAGTATATGCGTCACGATATCGGAAAAGCTATCGACGAGGCTTAAGTTGGTCATTTTTCACAGGCACAGCTTGACGAAAACAGGGATTTCATTGTACAATAGTAACAACTATGAAACACAGTGAGTAGTTACGAACATGAAAAGCTGGATGCTGACAGGGCACAACAGGAACCAACCATTTTCCTTGATGAGGTGTCGCATCCAAGTGATGAGGCAGAGAGGACAGAAAAATGGGAATCAGTGTAGAAGAAGCAATCCATGAGCTCAGAAACAGGGAGGAAGTATTTGTTGCATATTCACAGGCAACCAGACTTCCATATGTGACCTGTGATGAAGAAACATTTAATGACCAGGCAAGGATTTTTGCCACAGAAGAAGAGATCAAAGAATATGGTAAACAGCTCCTTGAGGATAAGATCCTTCTTATGGGCATGAAATATGAGAAAAAAGACTATCCAAGACTGTATGGTACGCTGTACGCGATCGGAGTGAATAGTGTGATCTGGATCGACGGAGAAGAGAAGATCGAGATTGAGATCGGAAAGATCGCAAACCAGAGAGATATGAGTAAGATCGAGCCGTCAAAGAGACCGCTTCTGAACCCGTCTCTTGAACTTTCCGGAATCTATTTTATGCAGGAATTGCGTCGCCCGGTAAAACAGGAAGAGCATAAGAATATCCGTGAGTTGGAAGAAGAGCTGATAGCAAACCTGCGTAAGGCAGAATTCCTGATCGCGATCAATGCAGAGCAGGAAGAAGATGGAAAGCTCCATATTCCGTATCTGAAAAATAAAGAGGATAAGATCATGCAGCCTGTGTTTACAGATGTTATGGAATTTGAGAAATTTGGAAGAGGCAAGAATCTCCGTGTTGCGAAAGTGACTATAGACAAACTTCCGAGCCTGATGATTCCGCAGGCAAACGCTTATGTGGTAAATCCAATGGGATTTAATCTGGTTCTTAACAAAGAACAGATAGAGAAGATTGCAGGGATCAGTAAATAAAAACAAAAATCACAGCAGGCTGCCAGGATGAAACTGTGCAGCCTTTTGCTGTTGTAGAGGAGAGATTACCCTATGGTGATAGAAATCGATTTTAACAGTGATGAGGCAATCTATATGCAGATCACCAATCAGATCATAATGGGGATCGCTACATCAAGGCTTCATGAAGGGGATACTCTGCCTTCTGTACGGCAGCTTGCAAGCATTGCAGGAATCAATATGCATACTGTGAATAAGGCATATGCGCTGCTTCGTCAGGAAGGCTTTGTGACTATTGACAGGCGAAAGGGAGCGGTGATCTCCATAGATGCAGATAAGGTCAGAGCACTGGAAGAAATGAAACAGAATCTGACAGTAGCAATGGCATGGGGATGCTGTAAAAATGTAACAAGAGAAGAAGTCCATCAGCTGGTGGACGAGATTTTTGACGAGTATGACACAGACAGATAGGAGGAGACATCATGCAGGAACGATATACAAAACAGGCAGAGAATGTTCTTGCTCTGGCAAAAGAGGCAGCCAGCTCCTGCGGACATAGTTATATCGGCACGGAGCATCTGCTGGTCGGGCTTGTAGAAGAAAAGGAGGGCACAGCAGGAAGAGTTCTGGAGGAGTTTGGAATCCAGGCTGATAAAGCGATGGCTCTGATCGATAAACTGATCGCACCGCCGGGAAATACGGCTGTTTCACAGAAACCGGGATTCAGTCCGAGAACCAGAAGAGTTCTTGAGGGTGCATATGCAGAAGCAGAATCCATGCGTTTTGAGGAAGTCGGGACAGAACATATTCTGCTGGCAATGTTGAAAGAAACAGACTGTGTGGGTACCAGACTGCTGTACACAATGGGTGCCAATATCCAGAAGCTTTATGCGGCAGTGCTGACAGCTATGGGAATGGACAGCGATGCCATTGCGGAAGAATTCCAGGCTGTAAAAGCTTCAAAGGGAAGAAGCAGTAGTGTAACACCAACTCTGGATCAGTATAGCCGAGATCTGACGGCCATGGCAGAAGAAGGTAAGCTGGATCCTGTAGTGGGAAGGGATAAAGAGATTGCCAGACTGATCCAGATCCTGAGCAGAAGAACAAAGAACAATCCCTGCCTGACTGGAGAACCGGGAGTAGGAAAAACGGCTATCGTAGAGGGACTTGCACAGCGGATCGTCACAGGAATGGTACCGGATACTGTGAAGGATAAGCGGGTTGTAGTTCTGGATCTTTCCGGAATGGTCGCAGGAAGTAAATATCGCGGTGAGTTTGAAGAACGTATCCGAAATGTGATCGATGAGGTAAGCGAACAGCAGGGAATATTGCTCTTTATTGATGAGATCCATACGATCATCGGAGCAGGTGGAGCGGAAGGTGCACTGGATGCTTCCAATATCCTGAAACCGTCTCTTTCCCGTGGAGAGATCCAGCTGATCGGAGCAACGACACTGGAAGAATATCGGAAATACATTGAAAAGGATGCAGCGCTTGAACGGCGTTTTCAGCCTATCATCGTGGAAGAGCCTACAGAAGAGGAGGCTGTTGAAATCCTGAAGGGGCTGCGCCCATATTATGAAAAACATCATGGTGTAGAGATTCTGGATGAGGCCCTTGAGGCGGCTGTAAAAATGTCCGTTCGTTATATCAATGACCGGTTTCTTCCGGATAAAGCCATTGACATTATTGATGAAGCAGCGTCGAAAGTACAGCTGGCGGGATATCGTCCGTCTCCGAAAGCAGAAGCACTGGAAAGAGAGATCCACGATATTCTGAAACAAAAAGAACAGGCAGTTATAAATGCAGATCTTGAAGGTGCAAAAGCAGCACAGGCAAAGCAGAATGAGGCGGAAGCAGAATTGGAAAAGATCCGAAGAAAGGCGGAGCGGAAAAATCGGAAAAATCCACTTACAGTTGATGAAGAGGCAGTTGCCGGTATTGTGTCTGACTGGACAAAAATACCTGTACAGCGTCTGACAGAGGGGGAATCCCGTAGGCTTGCAAATTTGGAAAAGGTTCTGAAAAAACGTGTGATCGGACAGGATGAGGCAGTTTCTGCAGTTGCCCGTGCGGTAAAAAGGGGAAGAGTAGGATTAAAGGATCCCGCAAGGCCTATAGGTTCTTTCTTATTCCTGGGACCTACCGGAGTGGGAAAAACGGAGCTTTCCAAAGCGCTGGCGGAAGCTGTATTTGGAAGTGAGCAGGCAATGATCCGTGTAGATATGTCCGAATATATGGAAAAACATAGTGTTTCTAAAATGATCGGATCGCCGCCCGGATATGTAGGCTATGAAGAAGGTGGACAGCTCAGCGAAAAAGTGCGCAGAAATCCATACAGTGTCATTCTTTTTGACGAGATTGAAAAGGCTCATCCGGATGTGTTTAATATTCTTCTGCAGGTACTTGATGATGGTCATATTACAGATGCTCAAGGCAGAAAAGTGGATTTTAAGCAGACGATCATTATCATGACTTCCAACGCAGGTGCGCAGATGATCATGGAACCGAAACATCTTGGATTTATGTCCGGAGATACGGAAAAGCGTGATTATGAACGGATGAAGTCCGGAGTGATGGAAGAAGTGCGGCGGATGTTTAAACCGGAATTTCTGAACCGGATCGATGAGATCATGGTATTCCATTCTCTGAATAAAGAAAATATCAGGAAGATCGTTACTATTCTTTTGAAAAACCTGGAAAAACGCTGTCAGGAACAGCTGGATATCATACTGAAAGTTACCGGAGCAGCTAAAGATCTTATCGCAGATGCAGGCTTTGATAGTAAATACGGTGCAAGACCGCTGCGTCGTGCGATCCAGACAAAGATTGAGGATGAGATGGCAACAGAAATCCTTGAAGGTCGGATCAAAGCCGGTGATACCGTACAGGTGAAGGTCAAAGACAAGAAAATCTACTTTGAAGTAAAAGATGCGGAGAAAGCGTAAGAATTTTATTACTTTCTATAGCCAAAAAAACAGAAATAAGTTATAATTAACAAAATTAAAACTATACAACGAAAGATTTCAGGAGGACATAAGATCATGGCAGTGGTACAGGAATTGATCCGCACAGAAGATAATGGGACTATCAGTTTTGGAGATTATGAATTAAATCAGAAATCCAAATTGTCGGATTATCAGTATCAGGGAGATATGTATAAAGTAAAAACATATAAGGAGATCACCAAACTTGAGCGTAATGGAATGTTCGTATATGAGTCTGTTCCGGGAACCAGTGTGTTCCATCTTCAGCAGGATGGAACAGCAATGAGTTTTGAGGTTCAGGGCTTTGAGGATTCTCAGATTACTGTTGAACTGGAAGCTGAGACAGAGTATCAGGTATTTATTGATGATGTAAGTACAGGTACAATGACCACAAACCTGGGCGGCAAGCTTTCTTTCAGTGTTGAACTGGATGCGAACACCAAAGCAGAAGTTAAAATTGTAAAATGCTAAAAAATAAAAAAACGGTTTATTTCTGTCAGGAATGCGGGTATGAATCAGCCAAGTGGATGGGGCAGTGCCCGGCATGCAAGGCATGGAATACTTTTGTGGAGGAAACGGTTTCTTCCAAAAAATCTTCCTCAGGGAGTATTAAAACTACACAAAAGAAAACGGAGCCTGTAGTTCTGAAAGATATCAGTCTTTCTTCAGATGAACGTCAGAGCTGCGGAATCGGTGAACTTGACAGGGTGCTGGGAGGCGGAATCGTCCCCGGCTCCCTTGTTTTGGTAGGTGGAGATCCTGGTATTGGCAAGTCTACATTGTTGTTGCAGGTGTGCAGAAATTTATCTTCACAGGGGATTTCTGTTTTGTATATTTCTGGTGAGGAGTCTCTCAGACAGATCAAGCTCCGGGCAGATCGGCTTGGAACGTTTAATGATAAATTGAAACTGCTCTGTGAGACGAATCTTGAAAATATCCGGGAGATCATTGAGCGGACGAAACCAGATGTAGCTGTTGTGGATTCTATCCAGACGATGTTTCATGAAGATATTTCGTCTGCACCGGGAAGTGTTTCTCAGGTGAGGGAATCTACCAATGTACTGATGCAGATCGCTAAGGGTATGGGAGTGTCCATTTTTATCGTGGGTCATGTGACCAAGGAGGGAAATGTGGCAGGTCCTCGTGTACTGGAACATATGGTAGATACTGTGCTTTACTTTGAGGGAGACAGGCATGCTTCTTACCGGATCCTGCGTGCGGTGAAAAATCGTTTTGGTTCTACCAATGAAATTGGTGTTTTTGAGATGCAGAATTCCGGACTTGAAGAAGTGAAGAATCCTTCTGAGTTCCTTTTGAATGGAAGACCGGAGAATGCTTCGGGGTCTGTTGTTGCATGTTCTATGGAGGGGACGAGACCGATTTTGGTGGAGATCCAGGCTCTGGTGTGTCAGAGTAATTTTGGAATTCCGAGAAGAACAGCAGTTGGTACGGATTTTAATCGTGTGAATCTTTTGATGGCGGTTCTGGAGAAGAAGGCGGGAGTTCATCTTGCTGCTTCGGATGCTTATGTGAATATTGCGGGTGGCATGAAGATGACAGAGCCGGCGATCGATCTGGGTATTTGTCTTGCTATTATTTCCAGTGCGAAGGAGATCGTGATCCCGGATTCTGTGATGGCGTTTGGTGAAATTGGTCTGAGTGGCGAGGTTCGTGCAGTGAGTATGGCCGGACAGCGTGTGCAGGAAGCGAAAAAGCTTGGGTTTGAGACGGTGATACTTCCTGAGGTGAACCGGACGGCTACAGAGAGTATTAAAGGAATTAAATTGGTTTATGTGGCTGGGATCCGGGATGCGATTTCTTTTATCAGAGGGTTGTGAGTTCCCGGCAGGTTATTTTGAATATGATCATGTGGTCAGCCGCTGTATGGTTTGTACGGCGGCTGTGTTTGGGTTAATAGATAAAAAACATAGATGATAGTAAGGGAAAGGCTGGTGTTGGTTATGGGTATTGGTAATATTGGAAATATTGGAAATATGATGAAGGTTATGAATGCATGGAATACATTTAAACAGAATCATCCGAAGTTTCCGGCATTTTGTAGTGCGGTTTCCCGGCGTGGGATTCGTGAGGGGAGCATTCTTGAGGTGACGTATATTAGCCCTGAGGGTGAGAAGCTGACTACGAATATTAAAGTGCAGGCCAGCGATCTTGAGTTGCTGAGAGAACTTTCTGGTGGTAATTGAGTTGAGCAGATAGCGAATGTTGATTATATATTGTATATGTCTGTTTGACGGGTGTTTTGGTTCCGGTGTCTGGCAGTGTTGGAACTGCCGGGTGCCTTTTTTTTGTTGGGATGGAGAGGGACGCCAGAGGGAGGTGGCATCGGTCCGGGGAGTGGATGCAGGCGGGGGTGTTTTTGCGGTTTTGTGGGGTGGATGGAGAGGGACGCCAGAGGAAGGTGGCATCGGTCCGGGGGTGGATGCAGGCGGG
>OLSP01000370.1_pt1 | contig 44792 bp, 37 predicted proteins | sample 1672941 | NCBI WGS metagenome assembly OLSP01 (sample SAMEA3136739, study PRJEB25190) | human gut metagenome | reverse complement strand
ATGGATGCTGTTGGCGGCATTGGGCAAGAAGTCACGCATGACCGTGCAGGAACTCACCCCACAAGGCTTCAAAGACTTAGCCGAAACCGTGGAGTTGATGGCACAGGCGGAACAGCTGGACGCGCACAAAATGGCAGTGAGTTTGAGATTAGCGAAGTTGCAATAAGAGGAAAACCACATGACAATCACAACATTATCCCGACAAAACGTGCAAGCGCTTACGCCCTATCAATCCGCCCGAAAACTCGGTGGCAACGGCACGATTTGGCTGAATGCGAATGAGTATCCCACTTCACCGACGTTTCAACTTTCGGGCAAAGATTTAAACCGCTACCCTGAGCCGCAACCGCAAGCGGTAGTGCAAGGCTATGCCAATTATGCGGGTGTGCCGCCTGAAAATGTGTTGGTGACCCGTGGCGGTGATGAAGGCATTGAGTTGGTTATTCGAGCTTTTTGCGAACCAAATCAAGACGCTATTTTGTTCTGCCCACCTACGCCGCCCATGATCGTCTTTTTCCTGCCCGCCTTCGCGGAAATCATGCCGATGGGGATATAGCTGATAATCGCCGCTACGGTTGCTACCATCAGGCAGTTGGCAAAGCCGCCGCCCTCCATGCCCCATACGGTACGGGCATAGCGGGAAAATGCTGTCGTCACTGCATTGTATGCGGTAAACCACAAAAAGATCGAGATCAGAATCATCGTCAAGCTACGCTTTACTCCCGGAGTAAGCTCCCCTGTCTTGTCCGCCTTTTGTTCTTCCTCTGTTTCTTCTTCCAGATTTGCTTTCGCAACCTCCTGCGCAAGCTTCTTTTCCCGCACTGTCAAAACAAGAAGTACAACAGCAACCACCATCAGAAGTGCTACGCCCAGAAAAACCGGCGTATAATCCGGTTTGTCTCCGCCCTTTAACAGCAGACTGATCAAAATCAGGGTATAAATACCTCCGACTGCACCCATCAGGTTAATGATCGCGTTTGCCTGACTGCGCAGCGGCTTCGGTGTCAGGTCAGGCATCAGCGCTACTGCAGGCGACCGGTACAATCCCATCGCAATCAGCAGGAAAAACAGGCTGATGACAAACAGCACAAAATTTCCTGTTTTATCCGCATGCGGAAGCAGCATCATCAAAACAACTGCGAGTACCGTCCCAACCACAATAAACGGCGTCCGTTTTCCCCATCTGGTATCCGCTTTATCGGACAATGAGCCCAGCAGCGGAAGTAAAAATACCGCAAGTACATTATCTGCCGCCATAATTGCTCCAGTGAGCGTCTCATTTAAGTGAAACGTTCCCTGCAAAATCAGCGGGACGATGTTGTCATACATCTGCCAGAACGCACAAATGGACAGAAAGGCAAGTCCTACCAGAAATGTTCTTTTGTAATTTAGTTTCAAAAAAATCCCTCCTTTTCCTGCCGCGGCTGTTTCACTGCCGTCCCCAGATCTCCCCGGCGCGAAAGCCCAGAAGCATCAGCTCCAGCATTTTCGGATCGTACTGTCGGTATTTCAAAAAATAGTAGAGTGTATCCAGATAGTTCATAAACGCCTTTTTATCCTGCTCCCGCAGCACCTGGTCTTTGCGGTTTCCAACCAAAAATGCCGCAAGTCTGGAGAAAACGAATTTTTCATTGATAAATGCCAGAAAATCATCCTGCCGCTGTGTCACTACCTGCAGTGGTTTTCTGCGCAGCAGCCAGAATGTCTCGTATGCGATCACCTTTGTTTCGTTGATATGATGGATATGGTGGAATTTTTTCAGTCTCGACACATCCGAAAAATAATCCAGCACTGCATGCATCAGCAGTACTTCATCCAGCCGCACCTCTGACTCCAGATTCTGACTTTTCAAAAATTCCATACATTCCTTGTATAAAAAAGCGTACCTGCTGCGGATGATATCCTCCGAAAATTCCTCCAACAGTCCGCTATAGCTCAAATACATGCTCTCGATATGGTTCAATCCGCTGTCCATCCGGCATCTCCCCCTTTCTGTTCTTCCCTGCAGCAGGCGGCAGACGTTGTTTTCTCTTCCTGTTCTGCAGCCAATCCATCCGGTGCTGTCTCATCCTGAGCAGACATGTCTGCTCCCTCCAGTTTCAGAATCTCACAGCAAAGCTTTGTCTGTAAAAAATTGCAGTATTCATCCACGCTCTGATCCTCGATCGAGCCATGCCGGATCCGGGACGTATCTCCCAGCAGATGCTGGCGGATTCTGCTCTTTTTCGCAAGTGTCAGCATTCGATCCGCGCTTTCATACGCGCTCCGGGGAATTCCCCAGAATAAACTGTCCTCCATGCAGCCTCCTTATTCCGCCAGAATGGAATCGATCGCATCCTGAACGGTCTCGATTTTTTCCAGTTCTATGCGCCCGACCTGAGTTTCATGTGTCTCATATTCCCGCCGGACATCCACCATGCTCTTTTTGTCCAGAAAGGCATCCCCCGGAACATCTTGCAAACGTCTGTAAAAGGAAGCCATTTCGTCCCCCATTCCGGCAAGACGGTTCAACAGCTCCGAAAATTCCGTCAACATCGGATTCTGTTTTTTATAGGGGTAAAGAATGTGATGATCGATTTCTCCCCAGCCCTCCTCAAACAGCGTCCTGACCTGCACCTCCAGGTACATGCCGCGGTATTTGAGAATATAGTGCACGGAACGGTAATATTTCTGATCATAAATATCATCGCTGGCGATCCAGTCTGCATAAATGTCCGCAAAATCCCCCGGGCGCATATGTACCTTGGGTGCTTCCACCATATAGCGGTCGCGGCTTTCGTCAAAATCCTTCAGACAGTCATGCACATACCATGAGGCATGATTTTCAAAATGCTTCAGCAGATATTTATGGAACACCACCCAGTCCTCCCGGTACAGCAAAAGTCCACGGAACCCGATGATGTCTGTGACAAATTTCAGATAATTCTCCTTCGTCAGTTCTTTATATTTCCGATAATTTTCAACCCGTCTGCGGATAATTTTTTCTACCAGATGCCCCGGTGTCTTTATTCTGGTACGATAGGAATGCAAACCGGTCTCGTCTTCTTTATTCTCGATCAGTTCTTTTAAAAACATATCCCGAATCATGTAAAAGCCGTCCACGCGATAGGCATAGTCCTCCGCAATCGCTTCCAGATCCGCCCAGCTCATACCGGCTTCTTCATACATCTTTTCCGGAATGGCATATTGGTTTAGAAAAGCAGTTTTATCTCCCAGCATTTAAATCCCCCTGTTGCATCACATCTTATCCATCCGGTCGGAATGAGCAAGCCATTTCTCTCCGCGAAAGCGCAGACCAAAGGCAACTGTTTTGACCGCCCATTCGGCACACATCGCTATCCAGACGCCCTCCAGACCCAGTCCCATCGGGATCGCCATCAGGTAGCCCAGTCCGACACGAACCACCCACATCGTAACAAGAGAAAAGTAGGACGCGTAGGACGCATCACCGGCCGAACGCATGACAGAAGGAAGCACACTGGATGCCCCCCAGAAAAACGGCATGCAGACTGCCGCAATGATCAGTACCCGGTAAATCATCGGAACCGTTTCTGCCTGCGCCTGATAAAGCTTTAACAGAATCGGAATACACGGCATTCCGATCGCCAGTGACAATAACACCAGAACAGTACACAGCCAAACCATGGATCTGCCGTAACGGCGCGCCAGCTTTTTCTCTCCTGCACCGATACACTGACCAACTATCGTCACAGCCAGCGTCGCAACTGCGGACGGTGCCGCATACAAAACAGAAAAGATCGAGTTGGACACGGCATTTGCCGCAACGCTCGCCGTTCCCAGTTTTGCAATGTAAACCTGAACCAGCATCGCGCCTCCGTTCATAAACAGCTGCTCCATTCCACAGGGGATGCCGATCCGAAAGATTTCTTTCTGAATACGCCAGTCGATTCGAAAAACGTGCCTCGGACGGATCTCAATCGAACTTTTTTTGGATATCAGCATCAGGACTGCAGCCATGCCGCCTACCAGACGCGCCAGGTTCAAAGAAAGTGCGCTTCCCATGATATCCAGCTTCAAGATATTGATAAATACAAAGCTTGCCACAAAATGCAGGACATTAATCAAAATCGACAGATGCAGACATTTTTTCGTCTCTCCCAGTCCACGGAATACCGCAAATCCGCTCATGTAGACAGATAAAAATACCGCCGAGATCGCAACTCCGATCAGATAATGCTCTGCCTTTACGAGAATCGTTTCCTCCATTCCATGAAACAGGAAACGGATCAGCGGATCTGCACAGAGCACGAGAAGGATACATGCAGCAAGGGAAGAAAGGGGCAGTCCCACGATCAGCTGACCTGCTGCCTCTTTTACCCGTTCGGTTTCCCCTTTTCCCTTAAACATTGCGACTACAACGGTACCGCCGGCAGAAATGGCATTGTTGATGGCATATACCATCATATAGAGCGGCCCGACTAGGCTGATGGCCGCTACCGACTCCTGACTGGATGAGCTGATCATCGCAGTTGTCAGTACACCGATACCGAAAACGAAAAACGAATCCATGATCAGCGGCATCAGCATCGAAATGATCTGACGTCCTGTAAAAATCGAGCTTCCAAGTTTTTTGTCCAAAATTTTCGTCAACATGAGTGTACACCTTTCTGTCGGTTTCTCTGTGGAACCTTACGCTGTAGTGCGCATCCTCGTAGAGCATTTCTTATCGTATGGAAACGAAGTTTCCTATACGATAAGAAAGCCCGGTGCCAAGTTTCCTGTAAAGCACCGGGCATTTCTGTATGTGATTTTATCAGAGCCACCTGAAAAAACAAGTACCGAATTTTATATAAATCCGTAAAATTTCAGAACTCACATTTTTATACTTCAAACAGCAGCGTCACGATTTCATAAGGCTTTACGGTCATCTGAATCGTACCGTTTTCTTTAAAGTCGCCCTGCGGACGCTCTCTTAAGTCGCATTCACAGTAGCGCTTCCACGCAAAACCGGGCGTTACGGTCAGCTTGTTCGTGCCGCCGGTAAAGTCGTGGAACCGGACTGCAATATATTTTCCATCCTCTGTCTTCTTGACAGCATCCAGTTCAACGCACTCTTTGTCAAAGCCTACAAAAGAACCTGCAAACGGAAGTTTTACGCTGCCTGCAACGCTGTGCATCGGCCAGTTCAAATCGCTCGCTTCCTGTACGGTGCGGCCTGCAATAAAGTCTCCGGTATGAGGCAGCAGCGCATAAGTGAAGTGATGCTCGCCCTGATCCTGGCTATGATCCGGATAGGTTGCTGTCTTGATCAGAGTGATGCGCAGTACATTATCCTTTACATCATGACCGTACTTGCAGTCATTTAACAGGCTGACGCCATAGCCGTATTCGGAAAGATCTGCGAAACGATGTGCAACGCTCTCGAACTTCGCCTGATCCCAGCTTGTATTCCAGTTATTAGAACGACGTACATTACCATACTGTACATCGAACGTTCCGTAAGTGGTGCGGATGTCAACCGGGAATGCAGCCTTCAACAGCTGATGGCGCTCATGGCAGTCTGCATCCGTCACGAAATCAATTCTGCGGTCATCTGCATACAGGATAACATCCTGGTCAATGGTGGAATTCATATACTTCCATCCCATGTGAAGCACCAGACGAACCGATCCGCACTCTTTGACTTCAAAACAGGTCAGTCCGTCAATGACACGCATCTTTTCCTGATAGTAGATCTCGATATCCCATGCGTCATTGCCCATCGGCTTATCTTCAAATACCTGCAAAACGTTGCCGCACTGTCCGGGTGCAAGCACCTCACGGTCATTTTCTTTATCATACAATCTGGAAATCTGACCGGCTTCATTAAACTCAACCAGATAAAACGGAGTTTCAACCTTATGTCCGTCTACGGTAAATGCCGTATTCTCTGCAGCAGGTGCTTTTTTCAGGACAACCGTAGCGGTGCCCATTGCGGGAACCTCCGGGATTTCCACAAGAAGTCCGCCTTCTGTTTCCTGACTCTTTAATGCCGTGCCGTCCTCCAAATAAGCGCTGTTTCCTGCAGCACCGAGCAACAGAACCGAGCCGCCTTTTCTTACAAAGCTGTTGCTGTTAAAAACGGTATAAACAGAGGCTTCTTCTGTTACGGCGTCTGCAATAAAGCCTGCTTCCACCTCTTCGCCCTGTGTTGCGATCCATTCGTAATCTTTTTTGGAATCCTCATATACTTCGAAGATCGAGGAGCCGGGGATAATGTCATGGAACTGGTTGGTCAGGATATGTTTCCAGCCGGCTGTCAGCTTTTCCTGCTCCGCCAGGGACAGATCATTACCAAGCAATGCACGCAGTACGGTAAAATACTCTGCCTCACGATATAACAGCTCCATCTTACGGTTCATGCGTTTGTTATGCGCATGGCTGGTATAGGTACCACGGTGATATTCCAGATACAGCTCGCCATCCCAGGTATTGACATAGCGGTCTGTCTTTGCAACCGTTTCCTTCAGCTTACGGAAATATTTGCCTGCGGTAGTCGTCTCCACATGCGGCAGTCCCGGAATCTTATCCAGTCTGCGGCGCTGCTCCAGCATATCACGGTTGACACCGCCGCCGCCATCTCCGTAACCATAGGAAAGCAGCAGGTCATGATTCATTTCCTTTTCGCTGTATCCGTCCCAGATACCCTTGACGGTACGGGGCTCAATCAGTCCGTTATAGGTATAGAACCAGCTGTCTCTTTCTCTCCCGGGCTCCGGCGTCGTAATAAAGTGGGTCAGCACTTTGCTGCCGTCGATGCCTTTCCAGTAAAACGTATCATGCGGCATACGGTTGTACTGGTTCCAGCTGATTTTTGTCGTCATAAACATGTCGATGCCGGCTTTTTTCAGGATCTGGGGGAGTGCCCAGGAATAGCCGAATACATCCGGCAGCCACAGAAATTCTACTTCCTTGCCGAATTCATCCTTGATGAATTTGCTGCCGATTAAGATCTGACGGGTCAGAGACTCACCGCTTGTCAGGTTACAGTCTGCCTCAACCCACATTGCACCGTCCGCTTCCCAGCGCCCCTCTGCCACGCGGTCTCTGATCTGGCTGTACAGCTCCGGATAATCTTCCTTTACCCACTCATAGAGCTGGGGCTGTGTCTGCAGGAAATCATATTCCGGGAACATCTCCATCAGGCGCATGACAGTTGTAAAGGATCTGCCGCACTTTTCTCTGGTGTTTTTGAGTCTCCAGAGCCATGCAGTATCAATATGGGTATGTCCAACTGTGTATACATGGATATCGGAGTGCTTGTCCATCGCGTCAATCGCTGCGTTTAAGCAGTCGTCTGCTTCCGCAACAGATGCATAGAAGTCATCGCTGCCCGGATAAGACCAGTCAATCTTTAAAAATGCGCGGTCGAGGGCTGCCTGCAGGTTATGGCGAACCGGATCGTTCTCGGAAAGCTCTTCAATTGTCTTCCAGACCATCAGGCCAAGATAATACAGGTCGTCTGTCTTTTCATCCAGATAGCCTAAAAATGCGCTCTTTAAGCGATGCTCCACCTCTCTGGGCAGTCCGCCGCCTTCCAGACCGGACCAGAGGCGGAAGGTCAGGCTGACCTCATTTCCACAGATCTCAGGTCTGAAAAATACTTCCTTATGATTGGCATCAACCGCCTGATACTGTTCGCCGTTTACAAACAGCAACGATTCAAACCCGCTGTTGTTGCCTCCGCCTGTCATACCGAAGTCAAACACACCTACCGCGCGCTTTCCTTCCCATTCTGCCGGCACCTTCATCTCCCCATGCAGCCAGAGATATAAATCCCTGCCCTTCCAGTCAGAGCCGGTACAGATCCTGTCCCAGCCGGTAAAATCTGTCGGCACATCCGGATTTACCAGGCCGCTTTTGTCTTCTTTTGCCAGAAACGATTCAAAATTTCTGACGTCCCGGTAACGGTATTCTCCCAGCTCCCGGATTCTTCCTTCCAGCTTTCGCTGTGTGAAAAACATGTCCATTGTGTTTCCCCTTTCTTGTTTCCCTTTCCTTTTTCCCTTTTTTATAAACTCCCTATAATTCCCGTTTGCCCAGCCTGACTTCTTCCATATAAGAGACCAACTCCTCCGGCAAATGGTCAAACAGGTAATTATGGTCGTTTTCCGTAAGTTGTTTCTGCGTGCTGCCCGGTCTTTTTTCAATCCGTTCCAGCACCTTTTCGCGGGTCAGCTCGACTTCCTCCAAAAGCTCCCGCGCCGCCATCCTGCGCGCGCCCTGTCCGTAAATGATGACCTGCTCCAGCGCATCGGAGGTTGCTACCGTCACATCGGCTTTTTTCCCGATTTTGTGGACGGTTTTTTCGATATATTGGTCAGCCGTCTCCGCTTCCTTCGTAAAGACGACGTGAATATTATGATAATTGAAAACGCGTTCCTGCCCGCCTTCCACACGATAAGCGTCGAAGACGAGGATCAGCGTGCAGCCGTTAAAGCCCTGGTAATCGCACAGAACATCCATCAGGAGGTTCCTGGCGCTTTCGATATTAACCTTCGAAAGCTCGCGCAGCATTTCCCAGGAAAAAATGATATTATAGCCGTCAACCAAAAGATAGCGTTCCCGCGGCTTGCTCCGATCCGCCTCTGCCGCACGAGGGTGTTCCATCAGGCGCCGTGCGGGCGCTTCTTCCCTGTAGCGCTTCTGATAGCCCTTTTTGCTCTTCGGCTCGCTGTTCTGATAATAGGTGCGCTTGAAAATTTCTTCCAGCTCTTCTTCGCTGACAAAGGTTTCCGGCGTCTCTTTTCTTTCACGGACAAAATATTCTGCGCGGCTGCTCTGCGCTATCCCGGACGCTTCTTTTTCATCTGCACTGCCTTTTTCAGACGGCAGCGCAACTGCCTCGAGGTGCATATAATCCTCCACCTGATCCCATGGTACCACAAATCCGGCTCCGTGTGCACAAAAAACGGAGGAAGGAGGATTTTCCAGGTCTGCTTCCGGATCATAGCCGGCTGCCGCCATCACTTTCTCTGCGTTATGGCACACAGCATAGCCCTGCAGCGTACAGAACAGCTTTCCACGGCCTCGGCTGTAGGAGGTAACCTCCTGCTGATAGCCCCGCATACATGCAACCGGCGCGCTTCCGCACAGAATCGCAAATTCCCCTTCCGTCTGCGGCGGCTCAAAGGTACCGTTCATCCGCTGAATATCCGTCATCGCCCGTCCGATCTGCTCCTGTGGAATCTCCAATCGAAAGCTGTAAACAGGCTCTAAAAGTACGTTTTGTGCTCGCATCAGTCCCTGTCGGAGTGCCCGGTAGGTCGCCTGACGAAAATCGCCGCCCTCGGTGTGCTTGATATGCGCCCTGCCATTTACCAGCGTGATCTTCATATCCGTGATCTCTGCGCCGCATAAAACACCTTTATGGCGCTTTTCTTCCAGATGGGTCAGCACCAGCCTCTGCCAGTTACGGTCCAGCACATCTTCGCTGACAGCTGATGCAAACTGCAGTCCCATGCCGCGTTCCAGGGGTTCCAGCAAAAGATGAACCTCCGCATAGTGCCGAAGGGGCTCAAAATGTCCGACGCCCTCGACGGGCGCTGCGATGGTTTCCCGGTATACAATGCTGCCCTGTCCGAAGGAAACCGGCACGCCGAAGCGCTCTCTGATCTGGTTTTTCAGGATTTCCATCTGCACTTCGCCCATGACCTGTGCGCAGATCTCAGAGGAGGCTTCCTCCCAGACAATCGAAAGCTCCGGTTCCTCTTCCTCTAACTGCCGAAGATTTCTGAGCATCGTATGCGCATCGCAGTCCGGCGGCAGCTCGATCTGATAGGTTAATACCGGCTCCAGCAGCGGCAGCACCGGTTCCGTTTGCGCCCCAAGCCCTTCTCCTGCATAGGTTTTTGACAGTCCTGTCACGCTGCAGATTTCTCCTGCGGCCGCCTGCTGTACCTGTTCATAGCCACTTCCGTTATAAATCCGGATCTGGTCGGCTTTTTCTTCCCATTCCTGTCCATCAGCAGTTTGTCCCCTCAGGCTCTGCCGCGTAAAAAGACTTCCTCCGGTCAGCTTCAGATGCGTCAGACGCTTTCCGGTTTCGTCCCTCGTGATCTTAAAAACACGTGCCCCAAACTCCTCTGTGTATTCCGGCTCTTTCATCAGCTTCGACAGCCCGGACAATAGCGCATCCACGCCACAGACTTTTAGTGCCGATCCAAAAAAACACGGAAATAGCTTTCTTTCCTTTACCAGAAGTGCTGCATCCTCCCAGGTCAGCGTATCGCCATCGAGATAGCGTTCCAAAAGGTCTTCCTGACACATGGCGACATTTTCCCAGAAATCCGGGACAGGAACCGGTGCTGCACATGGCAGCGGGCTGTCCGAAGCGTTTGTGCGCATGGCGGACACTGCGTCTGTACCTGTGCCCAAAGGCCTGATGCCGGATGCTGTATCTGCGTTGTCTGGCTGCTGCGGCATACTGCACACTTTGATACAGTGCTCGTTCAGCTGTTTTTGCAGCTGCAAAAGAAGTTCTGCCTCATCTGTCCCTTCCTGGTCCATCTTGTTGATAAACAAAACGGTGGGGATCTGATAACGGGAAAGCAGCCGCCAGAGTGTCTCCACATGTCCCTGCACCCCGTCCGCGCCGCTGATGACCAGCACCGCATAATCCAGCACCTGCAGGGTCCGCTCCATCTCTGCAGAAAAATCCACATGTCCGGGCGTATCCAGAAGCGTCACGTCAAAATCGCCCAGTACAAACTTCGCCTGTTTTGAAAAAATCGTAATACCCCGGGCCCGCTCCATCGCGTCCGTATCCAGAAAGGCATCCTGATGGTCCACTCTGCCCAGTCGCCGCAGTGTACCGGTCCGATATAAAATTGCTTCTGCCAGTGTGGTCTTTCCGGCATCCACATGTGCCAGAATACCGACTGTTACCTTTTTTGTGCCCAACTTCCGATTCCTTTCTGTAAGATTTTGCGATGCATTGATATCTCCACTGCTAAAAAAAGCCCCGCATATGCGGGGCTCTTTTAGTCATCCTTATGCGATGTGAACGTTAACCGCTCTCAGCTTTCTGGAATCCTTAGGATCGCTTTCTACATCGAAAGTTACCTTCTGGCCTTCTTCCAGAGTTTTGAAGCCATCTACCTGGATAGCGGAGAAGTGTACGAATACGTCCTCGCCGTTTGCATCGTTGGTGATGAAGCCATAGCCTTTGCTGGAATTAAACCACTTAACTACACCTGTGTTCATTTTCAAGTACCTCCTGAATAATTTGGATCAATTGGAGACGCCGCTGCGCGCTGACTTACGAAATCTATCCGTAAAAAAAGACTGTCCGCAAGCCACCATAAAGAAAAGGACGACTTTTCAGTACAGTCAGTTCTAAGCTCAAATTGATTCTGGAGCTATCATAGCATTATTCCCCTATTTTGTCAAAGATATTTTGCAGTTTTTTCAATATCGTAGTATGCTAAAAGGAGGTACCAAACGAAACACCAAGGAGGTTACAAAATGCAGTATTTTGAACGTCAAAATGACAGTCTGATCTTTCGCTTAAATGGAGAAACCGTCATGGTTTCCCCCTGGGGAGAAGACAGCCTGCGCACGCGGGCGGCATTGTTTAACGAGCTTTCAGACAACAGTCCGGCACTTCTTTCTCCGGCAAAAAGTGAGCCTGTTATCGAACTCGGGGAACGTCAGGCTGTAATTACCAACGGCAAAATCCACGCTGTGCTTTCCCTGCAGGACTGGGGCGATGAGCTGCAGATTTCCTATTATAATCAAAAGGGCGAGCTTCTGCTGCAGGAAATTCCAAACGGCGGTGCCCTGTTTTTAAAGGCACGTCGCTTTCAGTCCCTGCCCGGTGACTCTTTTTTTCTGACCGCATCCTTTCTCTCCAACCCATCAGAAAAAATCTACGGTATGGGACAGTATCAGCAGGAAACCCTCAATTTAAAAGGCTGTAATCTGGAGCTTGCCCACCGCAACTCACAGGCGAGCATCCCCTTTTACGTTTCCAGTCTCGGTTATGGCTTCTTATGGAATAATGCCGCTGTGGGAGATGTCCATTTCGGCACGAATACGACACAGTGGACTGCCCGCTCCTGTAAACAGCTGGACTACTGGATCACTGCAGGCGACACTCCTGCTGAAATAGAAGAAGCTTATGCCAACGCAACCGGAAAATCTCCCATGATGCCCGAATACGGTCTTGGCTTCTGGCAGTGCAAGCTGCGCTACTATAATCAGGAGCAGGTGCTTTCCATTGCCCGTGAATACAAGAAACGGAATATCCCCCTGGACGTCATCGTGATCGACTTCTATCACTGGCCCTACTGTGGTGACTGGCGTTTCGATGAAGAATTCTTCCCGGATCCTGCTGCCATGATAAAGGAGCTACAGGAGCTTGGTGTAGAAACCATGGTTTCTATCTGGCCTGCCGTAGATTTTCGCAGTGAAAACTACGAAGAGATGAAGCAGCAGAATATGCTGGTAAAATCCAACTCCGGCGTCGATGTCCAGATGATCTTCCACGGCAATAATGCCTTTATGGACGCAACCAATCCCAAAACACGCCGCTATGTCTGGGAAAAATGCAAACAAAACTACGCGGACCTCGGCATTCGCACATTCTGGCTGGACGTTGCAGAGCCGGAGTATACGTCCTACAATTTTGAAAACTACCGTTACTATTCCGGTACGGTACTGGAAACCGGCAATATCTATCCCAGAGAATACGCGCGGCTTTTCTACGAGGGGCAAAAGGAAAACGGTCAGAACGACATCGTCAATCTGATCCGCTGCGCATGGGCAGGCAGCCAGCGTTACGGTGCTCTGGTCTGGTCCGGAGATATTATGTCAACTTATGAGGACTTCCGTAAGCAGATCTGTGCCGGAATCCATATGGGACTTTCCGGCATTCCGTGGTGGACAACCGATATCGGCGGTTTCCATAACGGCGTTGCTGCAGATCCCGATTTTAAAGAGCTGCTGATCCGCTGGTTCCAGTTCGGTACCTTCTGTCCTGTTATGCGTCTGCATGGCAGCCGCCAGCCCTATACCCCAATTTATAACAAGGCGGGCGAGCTTCGCGAGGGAACCGGAACCGATAACGAGGTATGGAGCTATGGCGAAGAGGCTTATCAGATCATGACAAAATTCATCCATGTCCGTGAGCTGATGCGAGACTATACGAGAAGCCTCATGCAGCAGGCACACGAAAACGGTCATCCGGTGCTCCGTGCTCTGTTTTATGAATTCCCGTCCGATCCGATCTGCTGGGACATCAAGGATTCCTACCTGTTTGGATCTGATCTTTTAGTCGCACCGATCTGCCATGAGCATGCAGTAGACAGACAAGTTTATCTTCCTGCCGGCGCATCCTGGACAGATGCCCGCACCGGAGTAGTTTATGAGGGCGGTCAGTGGATCATGGCGGATGCGCCGATGGATACGCTCCCCGTGTTCCTGCGCGACGGCAGACAGGACTACCTGATCGGAGAGATCTGATACCGCCACCACCGTTAAGAAAGGAACTTTCAACCAATGGATACCAAAAAAGACCCTTTCCAGAACCTTCAGGAAAGAATGCGCAACGCCCTTGCTGACCACTCGATCCGCGCGTTTCAGGAGCTTTCCAGCTCCACGCGGGATCTGATGTCCTGCTATCGCTGCGCGATTATGGAGATTGAAACGAAATTCCGCGTATTAAACGAACGCTTTTCCCTCCAGCACGACCGCAACCCCATCGACAGCATCCAGAGCCGCTTAAAGTCCCCCGACAGCATTCTGGACAAAATGCTTCGAAAAAAGCTGCCCTTTACCCTCGAGGCAATTGAAAACAACATCTTCGACATCGCAGGCATCCGTGTCGTCTGCTCCTTTGTGGACGATATTTACATGCTCGCTGACTGCCTGCTGCAGCAGGACGATATCACGCTGATCGAGCGCAAGGATTACATCAAAAATCCGAAGAAAAACGGTTATCGCAGCCTGCATCTGATTATCGAGGTGCCGATCTTTTTACAGAATGAGAAAAAAATCATGAAAGCAGAGGTACAGCTGCGCACGATTGCCATGGAGTTCTGGGCAAATCTCGAACACCAGCTCCGCTATAAAAAGGACCTGTCACCCGAGTTAATGGAGCAGACCTCCTACCAGCTGAGCGAATGCGCACGCTTAAGCGCTGTCCTCGACGAGCAGATGCAGGCAATCCGGGATATTATTGAGAAGGAAGAAGATTCGTCTGAAAAAAACGACAGCCCTAAAAAGCCTTCCGACCGACTTTCCCGTCCGATCTTAAGTGCGCTGGAAAACTATGCCCCGAAGGCAGAATAAGGAGGATACTTATCATGTTCAGCAGTCGATTATGGCAGCTATTTTTAGACTCTTTTCCCAAAATCCTGCTCCCGGGCCTGACGGCAACCATCCCGCTGACAATTATTTCCTTTTCGCTGGCGCTGGTGATCGCGGTGGTTGCGGCCCTCGTGCAGTTTGCAAATATTCAGGGACTCAAGCAGATCGCCCGCTTTTATATCTGGATTTTCCGTGGAACGCCGCTTTTGGTACAGCTGTTCGTCGTGTTCTTCGGTCTGTCCAGAGTCGGCATCGTCCTGGATCCGTTTCCCGCTGCAGTCATCGTCTTTTCTTTAAATGAAGGCGCTTACTGTGCAGAAACCATCCGGGCGGCACTGGAATCCGTTCCGAAGGGCCAGCTGGAAGCCGGTCTTTGTGCAGGACTTTCCTATTTACAGACCATTTTCCGCATCGTGCTCCCCCAGGCGATGCGTACCGCATTTCCGCCGCTGTCCAACTCCCTGATCTCCATGGTCAAGGATACCTCTCTGGCAGCCAACATCACCGTAACGGAAATGTTCATGGTAACCCAGCGAATCGTTGCCCGTACCTACGAGCCGCTTCTTCTGTATCTCGAAGTCGGTCTGATCTACCTGATCTTCTCCACCGTCCTGACAAAGCTTCAGGCTGTCGGTGAGAAAAAACTCGGTTCCTACGGACAGAAAGGAGTCTGACCTATGCTGGAAATCCGAAATATTCATAAATCCTTTGGCAGCACTCCTGTCTTAGGCGGAATCGATCTGGACGTAAAACAGGGAGATGTTATCGCCATCATCGGTCCGAGCGGTTCTGGCAAAACCACACTGCTGCGCTGCCTGAATTATCTGGAGCACGCCGACGAGGGCACGATGGTCTTTGACCAGGAAACCTTTGCGATGAATAAAATTTCCAAAAAGGACATCGCCCGGCTCCGCAAAAAGACTGCCTTCGTGTTCCAGAGCTATAACTTATTTGCCAACAAAACCGCCCTCAAAAACGTCACAGAGGGACTGATTGTCGGCCGCAAAATGCCCAAAGAGCAGGCACGTGAAATCGCTATGAAGGCGTTGGAAAAGGTCGGGCTTGCCGACCGCAGCGACGCTTATCCGGCACAGCTTTCCGGCGGTCAGCAGCAGCGTGTCGCAATCGCGCGTGCCATTGCCGCCCAACCGGAAATCATCTATTTCGATGAACCGACTTCGGCCCTCGACCCGGAGCTGACCGGTGAGGTCCTTTCCGTCATGCGTTCCCTGGCAAACGAGGGAATGACGATGATCGTCGTCACACACGAAATGAGCTTTGCCAAAAATGTTTCCAACAAGGTCATCCTGATGGAAAACGGGCGTATCGTGGAACAGGGACCTTCTAAGGAGTTTTTTGCAAATCCGAAAGAAGAACGTACCAAAGCATTTTTACAGTCTTTTGACCAGCAGTAATCCGGCGCTTTACCTGCCCGGCTGCCGCTGGCAAGAATATCAGAAAGGAGTTATTTTTTATGACCTTCAAAAAATCTATTGCACTGCTGCTTTCCGGCTCTATGCTGGCAACGGCTGCTTTAACCGGCTGCGGTTCTGACAACACTGCAGCAGCTGTCTCCAACACAGCAGGAAAAGACCTGTTAGACCAGATCCAGGCACGGGGCAGCATCACGGTTGCCATGGAAGGTACCTGGGCCCCCTGGACCTATCACGATGAAAACGACGAGCTGGTGGGCTACGACGTAGAGGTTGCAAAGCTGATCGCAAATGAGCTCGGCGTCGATGTCAACTTCGTCGAGGGCGAATGGGACGGTCTGCTCGCCGGCCTGGACGACGGCCGCTACGACATCATGGTAAACGGCGTAGGTGTTACACCGGAGCGTCAGGAAAAATACGATTTTTCCGTACCTTATGCCTATAATAAAACTGCTGTCATCGTCCGCAGCGACTACGACGAAATTCATTCCATGGAGGATTTAAAGGGAAAACACACTGCAAACACCATCAGCAGCACCTATGCAACCCTTGCGGAAAAATACGGTGCAGAGGTAAAGGGCGTCGATGACCTGAATCAGACCATCGAGCTTTTACTTTCCAACCGAATCGATGCAACCCTCAACACAGAAGTGACCTATTATGACTACTTAAAGGCACATCCTGATGCAAATATCAAAATTGCCGCTTTGTCTGACGAGGTAGAAAAGGTTGCAATCCCCGTCCGCAAGGGCGACGATACAAAGACGCTGCTTGCAGCCATCAACGACGCTCTCGCAAAGCTGGACGAATCCGGCGAGCTGACCGCATTGTCGGAAAAATACTTCGGAACCGATATCTCGAAGCTGGAAAATTAAATCACCAAAATTCACTTCAAAAAGCTCCTGTGCATATTCCTGCACAGGAGCTTTTGATTCGTAGGGTGTATTGTTTCGAAAGCTTATTCGTGAATCTCCAACGGAAGTCCGTCGGGATCTGCAAAAAATGTCATCGGTTTTCCGGTAAACTCATCGGTACGGATCGGCTCTGTCACAATTCCGAGGCTGTTTAACCGCACAACCGTATTCTCCACGCTCTCCACAAAAAATGCGAGATGCCGAAGTCCCTGTGCCTCCGGATAACTCGGACGCTTGGGTGCATCCGGCTTGATAAACAGCTCGATCTCCTGCTCTCCGCATTTCAGATCGATCTTGCAGTCTGCTTTGTCTTTCCGGTGGTTTTCCCGGATCACCGTAAAGCCGAGCAGATCCACATAAAAATGTCTGGAGCGCTCATAATCGCTTCCGATGATCGCAATGTGGTGGATTTTTTCGGACAAAGCGCCCGCTTTGATTGTCAGCTGTCCGGTACGCTCTTTCAGCACGTCTGCTGCCGCCGACGTCTCCTGTGCACTGTCTGTCAGGGTCGGAACGATTTCTTCAAAAATTCCATCCAGCTCGTCCTGGGTCTGATAGGTTCCCGTCGTCAGGATCACAAACAGATCCTTATCAGGCAGCACAACGCCGAACTGTCCAAAGGCGCCATCCGCACGGAAAGATCCGGGTGTCCTGCACATCCAGCACTGGAATCCGTAGCCGTAAGCCCATTCTTTGACGTGTCCTTCCGCATCTCCGGCAGTCTCGATCTGCTTGGTGCAGGCAAGGTCAAACCATTCCTCTTCCAGCAGCTGCCTGCCTTCCCAGCGTCCACGGTTTAACACAAAATAAATAAAACGCGCCATGTCCTCTGTCGTCATCCGCATACCGCCACCAGCCATTTCCACCGCTTCCGGTCCCGGACACTTCGAACAGGTCAGGGAAGTGATGCCCAGGGGCTCCAGCAGACGGGGCTTTAAAAATTCCGTCACATCGCAGCCTGTTTTTCTCTTCAACACAGCCGCCAGCATGTTTGTGCCCGCCGTATTGTATTTATAAAATGTTCCCGGCTCATGTAAAAACGGATGCTGTAAAAACTCCCGGATCCAGTCGGGGGATTCCATATCAATTTCCGTCTCATGTCCGCAGCTCATGGTCAGGAGATGCCAGAGGGTGACCTTCTGCAGATTTTCTGACGGCTCCTTCGGAAGAAGCTCCGGAAAAAGATCCACTAACCGCTCCTCCAGTGACAGGATTTTTTCCTGTCGTGCAAACCCGATTGCCGTTGCCGTCAGGGTCTTGCCAAAGGAATACAGCGGGTGCGCAAGCTCCGGTGCATACGGCTTCCACCAGCCCTTTGCCGCACATTTCCCATGCCGCACCACCATAAAGCTGTGCAGCTCGATGTTCTTTTCCTCCATCCGGTCCAGAAACCGGAGAATTCCCCCGGAACTGATCCCCAGCGATTCCGGTGACGCATCCTGAAAATAAGACATACCCCATATCCTCCTCTTTTTTAGATGATCTGCCAAAAACGGCTCCCTGTTTTCGGAGCCGTTTTTGGTAATACACATCAATTCAGACCCGTTTCAGTTCATATGCACGGGTGCCCAGACCGATTTTTTCTGCCTGATCCAGCGTCGCTTCCCATTCCACATTCGGATTGGAATCCAGGAAATGATCGTGATGATGATGCCAGTCGGGCTTTGCCAGATGTTCTCCAAGCTGGCTGTTTGCGATCGGAGTCGCCTGCAGGCAGGCATCCGCACACGCCTGATCCAGTGCTACCGGGTCAAAGCTTGCAAACATACCGATATCCGGCAGGATCGGCGCATCATTTTCGCCATGACAGTCGCAGTTGGGGCTGATATCCTGCACCAGTGAAATATGGAAGCAGGGACGGTTCTGACAGACAGCCATCGCATATTCTGCCATCTTCCGGTCCAGCAGCTCGTTTGCACAGCTGTTTTCATTGTAGACTGCATCAAAGCTGCATGCTCCGATACAGCGTCCGCAGCCCTTACATTTGTCGTAATCGATAACCGCTTTTCCATTCAGATATGTAATCGCATCGCTTCCGCACTCATGTGCACAGCGTCTGCAGCCGCGGCATTTTTCCAGATCGATAGCCGGCTTTCCGCTGGTATGCTGCTCCATCTTGCCTGCACGGCTGCCGCAGCCCATGCCGATATTTTTGATGGCACCGCCAAATCCGGTAGATTCATGTCCCTTAAAGTGCGTCAGGCTGATAAAAATATCCGCATCCATAATTGCACGTCCGATCTTCGGTGCAGGACAATACTCTGCATTCGGAACCGGTACTTCTACCTCGTCCGTACCCCGCAGACCGTCTCCGATCAAAATCTGACAGCCTGTTGTGATGGTATTAAAGCCGTTTAAATTTGCACAGTCCAAATGCTCCAGCGCATTTTTGCGGCTGCCGGGATAAAGGGTGTTGCAATCCGTCAAAAACGGAACGCCACCCTGTGCCTTGCACAGATCTGCCACTGCCTTTGCATAGTTCGGACGCAGAAATGCCAGATTTCCAAGCTCGCCGAAGTGCATTTTAATCGCGACAAACTTGCCGTCCATATCAATGTTTTTGATGCCTGCCGCGAGACAGACCTTTTTTAACTTATCCAGCTGACTTGTACCAACCGGGCACCTGAAATCCGTAAAATAAACTGTTGATTTTCCCATGCTTCCCTCCAAATTTTAGCTATGCACGACATGTGCCATTTTTCTGCCTTGAAGACATTTTACCATCTTACATCAGGAAATCCAATGCACTTTTCAAAAATTTGTCGGGTGATGCCACAGCCTGTAGTCCTGTTATTCCTCGTTTTCTCCCGTATCGGAAGCAATGGCCTGATCTATGAGTTTTTGCAGCGTTTCCGCCTGATTCTTCTCCGTAATAGCGCCCACGATGGGATCCCCGACGATATTGCCGTTCCGATCTACTACATAGGTAGTGGGATAGGCATAAATGCCGGTGGTAAATCTTCCCGCCTCGCTGTCAGAGTCAAAATACACATTCTGATACGTAGCGCCTTTCTTGGCCAGTACGTCCTTCGCCTCGGAAATTTCTGCCTCATTCCCATCCAGCGTAAAGGAGTTCACACCGATGAGTGCGCCGTTTTTCTCTGCAAGCTCTTTGTTCAGCGCATCCAGCTCCCCAAGCTCGCCTACGCAGGGACTGCAGGTGGTAAACCAGAAATTCACCACGGTTACTGCATTCCTGGAAAACAGCTCGTCACTCTTGACCGGGTTTCCATCCAGATCCTTGCCTTCAAAGGCAGGAAACTTCTGTACACTGCTATCCTCAGAGGAGCCTGCCTGGGCACTGTCCCCAGGGATACTCGTTTCACTGTCCATGGATTGCTCCACGATCTCAGGATATTTTTGCTCCAGCTCCGTCAGCTTGTTTTCTATCTCGCTGATCTTTTCAGCAGAGGTTTTGAGCAGCTCATATTCTTCGTCCGAAAACTGATCTTTGACATTCTCTATCGTGTCCAGCAGAAAATCTCCGTAGTTTTTTCCGTTTTCCAGCATGGCTGAACCCTTGTCAGCCTCCATATAGACCTTTTCCCACAAATCGGTATTCTCCGAAAGAATCTCGTTCTCCTGATCCATCAGCTTCTTATACATAGAAAGTGCCTCCTGGGCATTTTCTGCTTCCGCCGTCATCGTAACAGCACTGTTACTCTGATCTGCATTCCCGCTGTCCTTTGTGCCGCAGGCTGTAAGAGAAAATGCCAGCAGTACAGTCAGTCCCAGTTTGATCCATTTCTTTTTGTTCATTTTGATTCCTCCATATTTGTTTTTTTTGTAGTTTTCTTTGTCGTTTCATTTACAGCTTCTTTTGTCGTTTCATTTGCAGCCTCTTTCCCGTCGCCAAAGCCGTAGCGGAAGCAAACCGCACCGGTAGGACAGGCACGAACGCACATCCCGCAGCGGATGCACTCCCCATGATTGGGTGTTTTTGTCACATCCACATCCATTTTGCAGGCTCCGGCGCATTTCCCGCAGGAAACACATTTGCTCTCGTCCACCTTCATCTGAAAAAGGGACACCCGGTTCATCAGGGCATAAAATGCTCCCAACGGACAAAGCCATTTACAGAAGGGGCGATAGAACAGTATGCTCAGTACAAGGATTCCCAGCAAAATGGCGAATTTCCATGTAAAAAGAGAGCCAAGTGCCGCCCGGATGCCGGAATTGGCAATAGACAGCGGAATCGCCCCCTCCAGCACACCCTGAGGACAGAGGTATTTGCAGAAAAAAGGATCTCCCATGCCTACATCGTTTACAACCAATGCCGGCAGCAAGACTACCATTACCAGCAAAACCACGTATTTCAGATAGGTCAGGGGCTTCAGCTTTTTTGTGGAGAGCTTTTTCGTTGGAATTTTATGCAGCAGCTCCTGAAACCAGCCGAAGGGGCATAAAAACCCGCAAATAAAGCGTCCCAGCAATACTCCCAGCAAAATAAGAAAGCCGGTTACATAATAGGAAAAGCGGAACCGGGAAGAGCCTGCCACTGCCTGAAATGCCCCAATGGGACAGGCGCCGGAGGCTGCCGGACAAGAGTAGCAATTCAGCCCCGGTACGCAGACCGTTTTCCCTGTGCCCTGATACAGCCCGCCCTTGATAAAATTCGGCAGATGCAGATTGGTCAATAAAGCTGCGCCTGCCTGGATCCAGCCCCGAAAACGGGACATAAGCTGTGATACACCTGAAATTTTCTTATCCAATTCCCACACACTCCAGACATAATTTGATGGCTTTACTCAGTACCGTCGCTGCCTCGCCTCTCCAGGCACCAAAGCACAGCATTGCAGCTCCTGTTATCAGCAGTGCGATCTGCGCTGCGACTTTTTTCTTGTAACGCAATTTTTTATCATCCTTTCTGTTTTTTACGTTCTGATCATAGCACAAATCAGTTAAAGTCTCTGTTAAGAATGAAAAATTAACACAAACTTTATCTGCTTCTGCTATAATTATGGGAAAACAATCGCTATTAAAATAGGAGGATTCTTATGCACCTTTTGGTCATTGAAGATGAGCGCGTCCTGTGCGAGACAATCGTCCGCAGTCTGCGGCGTCTGGCATACAGCGTGGATCACTGTTACGATGGAGATAAGGCACTGGAGCTTCTTGGCACAGAGCGGTATGATCTGGTTCTGTTGGATCTGAACCTGCCCGGTAAGGATGGCATGACAGTACTGCGCACCTTTCGTCAAAGGGATCGTAAGACCCCTGTGCTGATCCTTTCCGCCCGCAGTGAGGTGAAGGACAAGGTGGAGGGATTGGATGCCGGAGCCAACGACTATCTTTCAAAGCCCTTTCACTTAGCCGAGCTGGAGGCCCGCATCCGCAGCCTGACTCTGCGGCAGTTCACCCAGCAGGATGTGCTGCTGACCTTCAAGGCTCTGAGCTTCGATACCCGTTCCCGCACCGCCACCGTTAACGGACAGACGCTGGCCCTCACCCGCAAGGAAACAGGTATTCTGGAATATTTAATGGTACATCAGGGACGGCCGGTAAGTCAGGAGGAACTGATGGAGCATGTCTGGGACAACAGCGTGGACAGCTTCAGCAACTCCATCCGTGTGCATATCTCTGCCCTTCGCAAAAAACTGCGCGCTGCATTAGGTTATGACCCCATTCGCAACCGCATCGGCGAGGGCTATCTGATGGGAGGTGACACAGATTGAAAAAAATTTCTCTGCAATGGCGCATCACGCTGATGACTGCTCTGCTCATCGGCGTTACCTGTATCGCCATGAATCTGCTGCTCTGCTCCTCCGGCATCTATTATATGGATACCATCGCCGACACACTGCAGGGCGGCGACAGGATCCTCCTCGACGAGGAAGACACCGTGAGCTTTGATCCGCAGCTTGCAGCGCCTGACGGCGAGCTGACGATCCTTATTGATGGAGCACAGGGCCGCTTTCGCACAACAAACTGGTATATCACGGCGGTGGTGACGGCATTGAGCGGTATTCTTGCCTACTTCGTCAGCGGGCATGCCCTGAAGCCCCTGCGCAGCTTTGCCTCCCAGACAGAAAAGGTACAGCTGAACAATCTGGCAGATATCCGGATCAACGAAAATGTTCTGCCGGAATTCAGACAGCTTGGTCACTCCCTGAACCAGATGCTGGAGCGGTTAAACAATGCCTTTTCTGCCCAGAAACAGTTTACCGGCAACGCTGCCCACGAGCTGCGCACACCTCTGGCGCTGATGCAGGCGCAGCTGGAGCTTTTTTGTGCAGAGCATCCTGACATGCTGCCGGAAACGGCAGACTTTCTCTCCCTGCTGCAGGAACAGACGGAGCGGCTGTCCCAGATGACAAAAACCCTGCTGGAGATGAGTAATCTGCAGCAGGTAGACCGAAACGAATCCATTCAGCTTGCTCCCATGGTGGAGGAAATTTTCACAGACCTTACGCCGCTGGCGGAAAAATCCGGCATCACTCTGGAGCTTACAGGTGACGGTGTTATGACCGGCAGCGACGCACTGATCTATCGTATGATCTTCAATCTGACAGAGAATGCGATCAAATACAATCGTCCAGACGGTTCTGTACAGGTCTGCATCACCCAGGAGCCCGAAAAGCTTCTGATCCTTGTTTCCGATACGGGACGGGGAATTCCGGAGGAATATCAGCAGAGTATCTTTCAGCCCTTCTTCCGTGTAGACAAGTCCCGCAGCCGAACCTTCGGCGGTGCCGGCCTTGGTCTTGCGCTGGTATGGGAGATTGCAGCTCTTCACGGAGGCTCTGTCCGGGTTGCAGAAAGCTCAGACAGCGGAACCACCATCGCTGCAGAGCTGCCACGCTCCGGCAATCATGAAGCAGCTCCCAAAAACGAAACGCTTTAGAAACAATAGAATGCTCGCTCTGCGGGCATTCTATTGTCATGAATCAAAACGAACAGAAATGAGAGGAAAACATGATCGATAAAATGCTGATCCGTGGAGCAAAGGTCCACAACCTGAAAAATATTGATGTGGATATTCCGCTTGGAAAAATCGTGGGAATTGCAGGCGTGTCCGGCTCCGGCAAATCATCCCTTGCATTGGGTGTGCTCTACGCGGAGGGCTCCCGGCGCTATCTTGAAGCCCTCTCCACCTATACGCGCCGCCGTATGACCCAGGCCTCCAGGGCCAGTGTGGATGAAGTCCTGTATGTTCCCGCTGCACTGGCACTGCATCAGCGCCCCGGTGTACCGGGTATCCGCAGTACCTTCGGCACAGGAACGGAGCTGCTCAACAGTCTGCGCCTGATGTATTCCCGTCTTGCCAGCCACCGCTGTCCTAATGGACATTTCCTTTCTCCGTCTCTGGCTGTCGCCGCAGGAAAAGAGCTTGTCTGTCCGGAATGCAGCGCACATTTCTATGCACCGTCTGCAGAAGAGCTGTCCTTTAATTCCCAGGGAGCCTGTCAGAGATGCGGCGGCACCGGGATCGTCCGCACTGTGAATCCGGATACGCTGGTGCCGGATGACTCGCTGACGATCAACGAAGGAGCTGTTGCCCCCTGGAACAGCCTGATGTGGTCCCTGATGACAGACATTTGCCGGGAAATGGGTGTGCGCACGGATGTTCCGTTTCGGGAGCTGACAAAACAGGAAAAGGAGATCGTATTCCACGGTCCTGCTGTGAAAAAGCACATTCTTTACCATCCGAAAAAATCTGACTCCAACGACTTTGCAGAACTGGATTTTACCTATTTTAATGCCATCTACACCGTAGAAAATGCCCTTGCCAAGGTCAAGGATGAAAAAGGCATGAAACGGGTAGAAAAGTTTCTCAAAGAAGATATTTGTCCGGATTGTCATGGCACACGCCTGTCTGCTGCTGCCCGTGCGCCGAAGCTGCAGGGTATTTCGCTGGACGAAGCCTGCGCTATGACACTCTCTGAGCTGGTCGTCTGGGTAAAAGGCGTCCCCCAAAGTCTGCCGGAAGAAATGCGTCCCATGGCCCAGAGTATCTGTGAAGCCTTTCAAGGCACCGCAAAGCGGCTGATGGACTTGGGACTCGGCTACCTGACCCTTGATCGATCCGCATCCACACTCTCCACCGGCGAGCGGCAGCGGATGCAGCTTGCTCGCGCCGTGCGTAACCGTACCACCGGCGTCCTCTATGTACTGGATGAGCCCTCCATCGGTCTGCACCCTTCTAATATTGTGGGGCTTACCGGTGTACTGCAGGATCTTGTTGCTGACGGAAACTCCGTCATTTTAGTCGATCACGATACGCAGATTTTGAAGGAATCCGACTGGCTCATAGAAATGGGTCCGGAGGCCGGCGCAAAAGGCGGTCACATCATTGCGCAGGGCAATATTTCCACCATCGCATCAGATCCTGCTTCCCAGATCGGACCGTTTCTTTCCGGCACAGCGAACGCCAGACTGCGCCCCTGCATCGAAAAGGAAATGCTCTTTACAAACGGCAGGATTCACCTGTCCACGGATCGGATCCATACCGTAAAGCCCCTGGAGGTCGATATTCCAAAAGGACGGCTCACAGTTGTCACCGGGGTATCGGGCTCCGGCAAGACCACCCTGATACTGGAGAGCCTGATTCCTGCACTGCAGGCAAAAATCAGCGGCAGTGCACTGCCTGCCCACATCCGCGCAGTCGATGCCGACGGCATTGCACACGTCAAGCTCATGGACGCCACGCCCATCGGCATCAACGTCCGCTCCACTGTGGCAACCTATGCAGGCATCCACGACGAGCTGCGCAAGCTTTATGCGAAGTCTCCGGATGCCAAAGCCCTCGGCTACAAGGCCGGTGATTTTTCCTACAACACCGGGACGCTCCGTTGCCCCGGCTGCGACGGAACCGGCGTTGTCAGTCTTGATGTACAATTCCTGCCGGATGTGAACATCCCCTGCCCGGACTGCCGGGGCTCCCGCTACAGCAAGGCAGCTTACACAGTAAAGCTCACCAATAAAAGCGGCGCGCACATTTCCTTACCGGAGCTGATGGATATGGACGTAAACACCGCCATCGACTTTTGCAGGGATATAAAAAACGTCAGCCAGAAGCTGGAAATTCTAAAGCAGCTCGGACTCGGCTACCTGACCCTTGGCGAAGAAACGCCCGGACTGTCCGGAGGCGAGGCGCAGCGGCTCAAGCTTGCCAGCGAGATTGGAAAGACCCAGGAGGATTCCGTATTCGTCTTCGACGAGCCCTCCATCGGTCTGCATCCGCTGGATGTGCAGGTTCTGCTGGGCGTCTTTCAGGCGCTTCTTCATCACGGTGCGACCGTTGTCGTCATTGAACACGACCTGGATGTGATCAAAAATGCGGACTATGTAATCGACATGGGACCGGGCGGCGGCGAAGCGGGCGGACAGATCATAGCCAGCGGGACGCCGCAGGAAATAAAGGAAAACCCAAACAGTATTACCGGGAACTATATCTCATAAACCTCGTTCTCGAGGTGGCTTGTCTTTCTCAGCCGGCCAGGATTTTCTGAGTGCCGCGTAGGAAATCAGAAAATCCGCAGGCCGGCGGCTGCCTTCAATATCCACTTTTTTGTCTTGAATATCCACTTTTTCATTCTTAATATCCACTTTTGTATCCCCAATGTCCACTTTTTCTTCATTCAAAAGTCCACTTATATGGAGATTTCGATTATAAAGTTCATTTTTCTCGTTTAAAAGCCAGTCTCTGAGAAACGTTTCCAGATACTCCGTTGTTTCGTGAATCCCTTTTTGCAGGTTCATATAGTTTGCACGGACAAGTGCATTTCTGTATCGCTTTGACCGGAGTCTGATCCCTGGCCTAGTATTTTTCCAGCTTATCCTCAAATTCCTTATCTTCGTCGTACCAGAAGATGATGCGACGCTGATAAAACTCCGGCAAAGATGCAGCAAATCTGCGGTTTAAGTCCTGTATTACTTTGTCTGTATCCATGATGCATTATCTCCCTTCCGTATTTTTTACATAAATTGTGCTTCGTGCCGCACCTTCTTTTCTCAAATAACCATCCTTAACCATATTCAGCAAGACAGCTCTGGCTCTACGATGTTTTACACCTAAAATTTCTACTGTTTCAGCAGTAGTAATAGAGCCCTTTTCCAATACATATTTAAAAATTTGTTGTTCCTGTTCACTATCCGGCATTTTTTCTGTCGTATCTGGCACTTCATTGCCACTATCCGGCATTTTTTTCATAGTATCTGGCACTATTTCTGTTTTATCGGGCACTCCATTGCCATTATCCGGCATTTTATCAATAGTATCCGACACTTTAATAGCGTCATTGAGGTCAACAGTGCCGTCAACCTGACCTCGATAAATATTGATACGCAGATCAACTTCGCCACCAATAAACTCCGGCTCCCGCAGTCCGGCAGCTTTTACTTTATCAATAATTCTCGGAATACCGCTTCCCCAATGCTCAATCAGGTTCATATAAGCAAACGCATGGGCAAGGGCTTCATTTCTGATTTTGGAATAGCCTTCTTTCATACGCTCTATCGTTTGTCCCATTGGCAGCTTTCCTGGAGAAGTAATTTCCAATCGGTTGTCATATACCGCAACCTGTATCGTACCATGATCCAGATAACTACGATGTACCATAGCATTGATAATCAACTCACGAATGGCATCCGGTGGAATCTCATAAACATCCTGCCGATAAATTCCCACAATGTTAGCACCCAGATGAATATTTCTCAAAACAAACTGAAATGCTTCCTCTATCTGCTTCCAAAGCGGACCGGTATATTCTCTACGGTCAACAAATACCGCTTTCGTTGTACCCTTGAACACGCCACATTGCGTTGCAACATGAAGTCCACCGTTGCCTGTCAAAATAGCAAAGGCATTAGATGGATAATCTTTTCCCTCACGCTCAATCAAAACCCCCCAGGAACGCAGCTGCTGTCTGCCAACATCTTTGATGGATGCTTTTTGCTCCTCATTATGGGCATTCCTGACTGCCTGCTCCTTCATCGCTTTGCAAAGAGCATCAATATCTTCATCCGTGATATCCAGCCCCGTACACAAAGCCTGATCGTAGTAACGGTTACTGCCCTCAAACAACAGCTCTTTTACCATATACTCGTCGGCAAGGCGGGTAGTTCCTGCAACACGGACATATACACCGCCATCTCTGCCAAGGGCTTTGATATAATATGGGCGCTGTCTGCCCTCAGAAACCTCTACCACAATGACAGTTTTTCCTTCAACCGTCTGTAAAGTAATATCCGGGATGATTGCCGGTTCACAGCTGTCTGATACGGCATTGGCAATAGCATCCATTTTCTTGAACACATTTTCTTTGTCAAAGCCAACAACCTCTCTGGTTTTATCGGCAATTCCGAAAATGATTTTTCCTCCGGTTCCATTTGCAAAGGCAACCACAGACTTCATATATTTGATGCTTTTCTCCGGCAGGTTCTCTTTGAACTCCACATTCTTCGATTCTCCTGCAAGAATTCCTTCTATGGTCATCATAACACCTCGCTCTCCATGGCAGCTATTGCAACCATTCATATTATAAAATACCCACAGTTTTCTTATTTTCCACTTCAAAAATCAACTCATTCATCAAGTCGTTCTTAATATCAATCCAAACGGGGTTTGACCGGGGTCTGGCTACTGGCTGCCCCCTTTGCACCTGGCCACATTTGGATATAATCTGCACGCGCTGGAACATAAGCGCAACTTTTTGAAACAACGTACCTTCGAGGAGCCTGGATTAGCTCCTCTTTTCGGCTCCCTTTCGGCTCCCTTTTTAGCTCCTTTTCTTACGACTACTATCCGTTTTTACATCTGCATGTGATAGAGCTTCACTTTTTCCTCGAACGGCAGTCCCGGATCAATGCCGACTTCTTCCCACATCACACCATACGGTGCGCCGCCATCTGTATATCCAGCGATAAAAGCAAAACGACCATCGCAGTCCTCATACAGTTCTGCCAGCCGTTCCCGTTCTTTCGCTTCCCGCTCCATTCTCCGCTGTCGAAGGCGCGCTTTCTTTTGCTCAGCCTTCGTCAAATTCTTTTTCTTTGCCATTTGCGGAATCTCCCGGATTTTTTGCTGATGATTTTTTGCTGCGCTTTTTCGGTGCTGTCAGCTCATAGCTTAAAGAAAGCAGGTCTTTGATGGCATCATCCAGTTCCAATTTACCAGGCTGAATACTTGAATACTGAGCCACTTCTCCTTATTCATGTGATAGGCCGGAAAATAGCCATCCTGCCCGCGAAGAGAGCCTATTAACAGCGGATCACTTTTCACATTGAGAACATCCATGATGCCGGCTTCCGGCAATCCCAACTTATCAGCAGATACTTCCAGAACTACACCATACCATTTATTATTGTCGTTGTGCCGCAGCACCGCATTCCAGTCATGCCAGGGGTATTCCGGCTCTGTGCCGTACTGCTTGCGTATCCATGTAAATAATTCTTGTCGTGTCACTCCATCGCTTCCCCGCTGTTTTATGTGTGGTTTTTTGCAACAACCTGTTGCAAAAAGTTTTGCCTCAGATAACTCTCCGCACTGCATTGATATCAGAAATCATCCAGCGCAGCATCAATCTCTTCCAGCCGATCAATCCAGCCCAGGTCAGATTTCTTCTTGGTTGCTGGTCTTTTTTTATCACCACCAACCACTTCAAACCGTTTCTCTTCTGTCCCGAACAAACTTTTAACCTGAATTCTGAAATCCGGCTTGTTGTTGGCCAGTCCCTGCATGAGCTGCACATTCTTGTATCTGGGCAGGAGGATTTGACAGATAGCCTGAATGTCTTGCTCCTTAATACACGGTACCGCCATGAACTTTTTCGTTATGTAAGGCTTTATATCTGCCAGTACCTGTGACATAGAGGCTTTCTTTCGGTTATCAGCCATAAAATCCCCCCCTTTTTTCCAAAACGCTACCTTTCTTTATCTATCGTCCGGCCAGAATGTATAGAAATATTACTTCATATTGGCTATATACTTTTTCAACTTAATGATTCTATCTTCCGTATCAATACCCGCTTCATTTTGAGAAATAGTAACGGTATCCGTAAGGCTATCATCATCATTTCTGTAAACACCATATGAATTGTTTTCACAGACAATGTAAACATCATCATAAACCAAATACTGCCCCATCTCGTCTCTGGATAGATGGTCATCATCTGCTTCTTTCAAATACGGCATGTACGTATTTTGTGACCACTGCGTCTTTGTCTGCATAACCGAGAACATATATGGCTTATTTACCACATCGTCGTTGCTCATCTTTCCATAACTACCAGGACGGAAAACAGGATACTTTACATAATAATAATTCCATGGATATAAATTATCCTTTTCACATTGAGCCAAGAACGCAGAAATAATTCCATCCAAAATGCCATCATCGAAACTTTCTTTCGATTTGAGCAGTTCAACTAAAATTGTATGTGTATTTTCAAAACCGGCATTTGCACTTTTATGAAATAGCTCATCCCAAGCATACTGCAAACTTTTTGATGCAAACTGATAACGCCATTTGTTTCTTTCCTGCTGCCCATAGTTGCCTAATGTCATTAAAGCACAGTCAATCTTATCCCACGAACAGGCGAATAAAGAAGAAAAACGAGAGCCCAGCGAAAGATTATCGAGACCAATAATACCGATTTGCCCTTTTAACATGTTATGATCTTCCAGTTCAAACACTTCATCTGTACAGTCTGGGTTTTGGGTTAGGAATTCAATTTTTTTCTTTTCTTCCTGTATCTGATTTACATTGAAGTTAATCTCAATAGAATCATCAATCACGCCTGTAAGAACAATTGCATCAATAGCCTGAAGAATTGCGGGAATTCTGTTTCTATCCTGTCTATCACTAACCTCATCTTCGGAATTCTGAATCAGGTTGTTGACAATTCTGATTCTTCTCACAAAATCAGAATATGTCACTTCATTTTGGTGCTGTAAATAGATTGTAATGGCATACAAGAGCACGATGCGGTTTAATGGAAACTGTCGTATTCTGCCGGACTTATCAGAATAAAAATGCAAGCAATCCTCAAAAATATCAATCTTATATCTGGAATCAACCACAATTTTCCCACATGCATGAGTGTAGCTCATAAACGATTCCAAAAATTCTGTCGGATTATCATAGCCATTTATTTTACACCAGCAATCGAAGAACGCTTCTAGCGTAGCTATGTTCGCTACTGCTTTCTCTTCATCTGCGGAGAAATACAAGTGCAGCAAATCAAAAATGTCGCTGCTGTAGCCTTGTGGAGACTGTCCATTACGATAACAAATAATATCGCAAACGAACTTGAAGTATCGTAGAAATTCATCATCAATAATATTGTCATCCGCATCACTGGAGCCGCTGCTGCGATATTTCCACAATAAATCTGTCCAGGATTTATCTATTTTTCCAACAATACGATCTGCCGTATTCTGACCATTTTTTTCATCGAGAGCTCTGATTTCCCTCTCCAGTTCTGCTTTGAAATGTTCAAATACTGTCAACGGCTTCCCACGGGAATTCATTTTAATATAAAGCTCATCAGTAAGACCCATATCTCTTATTGGCAAGAAATAAAAGGTAATCGCTTTATTTTCCAATTGCTCCCATATATCCGGTACATCTTTGAAGTGCTCATCAATCGCATCCAACATTACAAGCATGGAGCTGATAGTAGGATCATCTTTCCAGTCAAACGGAAACCATGCCTGATTCTTTATGTCAGCAGAAAGCGTAGTTTCAAAAGATGGCATAAACTTCACAAGCTCGGCACAGAAATATCTTGCACTATAACGTGTTTCATAGCTGAACCTGCTGAGAAATGCGTACTTGTCATCAGAAATTTTTTCCTTTTTAGCCGCATACCAATGCAAGAGGAACAACGTTGTCAAACGCTGCTGACCATCCAAAGGCGTCATAGTTCCTTCTTCATCAATGTCACCGTAAACAAAGTCAAGGGTAATCGGCTCCCCAGTAACAGCCCTATAAAGTGCCTGAAGAAAACGACTTCTTACTCTATTGATGTCTTTATCAATACGTCCTTGAGCGTAGTCTCTCTGAATAAGGGGGATTACAATTTTATTAAGCTGAACTGAAGTATCTCCATCCTCAATCGTTGTTTCAAAGATATCCATAAATGAGTGAAGCGTCGTACTCATTTTGTTTCCTCCTTTTCCAAAACAATCGGTTCTATATAATCACTCAGAACATCATTGATTGCTTTAATATAAGCAATTCTATCGGCCTGACCCCAAAAGTGAAGCTGATTTTCAGCAGATGGAGTATAATATTTCAGAAATACCATCTTAGTACAGAAAGGAATATACTGTCCTTTTTTATCCATCTGAATGATATCATTTCTTTTCACATCAAATGTCGAATTATTAAGAGCCGCATTGTCCGCCGTATTAAGCAATGCAAGATTTGCAATGGAATGCATGTACTCTGTATTGCCTGAAACGGATAACAAACCAAGAACTTTTTGCTGAATGCTCTCAAATACAGTGCGCTCCAGCTTATCTGCATTTATCGCCCCTTGCATTTCATCAATCAGTTCACTATGTTCACCACCGATACTTTCAACAGATGGGATATGAAGTTCCAGCCACTTTTTCCAAACATCTTGCGTTTTCATACCTTCCGATTGCTGGGCATGTATATGTTCTAGGCTCCATGTAACATTGCTGCCCTTATGGTGCTTAAACTGATCAAATGGAAACCGTTGAGCATGTCCATCACTTCTTCTTACCGATTCGATATTGAATAAAAGCAGTAATGTACTAATCCGCTTATAATCCAACGACTTCTCATAACTGAGTTCAGCATAATTTCCAGAAATCGCAACGCTCTTTTTAATCAGTTCGTCGAGAGATTCATTAAACTCGCTCTTCTTTTTATCTTTTGACAGAGCAAATATTTTATGCAGAGAAGTGCCAGACGTAATCAAATAGCCGATTCTGTGGTACAGATCATGATCCTCGTACCAGCCCTTCAAAGTAAGAAAAGTCTGATAGATTTTTTTCCAGATATCATCCAGTGATACTTCTTTACGCAATTCATCAAATCGGAAGAATGTATAATACTTTTCTCGTGTACTTTCATCTTTACCGGCAATCAGGTCAAGAACAAGGTCAATTCTTGTCTGATATTCACCTTTGACGCTGTTTGTCAAAAAGAACCACAGAGATTCATTATGAAGTTCCCTCTCGATGCCATCCCATTGTAGCGATATCTCTTCCTGCTTTTCCCTGCGCATATTCTCTGCATTATCCCGGCTAAGAAACATCGCTTTGACGAGTTCAGCACTTGTCAGCGGAATTTTTCCGATGTTCAAACGGGTAAATAGCGAGATTGCATCTTCGCTTTCTCCAACCTCGTACCAGATGATTTTGACATCTTCTTTTAAGTATTCAAAGATATGCATAACCCGAATTTGTAAGTCCTGCTCAAACCACTTTTTTATGGTGTTGTATGCCTTGGCTATAAACCAAAAGTCGATGTTATCATCCTGTTTCGTCATGTCCAAAGTTTTCAAAAACTCTTCTGACTGGTCTCTTGTCTGATAAGAAAGTGTAAATGCTGGTTCATTGAAGAACGGATTCACGTTCTTCATATACTTATAAATGAGATATAATGTGGTAAGTCTCTGCTGTCCATCAATCAGTTCGTACCGATCTTCTTTTTTACGAACGACCACCGGTTGCAGGCAATAATTTTTCTTACCATTCTGATATATATCATCTAACAGACGTACAACCTCTGTTTCACTCCATCTATAGCCTCTTTGATATGACGGAATATAAAAAGAGCCTCTTATATCAGCTACGAATTTTGTTTCCAGTATAATATTATTGCCCATAGCCCAACCTCCATCTGTGCTTTAATCACATTCTTTTGTTTACTAATATTCCTTTACATCTTCCCATGCCCCCGATAGCCCATCAAGATAAATTCCTTTAACCTTGAAATCAATAATTTTGATTTATCGCTCTGTTGAACAAAGGCTGCAAAACTGCGCTGCTCAGCAATTGGTGGCACAAGAACCTCTATTTCTTCGATTCGGTATAATGCCAATTTCGGCTGCGTTGTATGCATTGTTTTTTCCTCTATTTGTTCAGCTCCCGCCGGTAATGACAGATACCAGATTAGATAATCTCTATCCACAGGAGCACCTTCGTTTAGCACAATCTTTGCGGCATTTTCAGTAAGGTTGGCACCATCTATCGAATCTGGGATAGCTCCAACCTGTCCTATAGTCCCTGCAATGCTGATGTAAACATCTTTGGAGCTAATCGTATACCTTGAAATCTTCTCATGAGTGGCTTGTGTAAGATAAACCAGTGCCGGAATGGTTACTGAGTGCTTGACCATATCAATGACACGGACATAGGGATGATTGGTTGTATGGTCTGCATAGGATTCGCCTTTGGGTAGACGCTTGCCACCCTTTACTTTTCCAAATTCTCCAATCTTCAGAATCGGAAGTCCTTTCTGGTTAGTTTTTGGATCGCCGAACAGCTCCATAAATTGAGATTTGAACAGCTCAGAGCGGCAAATTTTGATTTATCGCTCTGCCGGACAAAGGCTGCGAACTGTTCTTGAAGATCAATGGGTGGCAGTGCTATGGGATACTCATTCAAATATGTGATTGGTACTCGTCGCTGACCGCCAGTACCAGTCATAACTTTTTCAGCATCAGAGCGGAATTTCGGAAATATCGTTAGGATGTATATCCAATATGGATCACTGATACCCTTAATGGGCCTAAGAACATGAAATTCTGTAGATCCAAAGCCAGCTCCATTTTTTAGTTTTTTCGCAACTCCGCCCTTTCCATTTTCCATGCAAGGCGTTATTTTCGCAAAGAGCACATCATTCTCACCAAAATATGTAAACCCTTTACACACTTCCGAATACGGCCTCTCGATGGAGCTGTCAATGCGACCATCCTCGCTGACAGAAGGCATTGCAACAAATGAGTAGTCGATATTCGTATTCATGTCCTTCGGCTTCCGAGGGTTAAGCTCACAACACTCTCCTAGCGTAGTTAGCCCCCATCCAAACGGGTCTGTTCCTGGTTTTCCAAAGCGCTCGATAAATTGAGACTTAACAAGCTCATCGGTAGCGGCGATCAGCTTTTTATAGGTCTCCATCGTATCATTGATTGACCAAAGAGTTTCAGCCAACTTGCGCTGAGTCGCTAAATCAGGCAATTCAAATTCAAGCGTTTTAAGGTCGCGCCAGTTAATAGTTGGTGATAACGATCCAACGGAGATCTTGATGGCAGCATCCAAGAAATAGTCCGAGCTGATAAACAGCGGAAAGAAGCTCTTGTCAATTACGTCTTCTCTAGGTCGCAGAACCATTCCATGTGCAGAGAAAATACCATCAAATGGTGCGATGGCAACTTTCTTCTGGTAGGCTCTACGTTTTCCGAAGAGCACATCTCCTTTGTGCATCACCAGTTTTTCACCGATTGGAGCTACCTCCGAACCGAATCGAGTAACTTTGAGGCTTCCTGAATCAAGATGTTCAAGACCAAGATAGGTGAAGCGATCTTCTTCAACAGGCTTTTTCTTTTCAGTGCTGTTGATTGCAATCTGTTCAAACCGATATTTCGCCATTATGCACACCTCCTTGCGGAAGCGGTATGACCGGTGAAATCCTTGTGGCCAGCTGGCCCGATAAATTGAGAATTGCAAACAGCTGACAGCATTATCCGATGTATTTTCTATGCGATTCCTTCACGTTATTCTGGTTCACCATAGCATATTGCAATGTCGTATCAATGCTTTGATGACCCAGAAGTTGCTGCACCTGCTCGATAGGCATACCCTTGTCGATGGCCATTGTAGCCAACGTCCTACGAAACTTGTGAGGATGTACCTTATTAAAGTTCAATTCACGACCAATTTTCCGGAGACGAATTTCAACACCGCTGATTTGCAAACGCTCGTAAGGCTTCAGAAGGGATACAAACAGAGATTCGTTACCATCTGTACGTTCTGACAGGTAACGTTGCAAATGGATTTTCGTTCTTGCGTCAAAGTAGACCTTCCGCTGTTTATTACCCTTGCCAAATACAATGCACTCGCGATTCTCAAAATCCAAATCAGAACGATTGAGCTTAACCAATTCACCGACACGAATGCCAGTAGAAGTCAATAGATCAATCATTGCAAGGTCTCGCGTATTGTCGCAGTGGTCTCGCATAAGCTCCAACGCTTCATCGGAATAGGTCTCTTTCACCGTTTTCCCGGTCTTAACCTTGTGAATCCTTCTCACTGGGCTTTTAACAATATAGTCCTCATCCTCCAACCATGCAAAAAAAGAAGAAAGGATGCGTCTTACATTATCCAAAGTGACCTTGCTGACAGTGCCTCGACGCTGGTATGTATCGAGATAGCCTCGTAAATCTTCAGTGCTGATCTGGCATTCAGGCTTATTGATGGTCTCCAGCATATTGCGAATCGTTGATTCATAATAGCGCAGAGACTTTTCAGAGCAGCCTTCCACACGCTTTGCAGCTATAAACAACGGAAGCATATCATTCTTTATACTTTCTACCGCGGCTTTTTCCACAGTCAACATCGGCAGATGCTTATTTAGAGTCCTCGATAGCGCTTCCATTTGATCTGGTGTTAGGATTTGTGACAAATCTTGTTTTATGTTTGTGATTATCTGATTGATCATGGTGCTTCCTCCTTTTCGTACCCTCCGTTATCCGGTTGTCCACGAGCCGGAGGAAACTACATGACCATATCAATTAGCCAAGATTCTCTGCAATGATGCGTTTATATGTTGCGGTCAGCTCAGAAAGAGCCTTTTCGAGTTCAAATTTTGATTTATCGCTCTGCCGGACAAATGTTGCGAACTGCTCTTGTTCCTGTAGTGGGACAACCAACATGGGTAGGTTTTGTACCTGTTCAGAATTTATGTGTGGTTGGGCTGCTCTTACTGTTAGAGGCTTAATAATCGCTTGCATATAATGCGTATTCATCAACTCATTAAAGAACACTGGGTTAGCGATCTCTAGGTTCAGAGTAACGATGATATCATATCCTGCATACTGATCGCGGTATTCGTCTGTAACGACACAGGTATCGCCAGTATTTGCGCCACTTCTGACAATTATTATCTCATTGCCGTTAAGCCTACATTTTTCGATTTTGGCAGCTTCATCAGCAGAAATCCTCAACATACCATTTTCTGTTATCCGGCCTGCTTTGATGTTTGTTGCTCGTATAAACTTGAATTCTCCTAACTCATTGAAGGTAGGCGGTTGGCTTGTCCCATATCGAATATCCAACATAAAGTCCTTAAATGGCCGAACTTCACGCCCTTGAGTATTGGTCACGGGATCCCCGAACAGCTCCATAAATTGAGATTTCACCAGTTCATCCGTGGCCGCAATCAGCTTCTGGTAGGATTTCTTCGTGTTATCCATAGCCCAGAGTAGTTCAGCCAATTCCTTTTGTTTCTCCATATCAGGGAGCTTGAACTCGTAATTCTTCAAGTGTTCCCATTTTACACGAGGTGAAAGGGAGCCTGCGGATTTGCCGACAGCAAAGTCAAACAAATCATCATTCTGGATGATGAACGGGAGCAACTCCGGCAGAATACGGTCAGGTTTTGCTTCGATAACAGTGATATCACCAGAGCAGATGCCATCAAATGGAGCAACAGCAGCCTTTTTGAGGTAGGCTCTGCGGCGGCCAAACAAGACATTCCCCTTGCGGAACATCTTACTGAACGTATTTTCGCTGCCTTCATCCCAAGCAGTCAATGTAATCTCTTCCGGGATCAGGTGTTCCAGCCCAACGATAGGATAGCCATCCTTGCTGCCTTTACATGTCTCCTTATGTTCTACAGCGACATCGCCAAGAAGGACTTTATTCATTGACATCTGCCTCCTTTACTAATAGTGCGTTCAATTTTTCATAGCTCAGTTTCATCATTTCGGAAGCAGCTAGCCAACTATCATAATGCTCCTGAACATTACGATTATCTATATCTTCTTCGTTAACCTCTGGTTTCACATACAGAGGAATGCTCAAGGAGAAGTTATTATTTGCAATATCCTGAATAGTAGCTACCTTTGCAAAATCAGCATCATCAACATAGCTGTCATACGCGGCAGCAATTCGAGCGATGTGCCGTTCTTCCAGATAGCTCTGCGCATTTTTGCGCTCAACCTCATTTACCGCATTGATGAACAACACCTGTCCACGACGTTCAGGGCGCTTATTCATCCGACAAATCATGATACAAGCTTCCATCGGAGAGTTGTAGAAAAGATTCGGTCCGAGACCGATAACACATTCTACTTTATCGCTGCGCACCAGTCTTTCACGCATTGCACTTTCCTCATTACGGAAAAGAACTCCGTGCGGGAACAGGATAGCGCATCGGCCAGTATTGTCCTTCAGACTTGCGATAATGTGCTGAAGGAATGCATAATCAGCACGACCTTGCGGAGGCACACCCAAGAAGTTACGACCATATTTATCACTTTCAAATGCTGCGCGATCCCACTGACTAATTGAGTACGGCGGATTTGCCAGGATAAGGTCAAATTGCTTCAGTCTACCATTCTCAACGAAGGCCGGTGCTTTCAAAGTATCTCCATTTACGATATTAAAGTCCTTAACTCCGTGCAGAAACAGATTCATCTTGCCAATAGCAGAGGTAAGCGCATTGATTTCCTGACCGTAAACAGCCACATTTCGCCATTCCTTACCTTGCTCTTTTAAGTACGCAATAGCAGAAATAAGCATACCTGCACTACCACAGGTCGGATCATAGATAGATTCCCCCGACTCCGGCTTCAACATCTCAGTCATCAAATGCACAACAGTACGATTCGTGTAAAACTCCTGTGCTGTGTGACCGCTGTCATCAGCGAACTTTTTGATCAGGTATTCGTATCCTTGACCAAGTTCGTCTTCCGGGCAGTTAGCAATAGAGAGTGTCTTGGTACTGAAGTGCTCCAACAGATCCTTCAACAACCTATCAGGGAGCCTGTTCTTATTTGTCCAGGCACCATCACCAAAAATACCTTGTAACTTGTCAATGTTGGCATTTTCCACTTTGCGGAATGCCTCAACAATGGCCACACCAACATTTTCGGATACGGCACGCACATCGTTCCAGTGATACCCCTTGGGAACCACAAAGGTATGGATTTCGTCAGCATCAAATTCGGCAGCGTCATCACCATATTCTTCGATAGCAAGAGCAGTTTCTTCATCGTATACATCACAGATGCGCTTGAAGAACAGCAGCGGAAAAATATATTGTTTATAAGCACCAGCATCAATATTAGTTCTTAGGAGGACAGCGGAGTTCCAAAGATAGGATTGCAGTTCCTCAATGGTTATTCTTTTACTCACTGATATAACCTCCTTCCAGCAAGAGTTTACGCATCTTTTCTTCGGCTGCAATCATTTCTTTGTAAGCCTCAAAATACTGTCTACGGATTTCTGCCGGAGGAACAGTTTCCTGCTCCTTCTTTTCGATATAGTTGTTAATCGCAAGAGAAAAGTCTCTCTCCCGAATTTCTGGAATCGTAACGATTTTGACCTTTTCGATAACATCTTCGTATTCCGTATAGTAGTTGAATACGGTTTGGATATCTTCTTCGGTCATAATGTTCTGTGCTCTCTGGGGAGTATAAATTCCGGAGCCATCAATCATACAAATACGGCCACGATGCTCAGGAGCTTTATCATTATTTAAGAAAAGAATGCAGGCAGAAACACCAGTAGAGTAGAATACACCACTGGCCATCGTAATGATAGCTTCCAGTTTATCGGATTCCACAAGGTGCTTGCGAATCTCACCTTCTTTGCCGCTTCTAAAGAGCACTCCCTGCGGCAGCACCACAGCACAACGACCAGTTTTCGGATTCATAGACTTAATCATGTGCTGAAGCCATGCAAAATCACCATTGGAATCGGTCGGGCATCCCCAAATATTTCTACCGTAAATATCGCTGCTGAATTGTTCAGCTCCCCAGTTTTTGAGCGAAAACGGTGGATTTGCGACTACGCAATCAAAGGTCTGCAATGATCCACGTTCCAGATAGTTCGGGGAGCGTAAGGTATCGCCCTGTGTCACTTTGAAATCTCGTGCACCATGCAAGAACAGATTCATTCGAGCGATAGCAGAGGTTGCCAGATTTTTTTCCTGACCGTAGATTTTTCCATAGGTCAACTTGTCATCATGCATATACCGGATAGCCTCAATGAGCATACCACCCGTACCGCAGGCTGGATCGTAAACGGTCTCTCCGGCCTTAGGAGCCATCAGCATAATAAGTAATTTGACAATCGAACGCGGCGTGTAGAATTCACCGGCATTCTTTTTGGAGAGGTCAGCAAATTTCTTAATCAGAAATTCGTAACTGTCACCCATTACATCTGCGGAATAATTGTTATTACCGACCTTGATTTTGGACATATGTTCAATCAGGTCTTTCAGACGCTCGTCAGATAGTTTTGTTTTATCAGTCCAGTTTGCATCATCAAAGCTACTGAACACACCACTCAGCGTATCGGGATTAGCACGTTCGATTCCATTCATGGCTGTAACAATAGCTACACCGACATTTTCACTTGCTTCACGAACATCTTTCCAGTGGCAGCCCTCCGGAATGACAAAGCGGTGATTTTCCGGGAAGCTGGCGTATTCCTCGTCACCACCAGATTCTTCGAGAGCAACTTGAGTTTCTTCATCATAAACGTCGGAGAGACGCTTGAAGAAAAGAATAGGCGTTACATAACTCTTATATTCGTCCTGATTGATGGGGCCACGCAGAATATTGCAGGCTTCAAACAGGTGAGAAAACAGCTTCTGACTGGTTGTTTCTTCCGGATGTGCGGCACTGGCTTCCAATTCCATATCAGCTATATCCATAGCGGATTGCATCATCTCAGCACGACCTCCTGTCTTTACTTTTTTACCTGTGGAAGGTTTTACACCTACGCTACCACTTTCCTGAATTTTCTCAAATTTAGCAGGATACTCATTTTCAAATTCCAGGAGAATTTTCAGGAGACGCTCGTCCAAAAATGTAAGAGCGTGTTTCCTGATATCAGTAGGTACACCATAGTACGCCTCGGCAACAGCACCGGTGATAGCCGCCAAGGTGTCACTGTCACCTCCAATAGAAATGGCGTTGCGAATAGCATCCTCAAAACTGGTAGACTCAAAGAATGCTTCGAGTGCCTGAGGGACGGTATCTTGGCAGGTTTCGTTAAACTGGTAGGTATCACGAATGGAATCCAAGGTGAAGTTAATCGGATAGTAGTTCTTCACAATATAATCCTGAATTTCCATCAGACTGCTGCCAGTACGAGCCAGATAGACTGCAATGGCAGTAGCTTCCGCCCCCTTAATTCCTTCTGGGTGATTGTGGGTTGTCTCGGTAACTGCTCTTGAAAGTGCTGCGGCTTCAGCAACAGAATTAGCTACATAGCCACATCCGCCGACACGCATTGCTGCTCCGTTTCCGTAGCTATTATATGGGTGAGGATTGTCCGAATACATCCAACGATAAAAGGAACCACCATAACCACAATGTGGATAGGGCCGTCCAATTCGCTGCATAGATTCAATCGTTATATTACTTAAATCACTGTAGTCAGGCTTGCAATGCATCAAAGCATCACATACAGCCAGAGACATGACGGAATCATCGGTAAAGAAACATTTATGCGTAAGGAAATCAAAATCTTTCGACCTATGATTATCCCATTCAAATCTGGAACCGACGATGTCGCCAATGATTGCTCCAATCATCTAGTTTTCTCGCTTTCTTTTTTGTTATTAGTAATACTGCTCAATATAGCTATAAGCCTTATCAAAGACATCTTTATCCTTGATTTTGTATTTGATCCAAACAACACTGCGAAGGGCTTTCTTGACTTCCTGCTTACCAGCAGTAGTGCTCTGCCAGCCATCGAAACGCACAATTTTTACAATGCTGTCAATATCAGCAACGATACGCTCAACAATAACAGGAGTGCTTCGGTTTTTCAAACCGTTAAAGAGTTCCGTCAGCGCAGCGATTCCCTTATCAACTTCCTGCTCTGGCACTACTTCTTTTTCAGCCTGTGCTGCTTCCTTCGCCAATTCCAATAGAAGTTTCAAGAACTCGATACTGGTCACCAGGCCCTGTTCGTGCTTTTCTCGCAATGTTTCCAACTTTTCACCAAGCTTGATGAATTTCGGGTCCTTGGTGTGATTCATGATTTTGGCTACGAGATTGATTTCGATCTTTTTGGTGGTCTTCTTCAAATCTTTCTGCTTTTCTAAGAACTCATCAATCAGGTCGGCATCCATTGCCAGAATTTCCACGTCCTCATCCGCTTCACCAACGGTTAGGTTCTGATGAACAAGCTCAATCGTTTTTGCGCCCAAAGAGGCCCAGATCAATCCACCTCGGCCATCCGTCGGCTTCACAGATTCATATACACGAGACAGCCACTGGTAATCGGCTTTATAAGCATTCAGGAAACCGTCTGGTGATAAAGCATCCCACGCACGATTCAGCACACGGTAGTCAGCAGCAAACGCGTCTTTTTCTTTATTTGTTGGTAAGCACTCCTGCGCTGCCATGAGACCTTCCCAACCTTCAATTGTTCTATCAACACCCAAGAAGTATCCCAGGCACTTTTTTAGGAGTGTCGGAAGCTGCTTCTTGATTTCTTCAATGTTGGTGATGATCTTACGCATACTGTTTTCGTCAAAATCCAGTGCACGCGCGACATCATCAAAAATACCGATATAATCAACGATCAGACCATGTGTTTTGCCCTGGTCATAGATACGATTGGTACGACAAATCGCCTGTAGCAGGGTATGATCCTTCATGGGTTTATCCAGATACATTACCTGAAGAATCGGTGCGTCAAAACCGGTCAACAGTTTAGCTGTTACAATAACAAGTTTTAACGGGCTTGCAGGATCTCGGAAGGTGTCTAAAACCTTGCCCTCGGCATCACGATCTCTGCGATATTTCTTATAACGGTCTTCTTTATCGTTGTTGGTATCCATAACAATGGTGCTGGCTTCTTCGCCGAGCAGCTCATCGAGGACAGCCTTATACATCAAGCAGCATTCACGGTCATAAACAACGACCTGACCCTTGTAGCCATTAGGCTCGATTTTTTCCTTAAAATGTTTAGCGATATGCTCACATACCTTACGAATTCTAGCCGGGTTGTACATGATTGCTTTCATGTTCACCCTGCGAGAAAGTTCGTTTTTTTCATCTTTGCTAAGTCCAGCTTCATCGGTCATAGCCTCAAATTCACGATCCAGCTTTTCCTTATCCACATGAAGCTCTACAGGAACCGGCTCAAAGTGAAGAGGAAGCGTAGCACCGTCACGAATGGAGTCAGAAAAAGAATAGCGGCTCATATAGCCAGTGCGATCTTCCTCGGCACCAAAGGTTGCAAAAGTGTTTTTATCAACACGATTGATAGGCGTACCGGTCAATCCAAAGAAGAAAGCATTCGGCAGAGCCATTCTCATTTTTTCACCCAGATCACCTTCCTGGGTTCTGTGAGCTTCATCGACCATGACGATGATGTTATCACGAGGATTCAGCTCACCGCTAACCTCACCAAACTTAAAAATCGTAGTAATAAGGATTTTTCGCATATCACCACGGAAGAAGGAAAGAAGTTCTTCTTTTGTGGCTGCACTGGTTAGATTCGGAATATCTGATGCATTAAAGGTTGCAGTAATCTGCGTTTCCAGATCAATGCGATCATCCACAATAACGACAGTTGGATTTTTAAGTTCCGGAATCATTCGCAACTTCTGTGCTGCAAAGACCATCAGAAGAGATTTACCGGAACCTTGGAAATGCCAAATGAGACCTTTCTTAGGGTAGCCAGCGATAACACGATTCACAATCATATTAGCGCCTTCAAACTGCTGGTAACGACAGATGATTTTATATTTGCGATATTTTTTATCAGTAGCGAACATCGTGAAGAACTGAAAAATATCCATGACATTCTTCGGTGAAATCATATCCTCAACACTGATTTTCACATCAGCAAGACTGCCTTCCGCCTTATGAATTGCTGTGTGCCACGGTCCCCACATGTTAATGGGCATGTTGATAGAGCCATAGCGATAGCATTTGCCTTCGGTAGCAAAATTAAAGACGTTGGTTACAAACATGGCGGGTATGCTTTTTTCATAAGCTGAAATATCGCCAGCTGCATCCAACCAAGTAATAGCACTACGAACCGGAGTTTTCAATTCACCGATTGCAATCGGGAAACCGTTAATCAAAAGAACAATATCTAAGCGCTTGCCGCCTTCGGCCTGAGGATATATCCACTGATTGGTCACAACATATTCGTTGAGAGCAAGATCTTCTTTACGCATAGTACCAAAGAAACGAATCGGAACCATGCGTCCGTCCTTACCAAAAGGATAGGAGTTTTCCTCGAAAATCATTTTCTTGAAAATCTCATTCTGAGTGACAAGGTTATGTGGTTGAACAGACAAAACAAGTGTCCTAAGTTTATAAATAACTTCATCTGCCCGGGATGGATCTTCCGCAATTTCCGGGTTAAGGCGAATGAGGGCCTCTTTTACCATTGGTTCAACAAGTACATCCGAATACATACGAGGAAGTTCCTCGGCAGGAATATATTTCCACCCATTCTTCTGAAGAGTAGAAAGCATCATTTGCTCAATGGTATTATCTTCATTAAAAATAGTAGCCATCTGTATTCCTCCTCCAGTCCAATCAATCTTATTTTATCTTTTCGTCCGTCCCATAATCTGGACTATCCGGTAAAATTTCTAATATGTCATCTACTGTGCAATTCAGTTTGAGGCAAATCCGTGCAATTACTTCCATAGAAACTATTTCGCCTCTGCCCATTTTGCTTATCGTGCTTGGGCTCACATCTGCCAACTCGCATAATTCCTTTTTCATCATTTTTCGATCAATAAGCATTTTGAATAATCTATTGTAGGAAACCGCCATATCATACCGCCTTCTTTATTCATACCAACGCTTGCAACTATAAAAACTCATGATAAAATTATAGCACACTCGCTTTGCTAAGTAAATCAATAATGGTGACTTCTCGCAAGTGCCGCTCTTCTGCAAGCAGGGCTTTCGTGACACGAAAGCGATTTTCTGCTTGTTGGGGA